>Ga0299912_10000330_pt1 | contig 42822 bp, 40 predicted proteins | sample RVTome_2_FD_207667 | JGI IMG/M metagenome (GOLD analysis project Ga0299912, IMG submission 207667) | Soil microbial communities from uranium-contaminated site in the Upper Colorado River Basin, Wyoming, United States - RVT95D214 (version 2) ... | reverse complement strand
GGGAATATGGAACCGGAGCGCCGCCTACGCCAGTAAAAATTTTAATAAGCTAAGCTGTACGATGGATTTAACACGACCTGAAGGTAAAGATGTTTTTAGAAGGCTCATCGAGAAATGCGATGTTTTTTTCGAAAACAATGCGGTGCGGACTATCGAGAAGCTGGGATTGACCTACGATGTACTCAGCGCGTGGAATCCAAGGCTGGTCTATGTCACTGCCCCGGGATTCGCGGTTGAGGGTCCTTACAAATATTACATCGGATACGGAACAAACATAGAGGCGCTAGTCGGGCATGCGTGGCTGAGGGGTTACCCGAATGAAGACCACCCTACTCATCTTTATATGGATGTTTATCAGATGGACGCCTCAGGGGGAATGGCGGCGGCATCAGCCATCCTGATGGGATTGTGGCACAGGGCAAAAACTGATAAAGGAATGCTTATCGACTCAGGGAGTGCCAATACCGTTATCCCGCAATTTGCGGAAGCCATCATGGACTACACGATGAACAAACGGGTAAGACGCACCCAAGGTAATCGGGATTTATGGGCAGCACCATGCGGAGTATACCCGTGCCACGGTGCCGCAGACAGGTGGGTATGTATTACCTGTTACAATGACAAGCAGTGGCGAGGATTTTGTGAAGCCATCGCCAATCCTGATTGGACGAAGCAGGAGATTTTTGCTACACACGAAAGCAGGTATCAACATCAGGATGAATTGGATAAATACATCAAAGCCTGGACCAGTCAACACGACGATTATGAAGTAATGTTCATTCTACAAAAATACGGAGTGCCCTCTATGCCCGTGCTCAACGAAAGAGACACATTGCGTGACCCACAAGTCATAGCACGTGGATTTTACGAAAGGGTGGATGGCACGAAATACGACTGTGGTGTGCACATGTTCCCCGGGATGATGTGGAAATATTCCAAAACGCCGATGAGTATAAAGACACCCCCCTGTATGCTTGGAGAACATAATGATTACGTCTTTAAAGAAGTGATTGGCATGACTGACCAAGAAATAAAACGACTGGAAGAACAGGAACACATAATCGGGGGAACGGCTTATACAGAAACTGCATTAGGTTAAAATAAATTTTCATTTATAGCCATCACTATTTACGCTCATAATTCAGGCATCAATTCTGCGGATTAGGGTCTTTCCATCTTTGATAACCAGTTTAATTTCCCTTATTTCTCTAATATCTTTCAGGGGATCACCGGAAACGGCAATAATATCTGCCCACTTTCCGGGCTCAATGGTCCCCAGTGCACTTGTCTTTCCCAGGTTATCAGCGGCGTTTCTTGTCCCAGCTACTATAGCTTCCATAGGACTTATACCTGCCTCTACCATAAGCTCCAGCTCCTTATGAAGCCCCTTTCCGATGATCACTCCCGGGGTTCCGGAATCAGTACCGGCAGCTATATTCACCCCTGCACTATGCAATTTCTTAACCGTCTTCTTTAGACCGGAAAATACATCAGGATATATATCCTTGTAAGCCCAGGCTATAGCCAGGGTCGGAACGAAGTAGGTTCTGCTATCCAACATAATCTTGACCAAATCATCATTAAACTCGAGGCTGTCTGTTCCTGGTAATAACCCATGTTCTATGCTATCTGCCCCAGCTTTTACGGCATCCATTGTTTCCTGCGGGCTCCCCGTATGAACCATCAACCTAAGATTGTGTTGGTGTGCTTCATCCGCTAACACCTCCAGCACATCTAGGGATAGTCTGGGGACTTTGTGAGTAATATCCATAGGGTCGATATTGGAGTAAATAGCCTTGATACAATCGACTCCACCTTCGACCAGTTTCCTGACCTCTTCTCTAGCACTGTCAATATCAGCAATCTGCCTAACAGCATTTTCGATAATATAGCGGTTACCTTTATAAATTGTTCCTGCAGGATGTCCGCCAGGTGCTGTAATTGTTGGTCCGGGCGTAAATATTCTTGGTCCCGAAAGTTTACCAGCGGTAATTTTATCACGGAGCCTGATGATGTGGGGGTAATGGTCGCCGGCACTTCTTATAGTAGTTACTCCATTTTCAATGGCTAAACGTCTTCGGTGAGCATAGTTACGTGAATAATCCCAGAAGAATGAGGCCATGTCCTGAAACGATACTTTACCAATTGCTTTTCCTGGTTGGTCTACAGTAAGCCCACCGAGATGAAGATGACAATCGATAAGTCCAGGCATAACGGTAAGACCCCGGAGATCAACTACATTCGTTTTATCCGGGTAATTTACCGGCTCGATGCTTTTGATACGGTTGCCATCAATAGTAATAGATATTTTTTCAATCGGGTCACGCCCAGTGCCGTCAATCAATCTTCCGTTCGTAAGATTTAACACTCTACTGTTCCCATTACAGCCATTCCCCTGCAACATCTTTTTCCTATACCGCATATTCTATTCTGGCTAAGTCATCATATCAAAAAACGATTACATTTACTTCGAAAGTGTCTTGATATGTCACGCTGTGTAATTGGCACAACCAAAATCCTTGAGTTGATTGTTATTACTAGCACATGCTGTCATATGTCCTGATTAAGGTTTGTAAACTCTTTCGATTGTATCTATAGTTAGTTTAAGCAACACCCTCATTGATATGGCAACCGGAGTCATCTTACGGCAGCAGAACAGATTGGACGGCTTGTAGGTATGTGGACTTATACTGAACCGTTTTACTTATGGCTCAGTCTTACGGTTGCTTTTTAGCCTTGAGCTTTCTCGTCTCCTTGGCTGTTTCAAGTGCTTGTTCCCTAGCCAGATCAGCTTTTTTTATAGCCTCGTACCTGGCTGATTGTTCCTTTTCCTTGAAAACGCTCTTCTCCGCTCGCTTGATTTCATTTGCTTTCGAAATCTTGTCAATCACCTTTTCGCTGGCCAGGTCTGCTTTCATAATTGCTTGGTATCTGGTTGATTGTTTGGTCTCCTTTTCTGCACGTTTTTCCACTTGTTTACGTTCTTTTGCTGCCTTTTTTTCTTGGTCTGTCATCGTTCCACCTCTCCATATTAGTTGTTGCCACATAATCAGAGAATGACGGCCAGTGCTGTCCATCTATCGGTAAGATTATACCGGTCTTTGTTTCTATATTTCGATATACTGAATTAACGTTTCTTTTTCATTACTCTTCGCATTTTTATTGTATGGTAATTGTACCACACCCGTAGGTTGGTTAAACCTTATATAATGAACTACAGACGAGACCAGTACCGATGGTTTCTTACAAGATCTAAAGAATCGGCCACTTAAGTGGATTCAAACTATCTTATACAAGCAGGTTGGGGTCCGAGGTAACTATTCAGCCATTTGACGATATATCGTGTTTCAGGGAGAGATTGAGACTCCCCCGTCTCCCCGTCCCCAGATTCGTCATATTTTTTATCAAAATGCTAAGTAACATTTCAACGTTTGATGCACTGTTCTCTAATTGTCTCTCACAGGGATTTATGTTAGAGTCTTATCAAATAAATAAAGGAGGTAGGCGGTTAGCTAAGGTGAAGGAAAACGCTTCCGCATCTTGCTATCTCTTAATCAGCAGGTTCAGAGTTCGATTCTCTGGCGGCTCATTTCTGAAAATAATTCTACACATAAAGAAACACTTAATTAAGCGTCAACTAATGTCAAATTGCTTGTAAGGTTTATTCAATCACCAGTCGTTTTCTTGTGAGTCTACGTTCTTCGGGTATTCAGAGTTTTCAGTTGTTTCGTGACTTTTCGTGGTTATATTGCACTGGAAACCCACTAGCGAGAATAACCTGGAAATTGGTACAATCATTTAGTAGCAGTGTATTCTGCAGAAGCTTTTATTCTGTGAACCTGATGAATATACAGAGACAGAACCGTTTTTCTTCTTACTCACACCTGTGTGGTGCCATAACTGCCCTCGTGGGCGCACTGGCACTTGTATACCAGACCAGAGACTGTCCATCTCTAATTATGGTTTCTGCCATATACGGGCTCTCGGCTGTTTTTATGCTACTCAGCAGCGCACTATACCATGCCTTCAAGATTGGAGAAAGCCAGACTAGCTTTCTCAGAAAGATGGACCACTTCGCCATCTTCTGCATGATTGCCGGCACCTACACCCCACTGTGCTATGTTTATCTGGAAGGCAATCTGAAATGGGGTATAATAATAGCGCAGTGGGTATTGGTGATAGCCGGTTTCTTTCTGAATGTCTTCTATATTAAGGCACCACGAGTTTCTACCACGGTAATATATCTACTCATGGGTTGGATGGCAATAGTCCCTATCAAGCAACTACTCTCAGTGCTGCCGTTAGCCTCAATAATACTGCTTTTTATGGGTGGTTTTGCCTACTCAACGGGAGCTGTTATTTATATGCTGAAGAAACCAAACCCTATGCCGGACTTTTTCGGTTTCCATGAAATCTTCCACCTTTTTATTCTGATTGGTGTGTTTCTTCATTTTCCGGTTGTCTTCCTAGCTGTTAGCAAAGCTTGTTGAAAACTAAGGTACACTTAAATATCTTTCATTGAATGGAGGTAATCAGATGATTGCGATTGATACCAAAGCTCCCGATTTCACACTCAAAGATCAAAATGGAAAAACTGTGAAGTTATCATCGCTCCGAGGCACTAAAGTGCTGCTTTCGTTCAGACCGTTAGCGTGGACCCCGGTTTGCACAGATCAGATGAAGTCTCTGGAGGAAAACTTTGACCAGTTGGCTAAACTAAATACATTAGCTCTCGGCATCGGTGTTGATTCCTCACCATCAAACAAAGCCTGGGCCAGGGCACTGAACATTGAGAGGACTAGATTGGTTTCTGATTTCTGGCCTCATGGAGAAGTCTCGAAGTTGTACGGTGTTTTCAGGGATAAGGACGGATACTCAGAACGGGCGAACATCCTCATTGACGAGAATGGAATAGTTTCGTTCACCAAGATGTATGAACAAGGACAATTACCTGACATCAAAGAGATAATTCGGGTCTTAAGAGGATAATTTTTATATAGTTGGTATCGTAATGGATTAGGTGTCAATCCTAAGTTAACCAAAACTCAAATTGTTATCTCATTTGCATGATTTAGCGGATTAGCTACATTCGATGTAAGCTTAAGACATGTGCCTAAGCTGATGCCCTGATGGAGCTCTAACTGGGACAATAGGATTGACAATGATCATCGCAGGTGCCATCATAACAACGATAATACTGAATTGGTCGAACATGAACTCTAAGTATGCCGACGTTATGTCATATTCCTCTTTTGCCTAGACTAGAGCGGTAATTGAGGAACTGCGAATGATTAGCTATATAATCGTGAGCTTTGTCAGTGGTATTCTTTTTGGTGTTTTAGATAGTTAAATTAATGCTAATACTTTCGCTCGTAGACTTCACGAAGTCTACAAACCAATAGCAAAAACGTCCATAAATGTCCCCATAGGAGTTGTAATTGATCTTGTATATGGATTTGCTATGGCAGGAATATTCCTGCTTCTTTACAGAAGCCTTCCCGGTGAAATAGGCTTAGTGAAAGGAATAAGCTTCGCTTTCCTGGTATAGTTCTTTCGTGTTGTTATGTCTGTAGCCTCAAGCTGGATGATGTTTAAAGTACCTGTTAGAACATTGCTTTTTACGCTTCTTACTGGATTAGGCGAAATGCTTATACTTGGTCTACTTTACGGGTTCTTCTTGGAACCTTGGACCTAAAATACGATTATGGCAGTTGCAAGATAGGATTTTATTAGGTCACGTATTAGTAAAATGTTACCCAATAGAAATCTTTCCTGCAACATGTGATAACCTACACAACGTTCGCCGTTAACATGTACCTCAAATGGTATGAGGTCAAGCATTGACAAGCCATAATTGCCGACTATACAATCCTGTCCAGTTATCGAGTAGAAATAGAAGGCTTTTTTTACTGAAACATAGAGTATGAATACTGGTCAATCAGGTCGATTTAACAGCTCTTGTCAAGGGTAATAATACTTCTGCCTTTGAACTGTAGCAATCGTTGAAGATTAGTGGCGATAACCTTTTCTACTCACCACACGGCATCTCGGAGGCACTAGCCATAGTATATGCCGGTGCACATGGCGAAACTGCAGAAGAAATGGTTGACCCACTGCACTTTTCCTTAAAGGATAGCCGCCTGAACCGAGCATTCAAAAACATTGACCAAGAGTTCCATCGTCGTGTAACAAAGAAAAAGGGATGAAATAGGAAAGGTTTCGAGCTTTATACAGTAAATGTGCTCTGGACACAAAAATGCTGCACGTTCACTCGTTAGTTTCTTACCGTTCTAGCTGAAGATTATGGAACCGGGGTTAGAATCACTGAATTTGTTAATAAGCCAGAGCAGTCACATATCACTATTAACAAATGGATCAGTAATCGCACGAAGGAGCGGACACACAACTGCCCTCATTGAAGATAGTAGGTTAATAAAACGATCTGTGTAGCAAGGAGCTATTTATCGTTAAGATACGAGCCTAAAGCTCATTATGGCTTACAATTTTTCTTCATACCTGCATTTAGTACAAAGACGGTAAAGTGCCGTCACGAAAGTTTGTGATGCCGGACCAGAATTTTCTTTTCTGACTACCGTACGCCAATCGCTTCTCCCACAAACCGGACATTTCATTAAATAGAACTCCCTCTACCTGAGTATTAACAAGTTGGTAAACTTTTGATCTCTTTTACTCGACCTACCAGACCGCTTTCTAAGCGGACTTTTATACCATGGGGATGAACAGTAGAGCGGGTCAGGATGTTTTTAACTATGCCTTCGGTTAATTTTCCGGACCGCTGGTCTGACTTTAAAATTACCAAGACTCGTTGTCCCGGTTTGATATTGACTCGGTCTATTACACTCATACTGTCGATTTCATCTTAGATTTCAATAAATTCTCAGACTTTTTCTAGATTCTGGATTACCCTGATTGCCAACTCTGCAGGAACACAAAAGGCTGGGTAAAACTATCTGGTTGGACGGCTCTACCCAGCCAATCGCTTTTCGCTGAAAACTAATACCTTTTTACTGGGTTAGTTTTGCGGTAACAATCTGAACAATAGACTGGTCTATCACCACGGGGTTCGAAAGGTACTTGAGTATCTTTACCACACGTGGCACATTTCACTGGGAACATCTGCCGCTGGGTTGACCCATAGCTTCTGTTTCCGAAACTGCTATTTCCAGACGTGCTTTGCTTTCTTGCTGTGCGGCATGTCGGGCAGCGCTTAGGCTCGTTTGTATAGCCTCTGGACGCAAATTGTTCTTGCTCATCAGCACTGAAAGTAAAAGTGGTGCTACAATCGGAACATACGATGGATTTGTCTTGATAGCTCATTGGATGACCTCCTTTTTTAATATTTAGTTGAAGTTTGGGTCATCCAACACAGGGTAAATACATAGTAATTTACTGATATTGACAATAACCTAAACAGGAACCAGTTACCTTAACCATACACCAAATGAAGACATATTACAATTTTCAACAATCCTTGACCTACTCCCAATAGCAGTCAAGCTCATAGCTGCTTTATAATACTAATCAAAACCGCATTACAACGAAACAGGACTACTATCTGTTTTCAATCTGATAATGGGCAACAGATGAAATAAGGAGTCGATCAACTAGTCATGTCTTTTAGACATGACTAGTTGCTTGGATACTATTCTTGACTTGTTTAGCAGTTTCTCTTATAGATATAATTTGATCCAGTAGTTTTTAAAACGAGCCAAAGCGGGCTTTTTGCTCTCAGTGAGTTTAACTCTCTCTTGATCTTTTTTGAAGTGCTCAACATTCCAGTATGCAACTGAGAAGGCTTTCATTTCTCACATCCATATTTATTGAGATAACGATTCCCTCAGGATAGGTATTATATGACCGATAATAGAGTATTAATTTAAATTAACCTTTTCTGAACAACCCTATTGCGACTTTTTACTCATTTTACCTATTTCCTGACCATCCAAAATGACTGAACAACCATCAATATTCTTCTACTCTTATCTGAAAAGGAAACTCTGCGGATTAATACAGCAAAAAGCATGCTTTTCGATATCTGTAAGATCTTTTGTTTGTGAAAATAGCCTGATATAGTCGTAGTAAGAATCAATTGACCCGATGACTACTGCATAGTCTGAACCGAATAGAATCCGACTTGTTAATTTACCCCTGTCATTTTTTGAGTTTTCAAGAACATTTTTTAGATGCGTATAATATTCTTTGTTCGAGGCTCTGCAGGAAATATCTGTATAAACGTTGGCATATTCCTTAATAAGATTTATTACCGAATATAGTCTCTGGCTTTCTTTCTTATAATCAGCCTTTATCGAAGCAAGTCGTGTCTCATACTCCGCTGGGAAATGGGCAATGTTTAGTTTTAATAATTTGTAATGCTCAAGAACAGTCTCCCATCTGGATATACGGGTACAATCCATGAGCTTGTTTTCATCCTCGATGCCAACGAATCCACTACTGCCGCCGTGTGACGTTATCGGAATCCCTCTTTTTTCACAGAACTCATAGAGCCATTTGACCTTCTCAAGCTCTTTTCTGCCTTCCTCTGTTTCAGCAGATGGCCATGGATCAAATCCTAATGGTGGATACACCTTGATACCAGCAAAAGAGTTAGCTCCCATATTTTCGATGTGACCATCAAATTTTCCAATATTTTTCTGTAAATCGGACCGAGACCCTCTGTAATTTTCGTTAAAGTATCGATTAAGCATTTTCTGAATCTTGTCAAAGCTATAGTTCTGAGTATTAATTCCTAAAAAAGGAAAAACCTCAAAGAGCCTCTTCGTACCTTGCTTGAGAAAAGTGTATTTCAAAGACACTGGATCGCCACCCGGAAGTGTATTAACAGACTGAGTATACCTGTTAATTGCATTGAAGACATCAGCTACCTGTCCCATGATTGGTTTCTCTGAAGGCTCACCGTAATGACAATTGGGATTCAATACTTTGCCCTTTTGCCCAAAATCCATCATAAGCGGAGTTAACACTACCCTTTTGTATGTATTATTACCTATGTGGAGTCCGTCTTCCTTAAGATGTGGCTCTCTTTTCTTGTTTTTATTAACAGGGTCACGCTCCTCTCTGAGGCAATTTTCAATTATCAGAAAGAAACTGCCTATATCATTTTCAAAAACAGATAGTAGGTTAGTCGTTGTATCTAAAAATTTTTTCATTATCTTGGTCATTTGCGGTCTAAAACAGAAAATTAGGATAAAAATCAAGGCTAACCATGTGCCCAAGGATACCGCCACAGAAACGATGAATGGCCATTTAAATATCAGGAAGGTGAACAGCATAAAAGCAACAAAGATTATTCCGGCGACTATTACAATCATGCTTAAACTAGCTGTTCCAGTGACGATTGCTTTCTGCAGTAGTGACCCTGGAAATAGTTGAAATCTCTTTAAGAATGCTGAGAAAGAAGGGTGGCTTAAATCGAAGGTATGCAAATGGATATCAAAGAACGTATCATTTTCTAATTTGTCATTTTCTTCTATCATACTATTACCTTTCTACTTAATAGTTTCCAAAATGAATGGGAGAATTTTATTTAAGGTCCGTCGTTACATAGGCTTTCCATCCTCGTTTCGGACACTTAACAGAAATACAATTCTTTGCCCAGGGGTTAAAGAGCGAAGTTTCATGATAACCTTAATCAAATGTCCCAAATTGCACTTAATATGGTTAGAACCTAAAGCACCTCAACTCGTTTCGTAAGTTAGGATTAATCCTTCTGGAAAACGGATTTAACGACCCTTCCGATAAATTCGTAAGCAGCATTCTGCTTAAAGCCTGCTAGGAATGCCATTGCAATTGGCAAAGCAGTGACGCCGACTTGAGCTGCGCCACTTGACGTTGGTTCTGGTTCCGCCAGTGACTTATCGCTTACCGCCATAAGTCCAGCTTGCATAAGAAGGAAAATGACTACTCCAAGGGAGGACCCTTGGAGAGGATGAAGTAAGTACCAAGGACGATATTGCAAATCGAAATCTTGATTAGAAAAGTGCGTGTGTAGGGCAAACAATGCATCCACGACACCGCCCATGCCACCCCATAGTGCACAGGCTAACACAACATAAGCTGGTTGCTCCAGGATGGGCTGTCCTGGAATTAGCATTTTCCAGACAATGAGACCAATGATGCCAACAAGGTAAAACAAGTTGGAAAAAAGCAGTATGGCGAACCATTTCCACCATACTTTTCTTGACGCATAAGCTCGAAGCAATCGATATTTGATCTCATCAAACTTACCTTGCACAACATAGGGGTCCAGTTGAGCCACTGACATTAAGCTACGAACGTCTGTGAGTAGCTTCTGGCATGCTTCGGTCAATGGGATACTACTACTTTGCTCGGCGACAAGCGAAGAAAGTCTGTCTGTTTCTCTGGTTAGGTTACCTACCGTTGCTTCTCTGTTTGCTTCCTCATCCGGATTACCCTGAGCATCTTTCCTATTACTAATTATCAGAATGTTATGTATGTCCCCGATTACCTTCTTGTAGTAATCATCTTCAGCATTTAGATCTGGCGGCAACTTACGTCGGATGCTTGACATAGAATACACCTCCCTGATGCTTATAGTAAATATTGATGTCGTCAACTTTTGTTGAGAGTATACGACGTCTTTTCTATTCACCATCTGATTCGTTTAGGGTAATGACTTATTCATCCAGATAATTTGCTATTTCTTCCACTTCCCGGCACATGTATTCAGAGCCAAGCTAATTGGCAAGATTTTCCTTCACTTTTTGTCTCGGTACATTACATTAAATCAAAACAACAAAAATATTATTTCTTATAAGAATGTCTTCAATAAGATAAGCTCATATCTGATATAGTTGTTTATTACATATTATCACATCGGTCAATACCCCTTCTTTATAGATGTGGCGTGTTCAACTTTAATTTAAGTGGAGCAATAATATAAAATATTGATAGGTAGATAGTCTGCACCTCTCTGGTTTTAGATAGAATACGATAGAAGGAGCTGAGTAGAATGGATGAGACCCGTGTGCATACTGACATTAGCCACAAAGTGTGGGAACTCCTGCATCATACCAACGCTCTACTAATTAAGTATGCCGACGCTAAGTTACTCGAGGAAAGAGGTATCTCATATCAGCAGTTTATGGTGCTCTATATGATGGATCGTATTGGTTCTGGTGCGAGTGCAACTCAGATTTCGGAACTACTAAATCGAAATCCCAATACACTAAGCACAATACTTGACCGGATGGAGAAGAATGGACTGGTCAAAAAGGTAAGGGATAAGCAAGACCGTCGCTTTGTTCGCATCGTGATGACAAAAAAGGGAACAAATAAGCTTGAAAAAACTATCGAATCAGGTCATGTAATAATAGAAAAGCTAGCCGCATCTTTTTCGGAAGAGGAACTGAAGACATTTGCATCCTTAATTCAAAAATTGTTGGAGCAAACGTATGAAGTACTGGTACCTCAAAAAGTAACAAAAAAATTGAAAACTATGAATGACGGAAGAGCGTCTTCAAACAAGAAAAAGTTCGTACACTAATATATCAAAATCACAGAAGTATTTGTGCGCGTATAAATGATGACTGCCCGTCAGGCAAAAATTTATAGCCCATCTCAGGTTCAAATACATAATGAACTTCTGGGTTTACACTATAGAGACGTGTTGGTTGAGATGAGTTTTGATATCGATATATGTTTTGAAAGCTATCAATAGAATGAGACCAACAACTGGTGAGCCAAACAAGGTTACCAGAAAACCGCCGAAAATAATTGTAAGGTGCAGGACGACCACCCTACTATACGGTTGTCCCATTAGTTGGGATAATGTACTCCATTTATATTCGCCCTTTCCAATGTAATTCACAATAAAAGAAATAGTATGGCTGATTACCAGTGCAAGTACTGCCAACCATAATTGTTGATCGACCAAGATGCTGGAAATATCAGAAAAAGTGCGACCAGTGTCATCTTGCTCGATGAAGCCGCCAAACACAACGAAGACAAAAATACCATGCACCAGAGTAAAAAGACCATAATGCACACAGAAAAATGGAATCATTGAGGCTTTTGCCTGCCACCGTTTTGTATTATCCGCAGTAGAAAAAAGCATCTTAAAAACATTGGACACGCCGATGATGATGTTTTCCATCCAGAAAAGTAACAGGATGGGAAAAACCCGCCACTCCCAAAAAAGTACACCATAGATCGGCAACAGATTCGTCAATATCAACACTATAACTGAAAATTTTTTAAAATCGGTGCTTGCTATCTTCAAGCGCTGAAGTAAGGATGACATTTATCAACCTCCCGGATATTGCCATCAGCATACACTAATCCATAATCTGGGAGCAATAAACTTGGTAGTAATCGACGCATGACGTTCGTATCACTTATCAAATGTCTGTAGATTGTTTCCTGAGAATGATTGGATTAAAATGGGAACGTCAAATAGCTAAAATCCATAATACTCGTGGAAGTATTTAGAGTGAGCGGTATGATGACTCATTTATCTTTAATACTCGTTTTTGATTTTAATTACCCCCCGGATTCTCGCTGTAATAAATGCTAAAAAATAGGACTAGTCCCATGTTAGAAGCAGGTAAGTCATTGCAGGAGTTATAACCATGACACAAGATCGTAGTAAAAGACCAATAAACAGACTGCAGTCAATGTACCCCCTCCGAGCGCTGGTGGACCAAACATACCTTTCATCCTTGACCGCTCAAAGCCAAGGAAAACCTGTAGTCTGGAGTATGCTGGACAACGGCTATGGTAGTCCCTTTTTCAACGCGATGGATATCGAAAGTGTATATCCTGAGAACTACGGAACAATGTGTGCCGCTGAAGGAGTAGCATCGACTTTCCTCGAACGTGCTGAAACCGAAGGTTTCCCAAGCCATCTATGTGGTTATGCACGGAATTGCATCGGTTATACTGCCCGAATGGTAGAACTCGGGAAGATACCACCTGAAGCACCGGCAGGTGGTATGCCCAAACCAATTCTACTTTTATCTTCAGGCTATCTCTGTGATGCCCGATTTAAGTGGTTCCAAGCTCTAGGGCACTACCTTGATGCTCCAGTGTGGACATTGGAATTGCCCAACTCCGGACAAAGAGAAAGCTTAATGCCCGGCACTTACAAAGATGAAGTCCAGTTCCTGGTTCGAGAGTTGAGAGAGTTTGCTGCATTCCTGGAGAGACTGCTGGGTAAGAAGATGGACTGGGATAAATTCGAAGAGGACATTAATAATACGATAGACATGGATAGAATCTGGTACGAAGTCAATGAGCTCCGCAAAGCTCGACCTTGCCCGATGCATTCGCGAGACTTCTGGAGCAGTATGTTGCCCTCCATTTTCAGGTCAGCTGATCCTAAGGCCGCTGGTGATTTATACCGTAAGATGTATCATGAGGTCAAAGAGAGAGTAGATAATCATATTGCCGGGATTAATCGAGAAGAACGATATCGGCTGACTTTTGTGGGACTCCCGCCGTGGCATAGTCTTGGTTTCTTTGACCAGCTGGCTGAGCGAGGCTGGAATTTCGTCACGGAAGTTGCATATCATCCACCCAGACCGATAGATTTAAGCAAAGTGAGTGACCCGATCGAGCGATTGGTGAGATATCGGCATCAGGGATTAGCTCACATGATTGATTATGAATTTGGTGTAGAAGAAGGGGCTAGGGTCAAAGAGGAGATAATGCACACTGGATATTCATACAAGTTAGACACGAAGCATGTTATGGACTTCCAATGTGACGGAGCTTTTATGCATCCCTTACTTACCTGCCGGGCAACAACCGCACCACAGAGACTTCTCGAGGTCCTGATGATGGAAGAATGGAAAGTGCCCTCGTTGGTGATTGAGGGTGATATTGTTGATACCAAACTCTTCGATCCGATCAGTGCTATGCAGAAAGCGGAAGCATTTGAAGAGACAATGGACCATTACCGAAAGATTCGCCGGGAGATGGGGCTCGGGTGGTAGAGGTAAGATGAAAGCTAGTCTTCATAGGAGGTATCTTATGTCAAAAGTGAGCAAATCCGTGTGGATATATTAGCTGGTGAATAATTAGTAACGAGTTATGATAATAGTCTATTTTTCTTGACTTGCCTTGTTTTCATCATATACTATATACCTATTCTGTCGGAGATGAACTATCCGATTACAGCAAGAGTCGACTGCAAACTGAAATCCCAATTACCTGGAAAACCATATTGTAAGGAATTATCGTGAGTACCCGTTCTATTGGTGAATTTAAATATTTAAAACCCGAGTCCCTCCGTGAGACACTACGCTTGCTCAAGAAAAAAGAGGGCATGGTCAGGGTTCTAGCCGGGGGAACCGACCTGGTTTTGCAGATTAAACAAGGGCAGATTTCGCCGTCATTATTGATCGATGTCAAGGATATTCCCGAACTAAATGAATTGAAGTGGAATAAAGATTCCGGACTACGTATCGGCGCCGCAGTACCGCTCAGCCGTTTGCTTGAGTCTACTATAGTATCGAAAAGATTTAATATCCTGACTCAGGCTTGCTCGGTCATCGGTTCCACGCAGATAAGAAACAGAGGCACCATAGGCGGTAATATCTGCAATGCCGCCCCTTCAGCAGATTCGGCACCTGCACTATTATGTCTGGACGCAAATGCCATTATCGCTTCAGAAAAAGGGACGCACCAGGTTAACTTGAACAATTTCTTTGTCGGTCCGGGAAAAACCTGTATCAAAACTAATGAGCTCTTGATTGCGATTGAAGTACCGACTCCTCCAGCTCACTCGGCAGGTTGCTATATGCGGCACACCACAAGAGAGGAAATGGATATTGCTGTTGCGGGAGTAGGATGCTTTATTGTTCTGTCGCTTAGAAGTAAAGTTCCGAAAGAAGTCAGAATTGCTCTGGCAGCAGTGGCTCCCACTCCCATACGGGTGTACAAGGCGGAGGCTTTGCTGGTTGGAAAACCTGTTACAGAGAAAGTCATTGAACAGGTAGCTGAGAAAGCTGCGGAAGAAGCCAGACCGATTTCAGATATACGTGCCTTAGCTGAATACCGTCGCGAACTAGTGAAAGTGCTAACGAGAAGGACATTGCGGAAATCCTGTGAAATACTTGGCATTGAAATAAACCGTTGAGTTCACCCTAGAGAGTAGCAGAACATGAAGATCAAAGTGAATGGTAGAGAATACGAAATTAAAGCAGGACCGGCGACCACTCTGCTGGATATTCTGCGGTACGAATTAAGATTGACCGGTACCAAAGAGGGTTGCAGTACTGGGAGTTGCGGTTCGTGCACCGTCCTGGTGGATGGGAAAGCCGTTAACTCTTGTCTGGTTATCGCGGCTGAGGTCGAGGGAAGAGAAATCACGACCATCGAGGGATTGTCGCAGCAAAACAAACTGCATCCACTACAACAGGCTTTTATGGATGAGGGAGCGGTACAGTGTGGCTTCTGTACACCGGGTATCATTCTGACGGCGAAAGCCTTCCTGGATTCGAATCCTCATCCAACCGAGTCCCAGATAAGACAGGCAATTGCAGGTAATCTTTGCCGGTGCACCGGTTATGATAAAATTGTGCGTGCCATCATGAGCGTGGCTGGTTCTTAAAGAGGCTGACTATGGCGAAATACTCAGTTGTTGGAAAGCGCCTTCCCAGAATTGATGCGTTAAGCAAGGTAACAGGTACAGCAATATATAGTGGCGATGTGGTACTACCTGATATGCTCTATGGGAGGATACTCAGGAGCCCGCATGCACATGCACTTATTCGCCGTCTGGATGTTTCAAAAGCTCGCTCTCTAGAAGGTGTAAAAGCTGTCATTACGGCTGATGATGTTCCGGGGTATAAAAACAGAAATCCATTATTACTTGTCGAAATGGCACATCTGGCTCAAAACAAGGTAGTTTATGCATCACAACCAGTGGCAGTAGTCGCTGCTACCAGCATTGAAATTGCAGAAAAGGCGGTCGGGCTCATCAAGATAGAATACGAAGAACTACCGCCGATACTGGATGTGCTGGAATCTATGAAGCCCGAAACACCTCCGATTTATTCGGACTTATATACCAATTTCATTGCCAGACCTCCAGCTGATAATCAAAGTAAACCAAGTAACATCGCTTATCACATGATTATCAATCGTGGTGATCTGGATGCAGGATTCAAGGAAGCTGACCTGATCATGGAGAATACGTTCCGTACCAGCCCGGTCCATCATGGTTATCTTGAGCCGTTTGCAGCAGTCGCTAAGGCGGACATAAACAGCAAGGTTACGGTCTGGACACAGAGCCAGGGTGCTTTTAGCGCTCGGGGGATGATAGCTGAGTTTCTGGGTTTACCGGCTACCAAAGTGAATTTAGTCCCTGTAGAAATCGGTGGAGCATTCGGTGGGAAGAGTTTTCTCCCATTGGCACCTCTTTGCGCTTTATTGGCAATGAAAACCAGCCATCCTGTTAGAATGGAAATGTCTCGAGATGAAGTATTAAGAGATGGTCGACCGGCTCCGGGTTCCCTATCGACAATAAAGATGGGAGTAACCAAGAAGGGGTATATTACCGCCGTTTCAGCTACGTTCATTTACGATGCCGGTGGCTTCCCTGAGATGTCGAATTCCATGTTTGTGAGAGGGAATACCTTCGGTCAGTACAAAATCCCCAATATTAAAATCGAAGCATTTGACGTCCTGACTAATAAGATACCAGTAACTTATTTTCGGGCACCATCAACTCCTCAATCACACTTTGCAATAGAATCTCAGATAGACCTCATTGCTAGAGAGCTTAACATGGACCCACTACAGTTACGCATTCAAAATACGGCTGTTGAAGGTGATATTGCCCCCAGCGGAGAAACTCTGCCGAAGGTTGGTTACAAAGAGACGCTGGAGAGAATGGCGGAGTATCTAAAGAAAAAGGGAAGCCTAAAAGGAAAGAATCGGGGTCGTGGGGTAGCCAGTGGCTTCTGGCATGGTGCGGCAGGTAGCTGGGGAGCATATATAAATGTTAATATCGATGGTTCTATCACCGCAGTCCTCGGAGTTACGGATGTCTCAGGAAGCCGTACCAGTATTGCCCAGATTGTCGCTGAGGAGCTTGGTGTGCCAATGAGCAGCGTTAATGTGGTGGTTGGGGATACGGATACAGCTCCATGGGCATCACCGTCCGTGGGGAGTCAGACCATTTATTCCCTGAGCCATGCGGTTTATCGTGCTTGCCAGGATGCTAAAGACCAGCTCCGGCGATTGGCATCTCCTAGATTGGGTATACCTGTTTCCGAGATTGAATTTGCTAATGGACAGGCAATATCTAGAAGCGATACCCAGAAAAGTATCCCTCTGACAGCTCTTGCCAGATCCAGTTTAGGGTTCCGCGGTGAAGGTCCCATTGTCGGACGCGGCTCGATTTCGACTTTACCACCGGCACCCTCTGTGGCTGTTCATGCCGTTGACGTCGAGGTTGACAAGGAGACTGGTAAGGTTAAAATACTCTCTTACGCTGTAGCACAGGACGTTGGTTTGGCAATCAATCCACTTTCGATTGAAGGACAGATACAGGGTGCGGTTGTTCAGGGCATCGGTTGGGCATTGATGGAAGGTTATGTATTTGATAACAAGGGAAAAGTGCAGAATACTACTTTCTTAGACTACCGTCTACCTACAGCTACCGATGTACCCATGATAGACATCATGCTCGTTGAAGTCGGCTCCACAACTGGAATCTATGGATTACGGCATGTCGGTGAACCACCAATGGTAGGTACGCTCGCGGCAATAGCCAATGCCGTACATAGCGCCACGGGTGTAAGAATGAGGACTTTGCCCATGACTCCCGAAGCTATATTGAAGGGCATCCAGGAAAAAGATAAGCTATAGAATATAGTCACCCTCCTGTTCCCAATGCCACTTTTTGTAACCCTTTGAGAATCCCGAAGCTTTATTATTAAATGAGCACAAAGGTTAGAATAGGACCCCTTCTACAGGAATATCTGGAAATTCCCTCAGTTCTGGAAGTCGAAGGCAAAACAGTCGGCCAGTGTCTTGATGACCTTATCAAGCAATATCCTGAAATCAGGAATTGGTTGTACGACCAGAATAGTCTATTACGCGTCCTCATCAGTATTAACAACGTTGAAATTGTTACACTTGATAAAGAAGGCTCCGATAGAATTCTGAAAGCCGATGACGAACTTCAGATATTTGCTGTGGTTGCCGGCGGTTAATTGAGGTATGAGTAACAATGACTGCAGATAGCCTTGTGCCCAGAACCATCTACGAACAACTTAAGAGCGAGCATCCTGTTGTGCTGGCATCGATCGTGGATTTAGAGGGTTCGTCGCCGCGGCACTGTGGGGCAAAAATGGTAGTATGCTCCGATGAGAAAAACTATGGCACGATTGGTGGTAGCCTGTTCGAAGCCAAAACTATAGAAGAAGCCAGACTCGCACTAATTACAGGTAAATCAAAATTTATGGATTTTAACTTTGATAATAGTAGTACATTACCCGATGGTATGATATGTGGCGGTAAAGCAGTTGTACTTCTCGACTTCATATCGGTCAGCCGTGCGAATATAGATTTGTTCCACATCTGTTACAACTCAATCCTGGCAGGCACCACTTTCTATTTCCTCACTCATTTGAAAGAAACAAATGCAGGAATAATTACCTCCGGTCATTCTCTGCTATTTCGTGATGGGAGAATTGTCGGAGACTCTACTCTTTCAATACCCCAGTTTGAAGTGCTCAAGGCTGAAATACGCAACATTTCTCTCACAACTATTGTCCCCATTGGGGATACTCAGGTCATAGTAGACCCAATAAAAAAGTTGCTTACCCTTTATTGTTTTGGCGCGGGACACGTCGCTGTCCCGACCGCCCATATCGCCGCACTGGCAGGTTTTCGTGTGGTAGTGCTGGATGACAGAGCCGAATTTGCCAATACGGAACGTTTCCCTGATACTGAACAGATTAATGTGATAAAGGACTACGCTAAGGCATTTGAAGGATTAGAAATCGATAAGGACTCTTCTATTGTTATCATGACAAGGGGACACCAGTATGACGAGAGAGTTCTAGAACAGGCGCTCAGAACTCCCGCATCCTATATTGGTATGATAAGTAGTCGTAAAAAGCGTAATACTATATACCGGTCGATGCTGGCGAAAGGATTTCTAAAACAAGAACTGGAACGTGTGCACTCCCCTATCGGGATAACTATCGGTAGTGAAACGCCGGAAGAAATTGCTGTTAGTATCGTAGCTCAATTAATCAGGGAAAGGTCAAAGCTAACAAGATGAAGTCCTTCGCGGTACTGATTCTAGCTGCCGGATATTCCCGCCGTATGGGACAATTCAAACCATTATTAGATATCGACGGCGAGACGATAATCGACCATCTGATTTCCACATTTTTAAAAATTAGAATCGAAGTATATGTCGTAACCGGCTACCGCGGGCAGGAGTTAATGACTTCCGTAAAGAACTCTGAGGTTACATTTATAGAAAATCCGGATTATGCATATGGCATGTTCACTTCCATTCAAGCTGGAGTTCGTTCATTAAAATCTGGTCACAAAGCCTTTTTCGTCATGCCAGTCGATATTCCTCTGGTCAAATCACCCTCTATTCGGTCTCTTCTAAACGCATATAGAGAACATCCGGGTAAAATTATCTATCCGATGTTCCATACCAAACGCGGGCATCCGCCTCTTATCCCGATGACTCTAGCTCCTGTAATTGCGGAGTGGGAGCGAGACGGGAATCTCAGAGACATTCTCAGTACGCATGAAAAGCTTGCTTACGAAGTTGACGTCAATGATGAGAATATTCTTCTGGATATGAATACAGTCGCTGATTACCAGGCACTACTGAAGCGGTTTCACAATCAATAATAACCGATTAACATCAAGCATAGTGCCATTCAATTACATTATCCGTAATATTTCTTATTTCTATATCTTAGAATTTGTTTTATTTTTTCTATGATGATCGTCTTCTATTGAGTCGTAAATATATGAGAATAGAAGCTAACAAACCTATGACCAATCCACTAGCTACCGGTATAATTACTAACCACAAATCAGATAACCCTTCAGTTTCTGATGGTGGAGGAGTTACTGCTGGATTAATCGTTTCTCGCTGGGTTGCAGCAGTCCAGCCTTGTGATGGTGACTCCACTACGGTGATGGCCGGTGAACCTGCCGCAGTATCCTTGTAGTATAAGCTGGCTGAGCTTTCGCCAGCTTTAATCGTTACCAAGGTTATGAGATTCAACCCCTCGGCATCACTGTAGAATGTGCCATTAGCTGAATTACTCGTCAGATTGATAACCATATCCGCTGTTACATTATACGGGTTGCTGGAAGCATCCTGTGTCTGAAGGGTGATTATCCCCGATATATTACCCGCGTCTATGGTCTGTGGAACAGTGGTAAAAGCCAGTTTGGTAATAGCACCAACTATGCCAGCTACAATGTCGAAGGCATTGCTTACCCCACTTTTACCCCCACCAGAGGTAGTAATGGTGACTCCGCTTTGGATTGATGTGATAGTGATATCGTCCGTCCAAACACCACCGGTGAAAGCCCCAGTAATGATCGGGCTGATGCTACCCGTGGTATCGCTAAGAGTATTGGTGTCAGTGTATGAGGTTACTATATTACCATAGGCATCCTGGGCAGTGATGCTGACGCTGAAAGCCACCTTCTCAGTCTGATTACTAATTGCGGCAAAAGAGAAATGGTCCAGAGAGGCGGCATTCACGGTCTCTACCTGTGTGGCAGCCGTCCAGCCCTGTGATGGTGACTCTGCTCCGGTGATGGTCGGCGAGCCTACCGTAGTATCCTTGTAATAGAAGCTGGCTGAGCTTTCACCAGCTTTAATCGTTACCAGAGTTATGGGATTCAACCCCTCGGCATCACTGTAGAAGGTGCCGTTGGCTGAATTACTCGTCAGATTAATTACCGTATCCGCTGTCACATTAAATTGGTTGCTGGAGGTATCCTGTGTCTGAAGGGTGATTATCCCCGATACATTACCCGCGTCTATGGTCTGGGGAACAGTGATAAAAGATAGTTTATTACTAACACTAGCTGCACCGGCTACGATATCGAAGACATTGCTTACCCCACTTTTACCCCCACCAGAGGTAGTAATGGTAATCCCGCTCTGGACTGAGGCAATGGTGATATTGTCCGTCCAGATACCACTGGTGAAAGCTCCGGTAGTGATCGGGCTGATGCTACCTGTGGTATCGCTAAGAGCATTGGTGTCAGTGTATGAGGTTATTGTATTACCATAGGCATCCTGGGCAGTGATACTGACGCCGAAAGCGATATTCTCAGTTTGATTACTGATTGTGGCAAAAGAGAAATGATCCAGAGCAGCAGATTTCACGGTCTCTACCTGTGTGGCAGCCGTCCAGCCTTGTGATGGTGACTCTGCTACGGTGATGGTCGACGAACCTGCCGTAGTATCCTTGTAGTAGAAGCTGGCTATTGTTGTATCCTTTGATATTGTCACCGATGTAATATCTCCATTAAATGTTCCTGTCGCACTGGTATCAAACCGACCTTTTGAGGAGGTCGAGATCAAACTGATGACTGTTTCGGTTTTAGGACTATAAGGATTACCCTTTGAATCTTGTATCTGGATAGTCATAAAATGGGATGCCCGACCAGCGTCTAGTATCTGGGGTGAGGTGGTAAAGGCAATGGTCAAGCTAGATGATCCGCCACAACCTGAACCCAGGGTTATTCCAAGCAACAATATGAGTAACAAGACTACGTTTGGTATTCGTGACAACATTCTTTTCATTATAGTTTTAACCTCTTTTAATTTTGCTTTGATATTCATTAACCACCGCAACTTCCCGAATATTCTTAGGTTTACATCTGCCGGATTGAAGAACTTCACATATAGTATGATTACTCATCAGATTCACAATAAGCAGGTATTTGGAATATAGTGACTGTTAACAAAAAATATACTCAACAAGAGGGAAAGTGTAACTTTCAGTAGTCTCATGTTTTTGAAACTCCCGATCTTAAGATATAATTAAATATACTCAATTATAGTTGCTGAGACTGCTTTCGTAAAGATGGTAAAAAGATAAATGTATTATAGCCACCGATATTCAGAATGTAAAAAGAGTAAAATCTACTAAAAATAAAATTGAATCGTCATTAGATGTCGATGCTTTTTGAAAGAGCTATGCTTTCCATTTTTGGTGATTCATCAGATTCACACAATGTTATATTTTAGAATGCAATCTTACTCCGCTGTGTTATTAATACTTTGGTCTATCATTAAATTAAAGCCTGATACACAATCCGCTCCATGTCCTGAACATAATTGCCAGTGGGAATCATTCCCCTCCCCATGAGCTGGGTAAAACAGATAGCAAAAAAGTCTTCCTTCGGATCAGCGAAATACCTGGTACCCGCCGCGCCACCCCATCCGTATGAACCTATGGAACGAATCAGTGGATTCGCTTTCGCCTCTATTCGTACTTCGACTCCCATACCGAAACCATAACCATGCCCAAGCATTGGAATAGGAATATCACGGGTATGGTTACTGGTCATCAATTCAACGGTCTTACGCCCCAGAATACGTTCACCATCCAGTTCACCACCATTGAGAAGCATCTGTACAAACCGGGCATAGTCCGATATCGTTGAAAGTACACCACCACGGTCGCCACCCCCACAAAACCAATTTTTCGGACCCAACACCTTTTCACTGGTTTCTGGTCGGTCAGCCACCGACATTTTCCACTTTCCTCCCTCTTGCACCAAGCGATATGAGGTGGTGAAACGACCAAGTTGATCATGATTCAAATAAAACGATGTGTCTTTCATTTTCAACGGTTTGAAAATTCTCTCTTTGTAGAGCTTATCCAGAGTCATTCCTGAGACAATCTCGAGCACCGTGCTGATGACCGGATAACCAACATGGTACTGCCATTCTGTTCCAGGATTAGCAGAAAGAGGCAGACTACCATGATTTTCCACCATTTCTCTAATAGTCTTAGCTCGTTTCTCTTCCGGACCACTAATTAATCTAGCTTTAACCATAACGTCCTGATATCGTGTCATTGCTTGCACAGGAAGACGGCTTACCATGGCAAGTCCGGTAGTATTACGCAGGCAGTCACGTACTGTAATCTCACGACGTGCCGGTACATCAGTTTGAGCAGGGTCACCCATCCCTCCTCCCACCATATTGCTCAATCTTGGGTTTTTAAAAGTAGGAACATATTTTGAAATCGGATCATCCAGACTCAATAAGCCATCCTCGTAAAGCATCATTGTTGCGACGCCGGTAATCGGCTTGGAATTAGAAAACATTCGAAAGATAGCATCCTTACGTATGGGTCGTTTACTTTCAATATCCATATATCCCTGAGCTTCGAAATGGACAATCTTACCATGCCGAGCGACCAGAGTGATCATGCAGGGTACTTCCTGGTTATCAATATATTTCTGCATAGTGGGACGGAGGTGAGCCAATCTCGCGGAAGAAAAACCAACCTCTTCCGGCTTGGCGAATGGTAAAGGCCAGGACTTGCTTGACTTAGACGGACTCATAAATTCATACTCCTTTTTCTTTCACAATTTATAATGGGTAAAAGTCATAAACAACACTTTCACTCATGACCGAGAATTCAAACTCTGAAGTCATTAACTATACTATAGATGAAGCAATCAAACATATCGACATGCTTTCTTATCGCACTAATCACCTCAGATTGATATTTAATTCTTCCCTTAGATTCCGGGCAACTCTTTCATCCATAACTGCATAGAGGTCGTACTCTTCCCCCTTCAACAGGATAATAATGTGCGGAGTATCCATTGGGGGTAATGTTAGTCCCTGCACTGTCGGGCGAGTAGAGCCGTAGCCACGGTTAACTGCTGTCTGTTTTACTTTCATTTGTTTCGGTTTTTTTGAGGCTGGCATAGTTCTCCTCCTTTAGATTTCTCTTTCTGAGTAAGCTCAAAATACCTACGAACAAGAATACCCTATATTACGGTTATTTTATAATTTGTACAATCCACTTGTACCCGAATTTCCGCGACTAAAGAAGTAATTATGTTTAGACAAGCTTGCTCTTCCAGTTTTCCCTAATATGCCAATACATTCACGACTTTTATCAACACAATCACCATAAAGCCGACGAAAAGCAGCAGCGCAATTGCACTCAAAGAACGCTTCGCCCTCGGATTGAGATGGACATGCAATAAAGTAATGACTAAAAAGACGATGATGTTCAATGTGACATATAAAGTCAGGTCATTCTGTCCGGTAGCCGCCAGAATGATATTAATTAAACAGGAAGAGATGGTAATAAATAGCAGATATTGGTTGAAAACTCTCAAGAAAGTACCTCAAGTAAAATATGTTCTTTGCCCCGCTGGTAGGTCTCAACAGCAATGCGGACAGGTTTCCCCAACGATTCGCAAACGATGTTAGCCACAATTGATGCAATCGGACTTCCCAAGCAACGGTAGTACCAGTTATCTTCATAATGCAAGCGAACCCCGCTCACTACAATATCCATCTGTCTGTCAGCCAAATTGATGGCGACTGAATTTGCGAGGTCCAGGAGACCGACTAACGCATAAGTCATTGCCGACTCAATTTCAGTGGGCGTCGCTCCTGATTTTATATCAAGTCCATCCAGTCTGATATTTCCCGGTGTCGTGACAGCAACAGCCATGTCTTCCGGATTATCGCCATAATGTACAATCAGTCGCCCGGGAATTTTCGCTACAATACGGTCAAGCTCAATGGTATTTTTTAGAGGTACAACTGCATACGAGCGACCTCCTAACATTGAAGATGGTAGATATATTGCCTTGTTTCTAAGCCCGAATTCCTCAAGTAGTGCTGATGTGTTTTCCATACCGGCTTTCATCATAAGCTCGCTGGCTTCCGGGGAAATAAAAAGCCGGGAATTGGCTAAAGCCAGGCTGGTAAATCCAATCATAAGGGCGGAAATGCCGATAGCTGTAAATGGAATCGAGTCAATAAGAAAGTACGCAACTGGTGCGAATATTACCCCTGCTATGACTAAACCCAATCCTAAAATCTGATACGGATTACGCGTCTTCTTATCTCCTTTCCAAAATCAATTGATAATAAAAGCAAATAAATTCATTTACGTAGTATTCTACCTTACTTTGTCACTAAAGGAAAGATAGTTGACTGGTGCAAATTTCCCATGTCATTCTCTGAGGATAAAGATTCCTTTCTTTGCATGATGTTATAATATTTTTCAGAAAGTTCAGATAACAGGTGAAATCATGACAACCATTAAAATATTCTCAATCAAAGAAAATAAGGTATTAAGCGTTGAAAAAACCGAGAAACCAGATAAGGAATGGAAGAGACTGCTACCAAAAGAACAGTACGAAATTACCACCAGAAAAGGGACAGAAAGACCGGGCACCTGCGCATTTAGTGAAGTCCATGAAGCTGGTATTTTCCAGTGTGTACGCTGCAACACTGACCTATTTCGTAGTCTCACCAAATTCGAATCGGGGACTGGTTGGCCTAGCTTCACTCAGCCAGTTTCGCCACTGAATCTGATAGAGCAAACTGATAAAAGCCACGGGATGATACGGACAGAAGTCCTCTGTGCTCGCTGCGGTTCTCACCTTGGTCATGTTTTTAAAGATGGTCCGCCGCCAACCGGTAAACGTTACTGCATTAACGGTGTGGCATTAAAATTTCTTCGAGAGGATGAACTATGAGCCAGAGTGTGAAATTGGAAACGGCGACTCTTGCCGGCGGTTGTTTCTGGTGTCTCGAAGCGGTTTTCCGCGAAGTCAAAGGTGTTGAAAAGGTAATTCCGGGTTATACAGGCGGTAAGACTAACAATCCGACCTATGAGCAGGTTTGCACAGGTGAGACAGGACACGCTGAAGCAATCCAGGTGATTTTTAATCCGGCGATCATATCATACCCTGAGATCCTCGATATTTTTTTCTCGATACATGATGCAACCACACTAAATAGACAGGGCGATGACATTGGAACACAATACCGTTCCGCTATTTTCTTTCACAATGAGCAACAGGCACATATCGCCGAAGCGTTTATTGTACAACTTCACAAAGACCGCCGCTTGACCGGTTCAATCGTTACCCAGGTTGCTCCATTTGAGAAATTCTATCCTGCAGAAGACTATCATTGCGATTACTACATAAATCATCCGGAAAAAGCATACTGCCAGGTAGTGATTTCCCCAAAACTCAAGAAGTTCCATCAAGAATGGGCTAGCTCTCTGAAAAAATGAATTGTTGAATCAGTATTAGGTGATGTCACAGACGATGTGAAGTCATGTGATAGAAAATCTGAATTTTGATTGACTTATTCTTATGTGAAACTTATAATCTGGCTGTTCCCACAATTATTTACCAGATACAGGGAGATGCTATGAAAAAGCTGATGTTTATCATTGTACTAATCGCATTATCTGTCATGACGGCATCCTGTGTATCTAAACCCGAAGGTTCAGTACTCAAATTTACTTCTGCGTGGAATTCGAGTCATAAATTAACTCAGGGTGAAGTCACTTACACGCGATTGACGGTGACAGCCATCATATCGAATGTTGGGGGTGAAGGAACTTTTTATGTAAATGCGGAAATAACTCCTCATACAGTGGTAAGTGGTTCAGTTAATCCCCAGAAAATAAAGGTCTTAATGAATAAAGCTCAGGAAAAGACGTATACTTTTGACTTTTTCGTTGACATGTCTGCAGATAGCCATTACAATGTTTGGTGCACTGACGAATAAATCAGGTTATCCTGAAAGGTCATATGAATCACATTAAATCATTAGGTTTGTTGCTTCGTGGTATCGCTACTCGTATTTACTGGCTTATACCCGCAATTATGTCAGACCCTTGGGACTTGGCAGAGAGATGGTTCGGAATCAAATGGAATCCCCCAGTATGGCTAGGATGGGTTCTGCTTGCGACTGGTTTATTCATCGCTATTTTCCTTGCTTATCACGAGTTGCGTATGCAGAAACTTGCCTTTGAACCTGCGAATTGGATTGAAAAATATAAGAGAGAGCATCATAAACTACCACCAATCCCCGATTATTTTCATGACATTGTTCCCAGTTATGTTAAAGGTGAACCTATAACACTAAACATTGAAGTGATTCCCATGAGTGGACAATTCTGGAACAGGTTATTACCTAGTCAAAAACAAGAGCTAAGAGAAATGTTAGAGTTTCTAAAGATAAATCCTGATGATTATATTGCAAAGATGCAACGAATGTTACCTACATCTTCCCCGACGCCAATACATATAAAATATTCAAAGCCAAATAGTTAATGCTCCTGTTAATAATTTATATGAATTATCAGAGCAAACATCCACCATTTCCGTAATATCAAAGGTGATTGGTAGATATTTAATTGTGTATAATGATATTTAGATGAAAAAACCACAGTCTCAGCCACCCATCGAACGTAATATTGCCATGGAGTTGGTACGTGTTACCGAAGCCGCCGCTATGGCTGCCGCCCGCTACCTGGGCAGGGGTGATAAAAAACTGGTAGATGGGTCAGCAGTTGCCGCTATGCGCTATACCCTGGGCTATGTACGCATGGATGGCATTGTCGTCATCGGTGAAGGCGAAAAAGACGAGGCGCCAATGTTGTATATCGGAGAAAAGATCGGGGATGGCTCGGAGCTAAAAGTTGACATCGCTGTCGACCCGATAGACGGCACGACGCTGGTTGCCAGAGGTCTACCCGGAGCTATTTCCACAGTGGCACTTGCTGATAGGGGCACGATGCATTGCCCCAAAGAGTTTGCTTACATGAACAAAATTGTTACTGGTATAGAAGCAAAAGATTATATCGACATCAATGCACCCGTCGCGGAAAATCTTAAAAATATTGCGACCGTTAAAAAGAAAAAGGTGTCTGAACTTACAGTCGTGGTTCTGGATAGGCCACGCCATGACCAGCTACTCGCGGATATTAAAAGTGCCGGTGCCCGGGTTAAGTTAATTTCAGATGGAGACATCTCCGCGAGCATTGAAGCGGCACTACCGGGAAGAGAAATTGACGTGCTCATGGGCATTGGAGGGACAACCGAAGGAGTCATTGCCGCCGCCGCTATACATTGCATCGGCGGTGGTATTCAATGCAAAGCCTGGCCTCGTGATGAAAAAGAAAAAAATGCCGCGATAGAGGCTGGAATCGATATCGACAAAGTCTATAGTTTAGATGACCTGATTGATAGTGACGATGTATTTTTTGCGGCTACCGGTGTCAGTAGTGGTGAATTACTCAAGGGAGTACGCTATTTTAGCGGCGGCGCACAGACTCAATCTCTGGCAATGCGCTGCCGTTCCGGCACCGTTCGCTGGATCGATGCATGGCACAATTTCGATAGATTAGACAAGCTAAGTTTCTTTGAAATTCACTAACTGACTACTTTTCAAAACTACATTATGTAAAACAAATTGGGAGGTCGATGATCAACCTCCCAACCTGATTGAGTCTATATCGGATGTCCTCGTCAAATATTATCCGCTTCTTGAATTCCCAGATGTTCGATGCGAAATATCGAGCTTAGTCCTTGATAATCTTCGCTGTTTCCAGTTCTCTAACGAAATCCTGCATGGGAATTGCCGACATGGTCAGCGGCTCCATAGTTCCCCGCGAACCCAGTGCTGACGACACCCGTGCGATTACCTCATTGCTGGGCGCTTCCATGATGTTGATGAAATCATATCCGCCAAGTAGAGCATATTGCGCTAACACTTTTGCTCCCATCGCTTCAACTTCCTTGTTAACCTCAAATGCCCGGCGGGGATTGTTCATCAATGTCTTTCTCCCCTCAGTGGTTAGTTTAGTTAGCATTACATATAAAGCCATAGTCAACACCTCCTCTTAGCCACTTCTGTGACTTCAGGTCTACATTATAACATTGTTTCCTTTCTTTTTTAATCCCCATGTTATATCATAAAGCTGTTTATCTTACGCAACTGGAAAAACTCCTATTCAATATTAATATGTGATTGGACACATCTATGAACAAGACTGTGATTTACACAATCAGCACCTGCCCGGCATGCATACAGTTAAAAAAAGACCTGACTAAAAAAAGAATTAAATTCGAAGAGAAGCAGGTCGATAGTAGTCAAAAATGGCTGGATGAAGCATTGACCTACGGAAATGAAATCCCCATGATTGTCTACGAAGACGGTAGGGTTGAATTCAATCCGACCGGAATACCGGGTTGACATATCAGTTAGGCGGCGTGACCGTCATTAAATCAGACAGCCTGTAGGAGGTTATCAAATGGCAAAGTCAAGTGTCGTGACATCAGAACGGTTTGCTACCGGATTCACATATCAAGGTTACATAGCACAGATCACAGTGAACAAAGATCAGTTCCAGACTTTCTACACTTCGGCTCAGCTCAATCCTGATGATGCCGAATTTTTCCGCAAAGCGTCAAAAGTTCCTGAAGGTATCACCAAGATACTAGTCCTCGGTGAAGATTGGTGCCCGGATGTTTTACGGGGTCTACCTGTAGCCGTCCGTATCGCTGAAGCTGCTGGCTTGGAGCTTAGAATTTTCCCAAGAGATAAAAATTTGGATATCATGAACGAATTTCTCAACCAGGGCAAGTTTATGTCCATTCCCGTGATAGTTTTCTATACAAAAGACCTCAAACACATCTGCCACTGGATTGAGCGTTCGGAAGTTGCTAACCGCGATATGGTACAAATCAGGGAGCAGATTCAGAAAGAAAAACCCTCAGCCACCCAGCAAGAGTTCATGGAAGCCCTTCGCCAACGAATGACAGGAAAACAACCTGAGTGGCAAAAATCGTCGGTTGATGAAATGCGCCGGATGCTCGCAGAGAAATTAAAGATTAGTTAAGTACGCCGGAGTGTCTTACAACCACGGGCAAAGAATGGCAGCTACCTTGTCTTGGAAACAAAAGGCAGGATTCCTAGCAGGATAGAACCAAGCGTGAGTGCTGTGAACTCGTATCGCGAGTTTGATCGTTGGCAATGGGCAGTGTCTACTCATCCTTCAGATGTAGTCGGCATACTGCAAGCAGCTACAATACGTTCACATCACCAGGAAATGAAGTGAGAGGCTCAGGAGAATAAACATGCCATACAAGTCAGATACAATATCTACCATTGTTAAAAAGCTAAATAATCAATATTTCCTCCCTGCGATACAAAGAGAGTTTGTTTGGGACACGGACAAAATTATCTCTCTTTTCGACTCAATTATGCGTGGCTATCCTATAGGTTCATTCCTTTTTTGGGAACTCGCACCGGAAAACAAGGATAAATGGCAGGTTTATAAGTTTGTTGAACAGGGTTCGGATAGGGGTAAACACAATGAGGCAGCAAGCACACATGGGGTGAACGAAATAACACTTGTGTTAGACGGTCAGCAGCGTTTATCCTCTCTCTTAATAGCATTAAAAGGCACCTACATAATTAAAAAGAAATATGCAAAAAAATATGTGCTAACTTCTTATGTAGTACAAAAACTATATTTAAATCTCCTCAAGGACTCTAAAATTAGCGAAGAGGACGGGGAGGCGGGAATTTACTACGGTTTCAGATTTGCCGAAATAAAACCAGACAATTCCTCTAATGAATATTGGTTTGAGGTCGGCAGGATATTGGACTTCAATAGCGAGGATGCATTCTTTCAATTCATTCAGGATGAACGTGATAAACTATCTGACAAAACTACTAAAGGGCAGATTAAAGTTTTTGAGCGTAATATGGGGCGACTTTATCGGGCAATTTGGAAAGACGATTTTATTAACTACTATGCTGAGACTGACCAAAACTACGACCGAGCATTAGATATCTTTGTACGTGCCAACGAAGGTGGAACAAAACTCAGTAAATCTGACCTATTATTATCTATGATTACGTCAAAATGGAGCGGAGTAAACGCTAGAGATGAGATTCACCAGTTCGTGGATAGAATTAACAATGACCTCACTCGTAAAAATGCCTTTATCAAAGACTTCGTGATGAAATCATGTCTCGTTTTGTCGGACCTCCCAGTTGCATATAAGGTAGATAACTTCACTGATAAAAATCTATCCCTTATTGAAAGCAACTGGCCAAGTATTAAGCAAGCAATGGAAAAAACGGTTGATTGTATTAACCATTGCGGTATCGACAGGGACAATTTGACCAGCGCCAATGCACTCATACCGCTGAGTTACTATATATTTCAGCATCCCAAAACTCAAATATATGGTAACACTCCTGATGAAGTCAGGAACAGAACTGCGATTCGCCGCTGGGTAACAATGGCTTTGATAAATAATGTTTTTGGTGGTTCGTCCGATAGTTTGCTTGGCGAGTTGAGACGTGTTCTTAAAGAGCAGTCAGCGACACCGTATTTTCCAGTAGATTCGCTTAACAAAGAAATAGGAAAAGCTGGCCGTACTTCCAAGTTTGACGAATACGCAATAGAAAATTTCCTTTCTATTACTTATGGAAAGACAATAACTTTTCTGGCACTATCTCTTTTGTATGATGATAATAGCTGGGGAACAACAGTCTTTCAGCAAGACCACATTTTCCCTCAACAGATGTTCTACTACCAAACCATGAAGAAAGCTGGATATAGTGACGACCTTTGGTCGAAGTTTGCTGATCTAAAAGACAAAATTGGAAACCTAGAGTTAATGTTACCACATGAAAATCAGGAAAAATCTGACCAACCCTTTGAAAAATGGATTACTAATAGAGATAGCAGTTTCAAACAGAGGCACCTTATCCCTGACAATCCGGACCTTTGGAAATTCGAGAATTTTGAGGGCTTTATCGATGAAAGAGAACGGCTTATTGTAGAACGATTAGATAAATTGTTTGGTTTGCTAATTACTTAGAAGGGTTGCCAACTGAAAATGCGTAGGGGGAAAAAGAGACTGAAGGCAGAGCAATTATCAACCTTTTTTGGAAGTAGGTCTTCTACATAGAAAAAAGAGGAAATCATGAATATATCTTCATTACTTTCAAATCCTTCACTCACATAGCCGGTTACTATTGAAGGTGTTCTCGCACCAGCACGGGGAAAGCCTGGCCAACATGAGTTCTGGAGTCATGACCGTAAGACCAATTCCAATAAACTACCCCTCATTCCAAGCAACCCATACATTGTGCCTTCGTCACGCATTCGAGGGATACGCAATAAAGGCATTCCAATTATTTGTAAGCATAAGGACAAAGACGTAATAGGGCAATCCCCTAGCGTATAGTAAGCTATCAGTTGCAGCTTTCCTTGAATCTTAATTACTGGTTATATCTATATCTTGGTTAATATGAAGAATGCTATCAACTATTAGTTATGGTTTTACACTTTAACTTTGAAATTTTAATTTTGGTTTTGCTTGTCAGTTGATAATTGATATTTGGTTTTTAATTTCTGATTTTTCGTACCTTTCAGTCAATAATAGCTTGATTCACCAGTCCTACATACTCCTGGCGTATATTCAGATGATTGTAGGGACGAACCTGCGTCATCATAATACCAACAACCTTTTCTTTTGGGTCTGCCCACGGGAAAGTGCAGTAAGCACCACCCCATGAATAGCTTCCATATGACCACGGAGAAGGCCCCTGGTGAGGACTGGTCAATGTATTAACATTCTCGGTATTTCTGACAATACCAAAACCCAGTCCGAAGCCAGACCATGGTCCCGGTAACCAGATTGGTAAGTCGCCGGTATGAATGGTAGTCATCAGTTCTATGGTCTTGCGACTCAAAATACGAGCACCATCGAGTTCACCACCGTTAAGTGTCATCTGGTAGAAACGGAAGTAGTCCCGTATCGTGGAAACCAGACCGCCTGAACCCATGAAATAGGTATGCGGTTCTTGTATAAACCGGCTCTTTGGTGTCGGGGCATCCGTGAGCTTAATTTTTAAGTCTTTACCTGGAGTGTAAGCCGCCGCAAAACGGTCGAGCTTATTTAATGGCAAATAAAAATATGTATCAGGCATATCAAGCGGTTTGAAGATACGTTCGCGAAAGAACTCTTCAAGTGTCATCCCTGAAATTATCTCTACCAGGTGACCGACCACACAGGTCGCCCTTGAATAGTCCCAGGCTTCACCCGGCTGGTGATCGAGGGGTACTTTAGCATACCGTTTCACAAAATCCCCGATTGTTTCATCCGGCTTTTGAAGTTCGTTTACTTTCGCCCACTCTTCCACAATAATGCCCCGGGGCACATACCCAAAACCAGCAGTGTGGGTTAATAAATGTCGAATTGTAATGGGACGGTTCGCTGGGAACAGCTTCACCTGACTGCCGACATCCGTTCCCTCAATACGCCTTTCAACCGGCATTCGGACAGCTACCTTAGGGTCGGCGAACTCCGGAATCCATTTACTTACCGGGTCGGAAAGAAGGAAATGCCCTTCTTCATAAAGCATCATCAATGCTACCGAGGTAATTGCTTTAGTCATCGACGCAATACGGAAAATGGTATCGGGTGCCATCAAGATACTTTCTTCCACATATTGTGAGCCAACAGTGTCCAGATAAACTACTTTCCCCCTGCGTGCCACGAGCGAGACAACACCAGGGACCAGTTCCTTGTCAACATACCGTTGCATAGCAATGCGTATTCGACCTAACCGCTCCGATGACATACCGACTGCTTCAGGCTCGCTCATCGGTAGTTTAATTGAACCACGTATAGTATCTTTCTTCGTCCGGTTATCCTTAGCCATAATTTAATGCCTCCTTCTTGTATCATCCCTCTATCATCAATTAGTACGGTGACGCTATTATAATTGTTTTTTAATCAGATGTCATGATTACCCAGATTTGATGAGTATAGCGAATGTGAGACCAACAAAGATGGTAGAATAATCAGTATAGGTATAAAAGAAATAAAAATAATGAATATACAACCGGAAAGCAATCCGACAAATAAAAACATAGTTCTTATTATTACTACCGTCGCCTCTTTTTTTATGACCTTTATGGGGTCAGCTATTAATATCGCCCTTCCTCGAATAGGCACAGAATTCGATATGGACGTTATCACACTCGGGTGGGTATCGACTGCCTACATGCTTGCCTCAGCGGCATTACTGGTACCTTTTGGGAGAATTGCCGATATGAAGGGCAGAAGAAAAATATTCATCCTGGGTAATATTATCTTCTTTCTTGGTTCTATTCTTTCGGCGATATCGCTTTCAGGGGTAATGCTTCTAATCGCGCGGGCTGTCCAGGGCATCGGCGGCTCCGCTATATTTGCCACATCCGTCGCTATCCTGACTTCTGCTTTTCCCATGGAGGAACGCGGTAAGGTACTGGGCATCAACACCGCCTCTGTCTACCTGGGGCTTTCTCTGGGACCGGTACTGGGAGGACTATTGACACAATATACCGGTTGGAAGAGTATTTTCCTCATCAGTTCCATTACGACCGTTGTCGTCACTATCGGAGCCTTCTGGAAACTCAGGGGAGAAGCAGTTGAAACACGATCCGATAAATTCGATCTTACAGGTTCTGTCATCTACATTCTGGCACTTGTACTAACGATGTATGGTGTCTCACAACTACCAGACATACCAGCCTTCTGGTTCATTGGGAGCGGTTTTGTCGCTACTGCTCTGTTCTTCTGGTGGGAAACAAGAACCCAATATCCACTCATTAATATGGGTATGTTCCGTAACAACCGGGGTTATACTTTTTCTAACCTGGCTGCCCTTGTCAACTACAGTGGGACGTGGGCGATCGCGTTCTTGTTAAGCCTCTATTTACAATACATCAAAGGATTCGACCCCAGGATGGCAGGCATTATACTGATAACCAGTCCGGTCGTGCAAGCAATCTTCTCACCCCTTTTCGGACGGTTATCAGACCGTGTTGAGCCACGCATCCTCGCTTCAGTCGGTATGGCGGTTACAGCGTTGGGAATAGGTCTTCTTTCGTTCGTTTCCCAAGACACAACCATAGCCTTTATCATTACCAGTTTGGTCATAGTTGGTTTCGGTTTTGCGCTTTTCTCCTCTCCGAATACCAATGCGATTATGAGTTCCGCTGACCGACAGTTCTATGGAGTGGCTTCCGCAACCCTTGCCACGATGCGGCAATTGGGCATGATGGTCAGCATGGGTATTGTCTGGGTAGTATTCGCAATTGTTATCGGACGTGTGGAGATAACTCCGGAATATCACGAGGCATTCATCAGAAGTTCACGGATCATCTTCCTGATTTCTGCATTACTGTGTGCGAGCGCCATTTCTTTCTCACTTACGCGGGGCAAAATCCATCCGAATACTGACCGAATGTCCGTCAGAGATTCTAATAATCAAAATAACCAGCGAATGCAAGGCGAAAGAGGTCAGAAATGAAATACGATTTCGATGTTGTTATCAATCGTCGGGGTACCGGTTCCGCAAAATGGGATCGTGCTGAACAACTGTTCAACGTCAAGGGTATTTTACCAATGTGGGTCGCCGATATGGATTTCAAATCACCCGAACCGATAATTAAAGCTCTAAAGAAGACGGCTGAGCGTGGTATTTTCGGCTACACTACCGTTCCTGACTCATATTACGCAGCATTAACAGGCTGGATGAAAAAGCGTCACCAGTGGGATATTCAGAGGGACTGGGTTGTATTAACTCCCGGTGTGGTCCCTGCCATCCGTCTCCTGGTAAAAGCATTTACACAACCCGGAGACCAGGTTATCGTACAAACCCCCGTCTATTATCCTTTCTTTGATGCTATTAAAGACAATGGCTGTGAAATCCTGGATAATCCACTGCGGCTGAAAGGTCAACAATATGTGATGGACTTAAGCGACCTTGAGCAAAAAATTACCAAGCGTACAAAAATGATTATATTATGCAGTCCTCATAATCCCATCAGCCGGGTTTGGACAAAAAACGAACTGAAGAAACTGGGAGACCTGTGTATCCGAAATAATATCCTGATTGTATCGGACGAGATTCATGGGGACTTGGTCTATTGTGGTTTCAAACACATACCGTTTCCCACCGTCTCTCCCACATTTGCCGATAGAGTGATTGTCTGTACCGCTGCCAGTAAGACTTTTAATCTCCCCGGGCTGAGAACATCGAATATCATCATCTCTAATCCCGAGCTAAAAAAACAATTTACTGCTGTAATGAGAAATTGCGGGATGTCTTCACCAAATATGTTTGGTATCACGGCAACAGAAGCTGCCTACCGTTACGGAGAATCCTGGTTAGAACAATTACTAGATTATTTACAGGGAAATGTAGAATTCTGCCAGCAATTCGTAGCTCAGAGAATACCTGGTTTAAAAGTAGTTCAACCACAGGGGACGTACTTACTCTGGCTCTATTTCAGAAATTGTGGAATTAAAACCGACAGACTTGGCAGATTTGTCCGGGAGGATGCTAAGGTAGGTCTGGAGTCAGGTACTCAGTTCGGCTGTAAAGAAGAGGGTTTCGAACGAATGAATATTGCCTGTCCTCGAAAGACACTTACCAAAGCGTTGCACCGTATTGAAAAAGCAGTAAAATCAGTATCCGGCTGAAACCTGTTTGATAATCCTCAGGATTTCTCGTTGCGACGGGTTGAAGCGATCGCCCGCAATCTTTGTGTTTCAGTGAGTGTTTTCTTCCGCAACCGGATGCTCTCTGGAGTCACCTCAACCAGTTCATCACGATTGATAAAATCGATAGCTTGTTCAAGACTCAAAATTATCGGAGGAGTTAATTTTATCGCGATATCAGACGTAGATGAGCGGACATTTGTCTTCTTCTTCTCTCTGCAGACATTGATAGCTATGTCCTGCGGTCGCGGATTCGTCCCCACAATCATGCCTTCGTACACCATCGTACCCGGTTCAATAAAGGTCAATCCTCGTCCCTGAGCATTATTGAGACCATAAGTAACCGCTTTCCCCGCCTCAGAAGCAACTAGGACACCCATACGAGTCGAAGTCAGGTCGCGCCGCCACTCCTCATAGTCGAGAAAAACAGTATTCATTATACCTGTACCGCGGGTGGCAGTAAGAAAAGCACTGCGAAATCCAATGAGCCCCTTCGTCGGTATATGGAATTCCATACGGATATGATCCTGTCCATCATTATACATATTGGTTAACTCAGCTTGACGTTTGCTGAGCATTTCCGTAAGAACACCAATATGTTCCGCTTTTGTATCGATGGTCAGTGCTTCTACAGGCTCCATGAGCTTGCCAGCAACCATCTTTGTAATGGCTTCCGGTCGGGATACCTCGAATTCATAACCTTCACGGCGTATTGTTTCAATCAGAATTGCCAGATGCAGTTCTCCTCTGCCTTTTACCAGAAAAGTATCCGGGCTATCCGTATCCTGTACCCTGAGGCTGAGATTCGTTTCAAGTTCCCTGTAAAGCCGCTCACGCAACTGGCGGGTCGTGCTGAAACGAGCTTCACGCCCGGCGAATGGAGAAGTGTTAACACCAAAAGTCATCTCGACAGTCGGCTCACCGATTTCAATGCGGGGTAGTGGTTCAGGCTCATCCGGGCTGGCAATTGTATCTCCGATACTGACTTCTGCAATACCAGTCACCGCCACAATGTCACCTGCCTCAACCACATCGGCTTCAAGACGTTTCAACCCTAGGTAAGTGAATACCTCATTGACCTCATAGTGCCCCATGCTCCCGTCTGCACTCACCCGCACCACGAGGTCGTGGGGAGCAATCTTTCCCCTCCAGATTCTGCCGATGGCTATCTTCCCCTTATGGGAATCGTAATCCAGATTAGAAACCAGCATCTGGAAAGGACCGTTATCAATCTGCGGCGGAGGCACTTTTTCTATAATTGTTTCAAATAGAGGGCTAACATCAGTACCGACAACATCTGGTTCAGTGCTTACGACGCCGTCTCTCCCGCTAGCATAAAGAACAGGAAAATCGAGTTGGTCGGCTCTGGTGGCTAATTCCAAGAACAGGTCCTGAGTGAGCTTGAATACTTCCGCAATACGCGCATTTGCCCTGTCTATTTTATTGATGACAACAACCGGTTTTAAACCGTTTACAAGAGCCTGACGGAGTACGAACTTAGTCTGGGGCATAGGACCTTCCACGGAATCCACCAGGAGCAGACAACCATCCGCCATGCTGATGACACGCTCCACCTCGCCGCTGAAGTCCGCATGTCCCGGCGTATCGATAATATTGATTTTAACTCCCTTGTAAATCACAGCCGTGTTTTTCGCCATGATGGTGATGCCCTTTTCACGCTCCAGAGCATTCTGGTCCATAATGAGCTCGCCTACTTCCTGGTTGTCCCGGAATACCTTGCTTTGTTTTAGCAAGGCATCCACCAGAGTGGTCTTACCGTGGTCAACGTGAGCGATAATGGCAATGTTTCTTATATCATTTCGATAGTCCATATCTTTAGCAGAATCTGCTCCCTTATCAGTTTCTCATTATTCCATTCTGTAATGAGTAGTCAAGATTAATCCGATGTCACAATAAATTCTTATCATAAACGCATGTAATATGGCGGAATGATAAACAAGATAGCTTCATTACGAACAATCCTTAAGAGAGGGAAGCGAAAGACCTTATGAAGCCATCCGTAACAGGAATGACTTTATTTAAAACGATGAAGATGAAGAAAACTTAAGAACCAGCACATTAAAATTATCTGTCTTACATTCCGGCAGAAGATTTTTTACCTTCAGAAATATCTAGAAACACCTGCCAATGTAACTATTATATACGAAAAGATACTTTTTGTCAGTGTTGATTTGTTCATTACTACTATTACATGCTTACATCGATTCACAACAATAACACCAAGAGGTTGCTGAAATATCATCCTACGCTTACGAAGTATAAAAATAAGCAGGATCTGATACTAAGCAACCTCTTAGATCTAAACTGGACTGTGTACAGCTGCAATTTCATTATCGGTTATGCGATATGTTTCATCCTAGGATTTAACAGTAATCGTTAGATTAAATTTCCAGACGCCCTTCTCACCACCCTCCCAGGGTCGGCTGTATTCCATAGTCACGGTTGTAGTACCGCTCTTGAGGGCTTTAAAGATCCATTCTTCTTTGCCTGCTGCACCTACAACCTGAGTATCTACCTCAGGACTTACATATTTATGGCTGGTCTGCTCCAATATAGTGGTATCCCCTATTTGCGCATGCTCGGACCACTGGAAACCAGTTGTCTGGTTTGAACCGAGAATGACAGTGACCGTGCCTCCTTTGGCAACTTCGACCTCACGGCTGATAGAACTGACATTCGTAAAGTCGCCAATTGATACCTCTACTGATACCTCTTTTTCAGTTGTTGGTTTAGTTGCTGTGCAACCAACAAGACCTAGAATTAATAGAACCATGGTTACGCCAGTTATGCCTAGAATCAGTACCTTTTTCATTTCTTTTCTCCTTATATATAATCACAGGCTAGTGCGTCTTCCGACTTTCAAGATTATAGTAAATCGAATCACGTTGTTCTCTCCCAGTGAAAATATTGACATGTTTCAACCACAAATAAAAGAGATCCGAATACATTCGCTGGAAGAATGAGTTCCCTTTCTTCATTCTACTTTTCAATTCTTGATTTGTCTTCATAGCATTGTGTAGAAAGCGGTATTCTTCAGCTTCTTTCTTGTATTTCTGCTCCCGGTACGCAGCGTCGATAAATTCAGATTCAAGAGAATAATAATTTGACATCTCAGTTTCCTTTCACTTTCGGCATATTGCCAGTACTGCTAGATGATGTTGAAACATTGAGACCTTACCGTTTCCAGTAATAAATGATGCAGTCTTCATCACGGTTTGCTGAAACCGACGCCAGAATCCGATATAAATTCGATAGGACTCTACTTGTCCAAACTCTACGGTCATCACCCGATTGTTTCTATTATTGTTTCCTATGAAGACTTCTGACTGCACGAGACCATCCTCCTTTTACTACAAGCTATGTTGAAAATAGTTTTTACCTCCGGTTTAAAGATGAGGCGCCTGACACTTCAACTTGTCCCAATGTAGGATTACCACCGAACGTCAGGCTAGAAGCGCCACTCACCGCTACATTCAAATTACCATTGACTTCAACATTCCCATTACTGGCACCACTGAGATTGACCGAAGCGTGCAAGATATAAAAATTCCGTAGTCTCAGAGAACTGGCACCTGATGCTTCCAGTTGTGCGCCTTCAGCAGAACCACTGAGTTCAATACTACTAGCACCAGATACCTGAAAGTCGGCGGCTTCTGTTTTAATAAATCCGATTACTCTACTGGCTGCGGAAACCTCCATAGTGACAGACGAAGCTTGCAAGCTCATCATATCTAATCTGCTAGCACTTGAAACGTTAATATATACGTCACCTGTCGTTTGAAACCTGGCCGCATCAACAGTACTGGCGCCAGATAACTCTAGCGAACGTAGTTCAGGTAGGGTAATTGTCGCCCGGAATGTAGAATGTCGAAAGGAAATAAACGGCTTCAATCGCAGACGTAATGTATCGCCAATTTGAGTTACTTCAACATAATCGAAGAGATTATCATCCACTGTGACACTTACCAGATATACATTCGATCTAGCCATTTCTACATCAAATGGAGCAAGTATCTCCACTCTATCGAAGCCGGTGAACGTGTACTCCCTGGTTTCCAAATTCTGGCTACCAATAATGTTATCGAATCCGTTGAATCCGTTGAATCCGTAGCATCCAGCTAAGCCTCCTCCAATAGCAATCACAAAGAGGAGGGTGAATACGATGGCAATTATCTTCTTCATGTGAGCCCCCTTTTTCCTTTGTTCATGTACCCCAAATTCTATGCTTTCTGGCTGACGGGTATTGATACCGGCTGATAAACCGATTCAAATTCATCCTTTGCTAAAGCAATGAGTACAACAGATACCAGTCCCAGAATACAGTAAGGGAAGAATGCCAGTATCGAACCGGTTAGAGCTAAGCCCCACTTCCTTCTCTCAATGGCATACACGCCACCTAGAATAGATAAAACACCACAAAGAAGAAACGGGAAACCCATCGTGAACAGAACTATCGAGGCATTTAATGGCAGCCAGAATGGTACGGCAAAATAACCAAAGACACCCTGAGCTATAAATGCACCTATCGCCAACAGAAAAACCGACAGTAGATTGATCACACCTGCCACAATGCTGAGAATTCCAGCAACCCTCGGCATCCACGTCTTTTTCATTGTGTAGTCCTCCTGTACTAAGAATCGATTAGAGATATGATAAATCCTGATGGCTTGATGCCACATCGCCCCAATTGTTTATTCTGTTATCCCCCACAAGATGGATATTTCTGTCAACCCCATGCATCTTCCGAATGATGTCTCCAAATAAAAACCATAACGACTCAAACAGAATGAGAAACAATCACTCCAACGGGGGATGCAAAAAGTCTTCCAATCAATTACTATAAAGAACGTGAAGCTACTGAAAAGAATCGGGATATGGCTCGACAAGCACCCAACTGGTGTGGATGGGATAGTCGCTCTAGCATTGGTCGGGCTGGCTTTCCTGAATTTATATATTAACTGGGGAGTAGAATCTACCCTACGGGCAGTACTTGCAATTGTTCTCACCCTCCTGATAATACTGCCCTTCACCTTAAGACGGCGCTACCCTCTGGCAGTCCTAGTCGTGATGACAGTTGGAACACTTGTCTATCGGTCATTAAATATTCCAGAAAGCTCATTCACGGTCTTTGCACTTCTGTTGGGATTTTTCAGCGCTGGTGCTTATGGTAACCGACGCTGGCGCGGGTGGGTGTGCGGACTTACTGCCACCGTTACCATCGGCTTTTTAACATACTCCGTATTTTTCATTGAGCGCGGCTGGATATTTCCGGTAAAGACAGCTTTGTCTCAGGTTTCAGCAGTCTTAAGTGAAGCTTTTCTCTTTGGTGCCGCCTGGTGGATTGGTGATGTATTCCGGATACGCCGCGAGCGGGAACTGGAACTCCAGGAAAGAACTCTTCAATTGGAACACGAACGTGATGAAAATGCACGCCGGGCAGTACTTGATGAACGGGTACGTATCGCAAGAGAGATTCATGATGTTGTCGCGCATCATGTCAGTGTTATGGGCATTCAAGCAGGTGCTGCTCGCAGGATTCTAAAGCAACAACCAGAAAAAGCCAACGAAGTATTGTCACAAATTGAAACTTCCAGCCGACAGGCAGTTAATGAGCTACAACGGTTACTCGGTTTTCTGCGGCAACAAAGCCAAGTAGATGAACTTGCACCTCAGCCGAGTCTTAAACAGCTAGATACCTTGGTGGTTCATATGCGTGAGGCAGGGCTTTCTGTTGAAGTAAAAACAGAAGGGGAGCTACAATCGCTTCCTCCAGGGATTGACCTTTCTGCTTATCGGATCGTGCAAGAATCATTAACGAACACTCTAAAACATGCCGGACCAGCGTCGGCAGTTGTGACTATACGTTTTACGGATAGCGCTCTAGAACTCGAAATTCAGGATGACGGACATAATCTCACCCAAAAAGAGGGCTTAGAGGGTAAAGGTAGAGGACTCATCGGTATGCGTGAACGAGTATCCTTGCATGGTGGCGAATTCTCGGCGGGGAGAGCACCTGGATTTGGTTTCATTGTCAGAGCGAAACTACCATTAACAGGACGGACACTATGAGTGGGACTGTTGCCGAAGGGGTCAGTTGGCTGCAATGAAGGAAAGAACGACGGTAATGGCAATAGTGGAAGACGAATTGTTGGTTCGATTGGGATCCACTCTTTCCAATCGGGCTGTTAACGCTTTAAC
>Ga0299912_10000329_pt1 | contig 42952 bp, 64 predicted proteins | sample RVTome_2_FD_207667 | JGI IMG/M metagenome (GOLD analysis project Ga0299912, IMG submission 207667) | Soil microbial communities from uranium-contaminated site in the Upper Colorado River Basin, Wyoming, United States - RVT95D214 (version 2) ... | reverse complement strand
GGACACATCGCCTTTGATGTACTGATGACTCGCCAGCAGCGCCTCGATCCCGCCATAATGCAAGGCTTCATCTTCGAACATATCCCGCGCTGGCACGCCGATGATGAACTGGCCGGGATTTCCAACGTAACGCAGTATTTTAGTCACGCGATACCTCCCCGAAGCTATAGCGGTAGAGCTTGGGCTGATCAATGTCCGGCCACACGATTCGATAATGATTGACGATGTGTCCGCAGCGCACGCCCAGATCGCATATCTGCCGGAATCCCGCCGCCTTCACATCCTCGGCAAAGTATGAGTCGCAGTGAAGCTCATTGCCCTGAGTGATACGGAATTCGATTTTCTCCAGCACATGTCGGTGAATCAATGTGCAGCCCAGGCCGTAGCCTTCAACCTCGCACACGCTGCCCCAGGCCGCGCGCGCTTCCGCTGGCTTGGCCGAAAGTTGGTATCCGTTGTGGTAGGCATTCCAGGCATGACCTGGGTAACGATAGCAATATAGGCCATAGATCACGTCGGCCTTGACGGCCGCCAATCGCTGGAGCGTAGCCCGAGGGGGGATGATGTCATTCTCGATACACAACAGCGCATCCCAGCCCGAAAGGCACAACGCCCGGCCGCCATTGTAGGCATTCACCACATTCACTCGCCCATCCTGATCGGCATTATCGCACCACTGTACCCAGGCAATCGGGCTAGACCATTCCATCTGATGGATGGCCACCAGCGTGTTGAGGTAGAGATTCTTGATGGGCGTGAAAACCAGGATCTTCATGGCGGCTCAGTATCAATAATCCTTGTTATTTTGCACCTGAATCAGCTACGATTAGAACAGATTAGAACATAGAGTTACAGTTTTGCGTACCTATTGACATGTGTAATACTCTGTGATACAATGTATTACAGAATACAGAGAAAGGGAAAATAAAAATGAAACTCGAACACATGACGATGACAGATGGATACATTGGCAGCATGGGAAAGTCTTGGAAAACCCCCACGGAATCAGATTTGGAAACGGCCATTTCAGGCGCGATGGTGATTGAGGGCAAAACCAGAGAAGAAATTGTCGCCACTCTGGAAGCGGGGAAACCTGTCAAATGGTGCAAGTCCCCGAATTTCTACTATGACCATTCCTACGGTGTGATTGGCACAAAACGCAATGCGCCGACCCCGGTTATGGTGCGGTGCGATTGTGGGCATTCGGTTCCCCAGGGCCAGCGAATGAGTGCCAGCATGGGAACATCGTGCCCGGATTGTTACGACAGAATGAGTGACTAGCTATCTGCCCGCCCGTGGGCGTGATACGCGGGCAAGGAAAAAAAACATGCCAAAACAGGAATTGCTAAACGCCACGTTGCCGGCGGTTCGATGTACTGAATCCGAGCGGGCCGACATCGAGACCCGCGCCGATGACGCGGGTATTGGATTAGGTGATTACATCCGCTCAGTTTTGTTTCCAGCCAGGAGGCATGGAATGAGAAATACAGCGCACTATATACGATTGCTCGACCAGAATCCAAGCGCACAGGTTGGTTTCAGTCTGGCTGCTGCCGCCGTGTATGCTGCGCGCTATGGATCATGCGAGGCAACCGACCACGGAACAGAGGAATGGCATGAGATTGCGCGCGATCTCAAATCGCGTTATGGAGAGAATCTCGACGCAGATCAGGTACGCTCCGAAATGGGAAAATCATAGCTGATTCAGTTGTTCAAGTTCGACAGCGCGCCCGCAAGCGCGGCTTTTTCATTTCGTGATCAGTATCATAATGCCGCTTATTTGCTACCCTTGATACCGAATGACTTTGACCGGGATCGTCTCTCGCTTGAATTCCTCGCTCCCGATCACGATATCGTCAACCTTCGATTGGTCGGCAAGTTCGAGATAGTTCCAGTTCACGGTCTCGCGATTATCCATAATCACGTCGGCGATCATTTTCTCGATCAGATCAATCGCGTCCTCGGCATCATCCGGCCCCCACGCGCTGCCGGCCACGGCGTAGGGCACGAACACAGACACAAGCAATGCGAAACGATCCTCATACGCATTGTCGAGCGTTTCCGTGAGCCGTTCGGTGCCGTCGCTCGATACCACGACTGCCGGCACCGTACTGAATGTGGCCGGGCGATAATTGAAAATGGCTCCTACGGGCAATCCGGTCCCCACCAGCGCCGTTTGCAGGAGCAGAGTCAACGCATCGCGGCTCGTCTCGCGGTTAACAGAATTTGCGCTCATACCAGCAGCCTTTCCACGACGAGTTGGATCCGCCCGCCGTCGCAAAACGTCTGCAAGAGATTCATCGGCGTATCCAGTCCCGCCCGCATCGCCACGTCCGCGCTGACCGTATCCAGTGGAGTGCACTTTAAGCTGGCGATTTGCGTCACGGGCGCGCCGCGCGGAAGGCCGCTCATTGCCGGCGGACGCTTGGTGCTCGCCGTCACCGTCGCCAGGATCGGAAACGTCGCGCCCACGTCCACCCGGAAGGCCTGCACCGCCACCGAACGGATCGGATACTCGGTGCTGCCCACGACCAGAATGTCACCAGCCCGGATGTCCAGAGCCATCATTCATCCTCGTTTTGCTCAGGAAATGATATAGACTACACGCCCGCCGTATTCCGTCGGCTGGCCGACATTCACCGTGTCGTACTCGGGCGTGACCGCATCCGAAGCCACATCCTGGCTATAGCCATCTACGCGCACCACACCGGCGCTGAACCCGTGCGCCACGCCACCGCCACCGTACTGCTTGCGGAATTGCGCCGCCAGGTCCACATATGCCTGACGGATCGCGCCCAGATCCTCGCGGCGCGGCCCTACCGAGATATTGACGACGCGCGCATACCACACCGACAGCGTTTCACAGCAGGCCGCCGCCGCCGCGCCCCAATTCCCCTCACGGGTGAGCAGCAATTGGATCTCCTCATCGGAGAAATTCGTCCCGTCGGGTTTGATGCCGGCTCCGCTCGTCACATCGCCGATGGCGAAACGAATCTTGCCGATGTCGGTCGCGGTGTCGTAGGTAAAGCTCACGCCTCGCCTCGTTTCTGTCTGCGTCGCTTGGCTGGAGCCATGCCGGTTGGAACATCCGGCATCACTAACGCCGGTTGATCAGTTGGCGCCAGGCGCGGATTTGCGCACGCTTCGCACCGCCCATCGCCGGAGCGCGCAGCATCTACACTCTCAGCCCACCATGCGCCAATGCAAGACTTCCCGCACTGGGCGCACGTGTTGGGCAATCCGATGGATGTCTGAATCATCATGGCATCTCCTATGCTGCTATTTGCCGCACATCCAGTAGATCGGGTCGGTGTGCGCGGCCGTGTCCGATGAGAAGCCAGTTGCCGTGATGGTCAGTGTCGCCGTGATTTCGGCAGGCCACAGCATACATGCCGTCGGCGTAGTGGCAAACCCGTGCGAGATAGACGCTTCGCTCGCATAGGTCGCCGCAGTTCCATATTTGAGCGGGCCAGTAAACGACACGCCTCCTTGAGATAGAGTGCTGGTTACATTCAGTGTGCCACTCACGACGGTATTGCCAGTCGTATCAGCCACGCTAAATGCGCTGGTATCCATTGTAAGTCCACCGTTGAGTATCGCCGCGCCTGTCACTGTCAGCGGCCCTGTAACAGTCATAGACACAAAGTCGCTTGCCCCGGTCGCGATGAATCCAACGGACTGACTGATGAGACTGGTAGCAATAACAGTTCCGAAGGTTGCTGTCCCAGCGTGCGTTTCAGCCCCGACAAATGCACTTTGTCCATTGACGCGGAGATTCTGAAACTGTTGGAATCCAAGCCCTTGGCTACTCACCGGAGCGACTTGGCCGAGATGGGCTTCACGCGGCTGGATCACGCCGAGGTCGTAGCCAAACACAGCCAGGATGGCCAGGACGGCCACGAGTACGATCTTTCCAATCTGGATCCATTGATCCCTGGTGATGTTCATCGTTTTTTCTCCTGTACCAGGGGCCGGATCCTCGCCCGGCCCCTGTACGAGTAATGGAAGTTATCTGACCCGATTAGCTGATCGTCGGGATCACGTATGTACTGCTGGCATAGTTGTAGACGCACGCGGCCGCCGTGCGGTCCTCGCCCACGCCCACGCCGAACTCGAAGAACAGGATGGCCTGCTCGAGCGGGAACTGGCGAATATGATCGCCGGCCAGCAGGATGCAGCCCAGCCCATAGGTCGGACTCTCGTAGACGCGCAGCGGATTGCGCTGATCCATGTTCCCAGCGGTCTTGTACACCGACCAATACTTGGTCGGCACGCGCCCGGTCGCGCGCACACGGCACGCGCCGTAGCTGGTCTCGACGACACCCAGGTAATCCCCGGCCACGTTCGCCAGATCGGTCTGCGCGCCGTAACGGATCTGCGCATCGGGCCGCTTGACCCAACCCGTGACCGTCGCCACGGCTGTCCATGAGGCGATGTCAGCTTGCGCCACCAGCAGCTCGTAAGGCCCATCGTGCCCATGTTCCCACAGATGGCCTACCGCCAACTCCAGGTTGGCCTGGGTGATGCCGTCGTAGCGTAGGAAATGGTTGTGCGTGTAGGCGAACGTTCCGCCGCGATCCGGGCGTGACGGCGGCACCCACGTGGCATCCGCCGTTCCGCCGTCCGCGAACGGCATGGACTTGCCGGCGCTGCCTACCGCATCGTAGGTGGACTTGAACAGCCGCGTCAGGACTTTTTTCTGCCAGATATCGTTGAGATCGAGCAGCCCAGACGCGACGTCGTTGTCAATCTGCGCCCGGCGTGCCTTGCGCAAGAAATCCCACGTCCAGCCGAGCATCCGATCATACGCATTGAGTGGCAGCATGTGGCCAGTGGTCAATCCGCGCTTGGCGTCCGGCATGGTATATTCGGTGTGATCCTCGAATCCATTGCTCACGCCGCACGAATACTCGACGGTCGGTTCGGTCGTGGTGGAGATCAACCCCGCCACCAGCGGGTCAGTGGTCAGCGCATTATTGGCCATCGCCAGGCCTTGCGTGATGTCGCTGACGAGTTGCTCATAGTTCTCGCCAGACTGCAGCGAGATTTGCATCAAACGGGCCGCATCCCAGCCAGCCGGGAGTGCCCATTGTTTTAGATCGTTCGGTCCCAAAGTTGCCATGATTCACCTCACGTTAGGTGGATCGCACGGCCTCGATGGGCCGCACGAGAACGGTCGTGGCGCTTTCCGCCACGCCCAGAATGCACGAACAGGTCCCCACGGTATTGCTGAGTCGGCCTGCCGTATCGCTGACCCAGACCGTCCCGCCGGCCGTCAGGTCGGTATAGCCCGTGACCGGCCCGAGCACGACCACGTCGCAAGCCTCGCCGAGCGCCACACTGGACCCGCCCAGCGCGCCCGACACGACGATGCCGTAAGCGTGGGCCGTATCCAGGTTGGTCCCGACTGCCTTGCTCACGTTCGGGATCGCATCCGTGGCACTATCAATGTAGACAGCATCGCCGAAGGCCAGCGCCTCAGTCGCCTTTGCGCGCCGGCTGATCGCTCCCTGTTCTTTCCGAACATCAGCCACAGTAACAGTAATATTTGCCATCGTTCACCTCAAGTGGATCGCACGACCTGAGCAGGCCGTACAAGAACAGTCGTGGCGCTTTCCGCCAGACCCACGATAGTAGATTTCGCTCCCACCACGGTCGAGAGCGCGCCGGGCGTGGTACTGCCAGCCCAGATCGTCGCGCCGGGCGTCATGCCGGTATAGCCCGTCACAGGCCCGAGCACGACCACGTCGCACGGCTCGCCGTCGGCGATACTCGTCCCGCCCCATATGCCCGATATGACGATGCCGAACATATGGCCCGTCGCCAGAGCGCCAGGCGCGCACTTTTTCACGTTCGGGATTTTGCCCGTCGCACTATAAATGTAGACAGCAGCGCCAAACGTCAGCGCTTCTGCAGCGCACGCCCGGCGGCGCAGCGCGCCCTCCAGGTGACGCACATCTGCCGTAGTGCAAGAAACTTCATTGGCCATAGTGGCCTCCTTATGCTGGTAGTCTGTACCTTCGGCGAAGCTCTTCTTGCTTCGCCTTGGGATCAGGTTTGCCTTGCCCGCGCTTGCCGGCGTCCGTATCCTGTTGTGAATCGGCGCTGTTGTTCACCAGATAGGCGTTATCCTTCACCAGTTTCTTGAGTGCTTCATCCACGCCCACGACCTTGCCGTCATCCCCAATTGAGACCTCGGCCAGGTCAAGCAACTGGTAGGCCACCTCGGGCCGGTGGAACTTCATCCGGGTCGCCGCCATCTCGACGGCGTGTCGGATGAGGGCATCATTCGCCCTGGCCTCAGCGTCCACCTTCGCCTTCTCAGAGTCGGCGATCTTGGCCTTGAGCTGGTCCAGCTCGGACAATTCCGCTTGCTTGCGCTTGGCTTCGGCCGCCTTGACGTCTTCGTCCTGCTTTTTGCGGGCATCGCGTTCTTTTTGCAGCGCCGATTTCAGCCCACCTGTGTGTGCCTCGTACAATGCCTTGATCTCAGCCGGCTGCTTCTCCAGCCAGGCATCGAAAGTCACTGTCGTTTCGACCGGCGGCACCTGTCCGTCAGTCCCTGCGGGCGTCCCGCCCGATGTTGTCACTGTAGTTTCGGATAGCATCTCGCCATCTCCTGTTCAAAAGTTATCAGGCATCACGCCTGTTGAATTCGATGTTGCTCCGCTCGGTTGGAAAGTCGCAGAGCTTACAGCTTCGCCTTACAGCCCATGGGCAAACCCCTCAACCAAACCTTCATGGCAGCTTCAGTCCTGCATCGCACGCCCCACTTGTAAAACACACTGGAAGCATGGTTCTTGGCCGTCTGATAGGCGATCCCCAACATGTCGGCAATCTCCCGGTTTGACTTCCCTTGCGCGATCATGTTAAGCACCTCTATCTCCCGCTGTGTGAAGGGTCGAATGCAGCCACGCAGCTTCATCCCCCCCCCAGTATCAGTAATCGTGATTATCTTGCGCCTCTATCGCTGCTCCACAAAGATTTCAAGAGACCGATCATCTGTGCGATTGCCAACCGTGAGGATTCTATTGGTCACTCGATAAAGAGTGCCGCTCGTACCGCCACTCAGCCAAACCGTCGCCGTCGTAGTGGTCTTGTTGTCGCTGACTTTTGTTATGCCCGTTGGCATGATCCATGTGCTTGTGTTGATCGTATCCGTGCCAAGCCACGCCGACCAATCAATCTGATAATCGAGAATCGCATCTGGATCTTTGGTAAATTGATTTTCAGCGGCCATCATCACCCCGCATGTTATCCACCCGCAGTAATGGTCAACGTGTATGTGAATGTGATAGAGTCTCCGTTGATGACATTGATGGCAGAGAACAAAGACCGATCCAGCACCGTTCCAACAGTGTCCGCACTGAACAAACTGTGCTCAGTGATGGCGAATGTGTTGTTGAATGCGATTGTGCCTGCGCTCACGTACAAACCCGCGCTTGGGTTCGTTGGCGTCCCATTCGTGCGCGCGCCGCCCCAGGGCGTACCCAAAGCGGTATTCCCAACTGCTTCGGTCTCGACGCCTATACCCGCGTCGTGATAATCATAAGCCGTTGGGGCGACACCCGACCCATCGAACATATACGTTGCTAGAGCCGTGACGAATGCCGTGGTCACGACGCGATGGCTCACCACGCCATAATTGATGCGTGTCCCATCAGCCTTGATCAATACTGCTTCGAGTTGCCCATGCAGGAATGGCAATTTTAGGACTTTGGCGATCCACAACCTCCACAGGCCACGTGCCATGTTTGGAGCATTGCGCACCTTCCATGCCAGTGGTGCCCGTGGTGAGCGCACCGCCATCAAACTTCCTCTCATCGAAAGCATACCTTCCATCTTATCCTCCTTCTTGTTAGGCAGGAACCATGTAGATACGATTCTCTGCCCCGATTGTATAGACTCGACTTTCCACGGCGACTGCATAAGGACGTGACTCCGCCTCGATCACATAAATCCGATTGTCTGGCGTAGGCAAGTTAAGTGCTGAACTGACAATCGCTCCCAAGAATGACAATGTGCCAGTCAATGACCGGAAAACATTCTTGGCGACCGAACCCGCAGAAATGAGCACGCCAACCAATGCTTTACCGGTATCACGCACCAACGCACCGGACGATATAAGAGAGCCGCCAAAATTCCTATCTGTTTTTTTGGCGATACTTCCGCCGAAGGATAGGATTCCCCCTATATTTACCATTTTTCCGAATTGAGAAACCAGATCGCCCGCCCAAGTCAGTGTTCCGCCAAGCAATCGGCTTATTTGCCTTGCCGCACTTCCGCTGGGTGTTAGCACACCATCAAGAAACTTTTGTGTCTGGCGCTTAATTCCGCCGGATGATGTCAGCGAACCCGCGAGCGCGCGCGCCGTGATGCGAACAAGAACGCCCTCAAATGACAAGGCCCCAACGAGCAATCTATTTGAGGCTCGCATTAAAGTGCCACCGGGCGACAATGTACCGGCTATTGATTTTCCGCATTGGCGCACCAAGACGCCCGCTGAGGCTATCACTCCCGACAATGCACGGCTCGTATTTTTAGTCGGAGCTCCCGCAGATGACAATGTTCCCGTGACCATCCGACTGGTTGCGCGCGTGATAAAACCAGAAGGCGATAAATTGCCCACCATCGGCTTTCCAATCTGCCTAGATATTGCCCCAACCGGTGTCACTGCACCAGCTACAACTTTTCCAGTTCTCTTAACTGGTACACCAATGAACGACAGAGACCCGGCGACACTTTGCGGGTAGACTGTTCCACCGCCCGCTACAAGCCACGACATATTCAAAACCGGAGCACCCCATGACACTGGCGGCGGGTCTCCATCCGTCAGCGTGCCATTCTGCGTCCAGTCGTGCCCGTTGCCGCTGTAGTCGTTGTCTCGCTCCGTCGCTCCTGGGAAGCAGGGCCACCAGCCATACAGGCCAGTCGTATTGAGCGGACGGATGACCCGCATCTCCTGAAGTATATCCGAGGCGGTCTTGGCAACCGTCCACGCCTTGGCGATGGCCATGCGCCCGACGAACCTGTCGCCGTCCTCGGAGCCAAACCCGCCGATTTCCATGCGGGTCGCCGCTGCGCGGCCCGTGATGTCCCGCGTCCCTTCGCCGGACACCACCCCGTTCACGTATATATAGAAATTGGAAGCGTTGGTGCGAACGGCGGCTACATGCACCCACGCCCCGCTGACGGGGGCGGTCCCATGAACGAGTGAAGTTCCAGCCCCTCCAATAACTACCTTCATACAAATGGTCGGGCTGCCGCCATTCTCGTCTATGAACACGTCGTCATAGTTGCTGGTCGTATCGTCATTGAGTGCAAATAGGGTTAGCCAGTTCCAACCCGATGTCAGGGTGGGGTTGACCCATGCCATGACCGTGTAGGCCGCGTTGTAGTTCAGCAGGTCGGTCGTGCGGAGCAATCGGTCAGCAGCCGCGTCGAATATGACAGCCATTTGCTATGTCTCTTTAATCTCTACCGCAAGCAACTCGGCGTCATTGGCCCAGTCATCCGAGCCATTGTTGGCGTCCCGGTTGACCTTTAGTCTGAACTTATCACCCGCCGCCACGCTATCCATCTGTGCCCCATTGGTAAACGGAATAGAGATAACGACTTCAATTCCACTTGTCCCATTAGGATGGGCATGGTTGCTCTGAACTGCCGCGAAACCATCACTGTCAATATCCTGCCCAACCGCCGTCTCAAAGGACACATCCCAATAACTTGCGTGTGCCGCCGTCGTGTCGTTCGCATCTGTGATGTGCAGATAGACTGTGACGCCGCCGCCTGCATAGTTTCTGGGCATGATGTCAGTCCAGGTACATGCCTCGTCCGTGGCGGCATCAAAACCGAGAACATAGTGATAGTTGCGCCTGTATAGTTGCGGAAAAACCGCGCAAAATTCTGCCGATAGCGGGAAATATCTACAAAGCGTATCACCCGAAGCCATTCGTCACCTCCTAGTCTATGTTTCCCAAGATGCTCTTGCACAATTCGGGGTCATACCGGGCCAGCACGATCATCGAGAGCACGAAACCCTTCGTCGCGGCGGTCAGCCCCGACTTGCAAGGCTCCGAGAGCGCCCCATTGAATCCAGTCGTATTGCACGTATTCGCCGAGTGGGTGTCTACCCAATCATCGGCCTGGGCAATAAATCCAGTATTCGTGTCCGGGTTGTAGATGTCCCGTTTCGCCATCCCGGCGAAGGGTTGCTCAATTGCGTGCGCGTGATCCGACCACCATCGCATCAGGCCAATCCATAAACGAGTTCTTGTTGCAACAGATAAAGCAGCCATCTCATTCCTCCTCAGTATCGATAATGTGTGTTATTCCCTACCCTCAAGGGCCCGGTTGACCTCATACGTGATCAGCCGCGTGACCGTCTCGGTTTCCTCGTCGAGGATCGCGTCTGTCGTGCGCCATCCCACAGCCTTTGCGTACAGCGATTGCCGCGTTGAATCCATCAGCAGCGGCCCATAGCCCGCATTGTTCCCGATCTTGGCCGTCAGGCCCGCATTGCTCATCGCAATCGTCCACCGCCGGCCAAAGGTCTGTGAGCCTGGCGATACGCCACGGCGGTAGGGCACCTCTATTTCGCCCTTGCGCAATGCCCAGAAGAAATATCGGCGCTGCTTCTCGGTCTTGAATACCGAACCATACACGCTCGCCCGCGTCGGACGCTTTTCCTTCGGACGCTTTTCCTCAGAATAGACTGCGACCTTGCCCTTGACGTGCAGCGCGGCCGCTTTGATCGCGCCCACCACCGGCCTCAATTCCTGCAAGCTCTTGATCTTGGCCAGCAATGGCTCAATGCCCTCAATGTGGATCGTGTCGCTCATGCGCCCTCTGGTAAAACGATTTCCGTATTGGTCCAGCATCGGCAGCGTGGATGCGCCGGCGGAAATACATTGCCTAGAATCCGCTTCCCCTGGCGCGGCCCACATTGTGGGCACACCAACTCATCCCTGTTGGTCTGCCATATCTCCACCACACGGAGGTCAGGATTATCGGCCTTGATTTCTTTCACCCATTGCAGCTCGCCTTGCGTGGCCGCCCGCGTGACCTCGGTCGTCGCGATCATGTCCGCCCGTGTCGTCGCGTAAAGCGTCCGCCCGAGCGTGTCCTGGATCGCCGGAACAAAGTTGGAGAGGGCAGTTCGCAGCTCACCCATCGTTTCAGCCGTTTTGAAATAGGTGCTGATGGCCGCTTGCAGCCCCTCCCGCGTGGTGCTGTCAATCAGACGCACCAGGTCAAATGAATACCCGCTCGCCCAGTTGGCTGCCTGCGTATTGACCAAGGTCCAGTTCACCGCCAGCGTCGGATATTGCGCCGCCGCCTCACGCGCCGACTCGATAAAGATCTGCTCCAGGATCGGGCGGATGGCTGCCTGTGTCTCCTGGTTGAATTGCTCCCAGAGCGATTCGGGCACCGCCACGCCCTCCAGGTCCGCTTGCAATTTCATCTCGGCCATGAGTCGCTGCAACTGGCCCGGCTGCAGCCCGGCCACCGCCGCCCGGAGCCGTGCTTCCCATGCCGTGCGATTGGCAAACTCAGCCATTTGCCGCTCCTGGATAGGTTGCGAACGTCAGGTTCCGGATCTCGGGAGCCTCCATCATCTTGGTAATTTCCTCCGGGCTGTAGCCTGCCTCGGCCCAGACCTGGAAGAGTGGCACTTGCAGTTTCTCGCGTTTGATCGCAATCCGCTCCAGCTCCGCCGTCTCGTCGCGCACGGCCGCAGGATTCCATTGCGATTCGATCGCCGGCTCCTCGTCGAGGCCGGCGTTGCCGAATGTGTTAGCCAGCCGGCGCGCGATGTCCAGGCAATCTTCCCAGGCATTCCCAAAAGTGATTTGCCTGGCCTCGACCTTGGCCACCATTTTGTTGTCCTGCTCTTTGAGTGTTCCTTCCGCGGCGATCTGCTTGGTCATCTGGAAACGGCTGAGCGGCGTTCCCGTCACCTGCGCCAGTCGCATGATCCATCCATCGAGCACGCCCTCCAGTTTTGAAAGGTCGGTCGGCTCGATCGTGTCCAATCCGGCATTCTCGCTCATAGAGCCGATGATCTGCCCTGGCGCGATCTTGAGCAGGTTGCTGCCATCTTCTGCCGGTTCTTTCCCGTCTGTCGTTGGGATCCAACCATGCGCAAAGAGGATGCGGAAACCGGCCGTGTCACTGGCTGCGGCCAAATCCAGCGCAGTTTTGTTGATCATATCCTGCACGTCAAAGGCGTCCCAAAGTTCTGTGCGCAAGGCTGGGTTCTGAAAATGAATCACCGGAATTCCCAGAGGCTTTCCCCCTACATCAACCCGCCGCATCGGCCCGGCCTGATCCTTCTCCTGGAACTCAACCCATTCACCGCCCTTGCCCATCACATATTTCTCAATGCGGTCGGGATAGTAGAGTGCCATCCGCTGCAGTGTCTGCTTCCGGCCGGTGTCGTCGGTCATTGTGTCCGTCCAGCGTTTGCTCGCAAATAGCATCGCCTGGCTGGCGTCGTCATCTGGATAATGCGCCTTGCAGCCGAATCCGGTCCCGCCGAGGCTCGGATCGGTATAACGCGGATGGGGATAGAACCGGATGCGCCCCGCTTTCTTATCCCAGTCCACAATCACGAAATACTCGCCATCCAAGACCGCGCCGGAGTGCACATCTCGCTGGCCGGCATCCATCCGGTTGCCAGTCCACGTCCCGGCGATCCATTGGCTCACCGCCTGATCCTGACAAGTGAATGAGTTGACCCGTAATCGCTCGACGACCGAGTTCACCACGTCGCCACAATAGTTCAGGCAAAACTTGCCGCCCTTCTCAAATCCGAGATACTGGCGCTGGCGATCGGTCAATCGAACATCCTGATCGCCGTCATAGTACTCGCGCGCCATCAAGATGTTTTGCTGGCGAGTCTTTTCCTCGCCTTGTAGCCATTGGAGGTACGCAAGTTCGGTGAGAGTAATATCCATTATCAATACTCGTATGAAAACAAAAAAACGCCGCTTCTCTGTGGGGTTTTCAACTCCCACAAAAAAGCGGCGTTCCGAATGGACTGCCTGTTATTCGATTAAGTGTTAGCCCGTATTATGCGAATTTTTCAAGACTCACAAAAAGATCCGCTAGGTCCTTGGCTATATCTTTTATGTCTTTTTGAAAATGTGATTCTTTGGCAAAAGCGACAAAATTATCAGACCATCCAGTCTGACGATCAAAATCTTTACTGCTTCCATTTGGATAGATGACGGTAGCTATTATGTATCTACCTGAGAGTCCCCCTCTACCAGTATCTACCCAACGGAAAGAAACCTTAAAATCAGGAGGTGGTTCAATTTTCTCGCACTCGCGTAATATGGCCTGTGCATATGGCTTAACAATGTCAGCGATTGGTTTATCACCATATCTTAACCTGTATTCGATTGCGATTTCCTCTTCCATGTGTACTCCTTTCGGGTTACAATTATAGTCGCTTTACCATCTTACGCAATTCTGCTGTACGCGGTTCTATTTCCAACTCGCGCTCCATTGCATCCAGGAACATCAAAACCGCCTCGCGGAAAGCCATCCAAAATTTACGGCTCATCATTTAAATTTACCTGCATCAATACTCGTATGCGAAACCTTGTTTGCTGTCCGAGCCGGTCATCAGCCGCAGCACCCCGTACACCAGCGCGTCCACCTGGTCGTCGTTCGCCGCGTTTGGAAACAGCGTTACTTCATCCTCGAACGTATCCAGCCAGGGCGTGTCTGCCAAGTGAATAATTCGCCCGCCCTCATAATATGGCGTGATTGCCCGCGCGCGAGAAACCTTGTCGCGCCCCTCCGGGTCAACCTCGATCAGTGGCATCTCGGTCTGCTTCCGCCAGACCTGGAGCGCGCTATGCCCGCTCGCCCGCTTTTCCACCAGCACCGCGCCGGGGTGTCCCCGGACATACAGCGCCTTACCCTGCTCGATCAACTCTGGGAATTCCAGTTTGCCTCGGAACACATCCAGCACATAGATCGTCCCCTTGTCCAACCCCAACGTCACGCACGCCGACCAGTCCGAGCTCTGGCTCTCCTCGAAGGCCGTGTCCCAAATCTGGATGATGATTTCAAACTTGGCAGGTGCCTGGTCGCGCGCAACATACCGAAACCACGTGCGCTTGAAAATCTTACCCGCCATCGCCCGCAGATCATTCAGCTTTTCCCGAATCCAGATCGAGCGCACGCTGGCCAGCATCTCCAGCAGCAGCGCCTTGATCGGCCAGCGCGCCGGCCAGAGCGTCTTCACGTCCGGCGTGCGCACCTCCACGTCCACCAGCCGGCCTCCCTCGCCATAGATGGGTTGGTAGTCAATCTGGCTCAGCTCGTGGCTGGTGATCGCGCTGACCACCTTGCACGACCAGCTCGGGTTGCCGAGGATGAAGTTGTAAATGTCCTGGCCCACCGTCTTCAGTGTTCCGACGACAATCACCTTCGTGTGTGGCTCTCGGAGTTGCAAGATCGTCCCCATGAACCATTGCAAAAGCGATTGCAGCCGTTCCGCTGTCTTGGTGTTCTCATCCTCTTCCACATCGTCCAGGATGATCACGTCAAAGTGCCCACCAGTGATCGCGCCGCCCACGCCCACGGCCTCGACAGTCGGATCCTTGCCCACGCGCGATCGCTTGCAGTAAATCCGCCGCTGCTGCCAGGCGCTCTCCTTGCGGCCTTCCCGATCCACCGCTCCGGTCGCGTTGCTGATGTCACGCTGCCCGATCGTCTGCTGCCAATGACGGATATAGTACCGCTTGAGTGCGCTATTCCTTTCCAGTTCCTGTTTGATGACCTGGAGCGTTTTCTCGGCTTCGGTCGCGGTCTTTTGAACGATCAAAATGCGGACGTTCGGATCTTCGCAGATACGCCGCAGCGGATAGGCGATGCAGTAGATCTCGGACTTGCCGTGATCGCGTGGCCAAAAGTCGCCCTGGTATTGTAAATGTTCATCGTCAGCCCGTGCCGACATTTCGTACTGATGCGCGCCGGGCACGATCCCCCGGCGCCAGATTCGCGCAAAGATCGCACTATCCTGGCGCGCCGCCGCCTGGAGTTTCGCCCGCAAGAGCGTCTCGGATTCGTTTTCGCTCATCGTCTGTCACATCCATGTATTCCACCGGCCCATCGTCCGCGAACATGTGATGCAATCCCATCTCTTCCATCAAGATTCCGGCGCGCTGATAGAATAATTTGGCCCAGGCCGGCGAACTCTTCGTGCCGGATGCCTTTTGATAAGTCCGCTCGTCTACATCATGCACGCGCGATGAACTGAACCATATCTCGGTGAGTTCCTGCGCCCACTTCAAAATCTCTGGCCGGCGATCTATCCATTGATACGTGACCGCCCGCGATACACCGATGGCATCAGCAAATTCCAGTTGTGTCTTGAGTTTGCCGCGATCATGTTTTCCTACAGAGAGCCACACCGCCAGGAGTGCATCATAATAGCGGATGCCGGGCTTGGTGGCCATCAGAAAATCATAACCTTCCCGCCAGGCCGGCGTTCGCTGGCCCAGCCATCGCTCGATCTGTGTTTGAGACTTTTTGGGATTCTCCGGTTCATCCATCTCAGTATCGGTAATGGAGATTATCTGCCGGATTCACAAGCCAAATCCGGTAATCAATGAATTGAACACGTCGGCGCGCTGGGGGCCTTCGAGGTTGGCCAGAGATTGATTGATCGTCCGCAGGTAGCCCGTGAGCTGAGCACGCTCAGTCTTGAGCGCCTTTTCTAATCGCCGCTGGACGGCCTCGATCAATTGGGTGCGCTCGCCATCTTGGAGATTGTCTTGCCAACTCTCGTCCTCGACGAGGCCGGTGATGATTCCTTCGATCAAATCACTCATGGCTTCCCTTTCAAGGCATCTGCAATTTGATGTAGGTGGCAAACCACATCACCAAAGTTCCAATCCCCGATCCAATGGCCAACCAGGATAATCTGCGGATCGTATCCATTCCGCGCTTGAGATCATTCACATCGCCGATCAGGCCGCCACCGCCCTTTTCTCCGCGTAACGTGATCTCGTGTTGTCGGGTCAGTTCGATCAGTGGCAGCAATCGTTCATTGAGAATTGCCAATTGAACCGCTGTTGCATCACTGGGAAGAGGATTTTTGGTTGGAGTTAGCATGATCATCCTTGGGATAGGAAATAAAAAACGGCGCACCTTCTCTACGGAAGGTGCGCCGCGGCAAAGCACGTGGCGAAAGTCTTATGCGCTTATTCTATCACAATCCCGATCGGCAGTCAAACATCGCTCCTGCCTTCTTCCAGGGGAGACATCCCTTCTTCTCTTCAAGTTCTTTCCTTCTCTTTTCTTAACCCTCTGGGTGAGTGCTTAAGCACCGGTATACCCGTGCAAATGCACCAGTAGACCGGTGCCGGCGCACGCATGTCCACAGACATGCCGATGATGGCGCACTGAATATCATCGGTAGCCTCGACATCAAAAAAGCGCCTGGCGAGGCGCTGTTGATGTTTTACTGGTGCTTAAGCACGGGTATACTGGTGCTTAAGCACGGGTATAACTATTCTTGAAAAGTAAAGTATAAGCTGAGCCGCGCCCGTGACTGCGAATTGTCATTGTAATTGAGACTGCTTAGGGTGTCGGCTCCAAGCCCTTGTTAGGTTTCGTCATCGTTGCGCCATAACTCTAAATAACAGTACTGACCTTCAAAAGTGAGTAACTCATTTTTCAAATCTGACCGCCAACTTCTAAATAATCATCCCATCCGACGAAGCCTGTCCATTCCGAATAAGGGATACAACCATGCTCTGCGTCTAAAACCCCGTATAAAGTTTGTAGAACCTTTTCATCAACTGTTTCTGGGTTTATGGGTTGTTTAGAGACGGTGTAGCGCAAATGTATGGTTTGGTCGTTGCCGCCCCAATCTTCTAATTCTTCGGCAAGCAAACTATCGCCAATCAAAAACTGACTATCTTCGCCTTCGGCTATCACGCCACAAAATGTGATTTTATCCATGTGCCAATCTCCTGAAAGAAGAAACCTAACGGCCCCGGCTTCACGCGCCGGGAATAGTGCTAATGGTTAAGGTCGCAGCTTACCCGGTCGCGTGCAAGCCGTTGTTAGGCGGCTCACGGCTTGCAAGGCGGTTTCTCCCGAGGCTTGCTTTGTGATATGCCAACTTCTTTCAAAACTGGCGCACCATTGCTCTTGAGCTACCCAACTGCCATTGCTTTCTTTTGTTACCAAGACTCGTTGTTTGCGCATTTTAGCCGCCTAATGTTGGCGTAAGCTGCGCGAAGCGTCAGCTTGACGCCGTAGTTAGGCCGCGCCTATCAAGTTCATCGAGCGCCTCAATGAGTTGCCGGGCTAGTTGCTTGGCAATTTCTGGATAACTGCCGCGCAAGATTTCTTCGCAAACCTCACGCACCGAACGGTCTTCGGCTAGTAAATTTTTCATCAGTCTCCTTTCGCGGCCTAACGGTCGGCTTCAGTTGCGGGGCGCACTTTGCCCCGTCAACTGCAAGCCGTTGTTAGACGGACGACAAACAGCCTGCATCAACAATGGCGGGGATGTGTTTGTCTGTGGCAAGAAAACAGATGCGCCGCCGACACATTCCCATCCATCTGAAATAAGCCGAGAAACCATTTCTTCAAGGCTTGATAAACTTCCGATGCAAACCCTATACTCGGCCAATGTTTGCCCTCCGTCCGTCTAACGTCAAAGTTCAGTTGCGGCGCGGTCGTTTGCGCTTTGAGTCTCATCATCCTCATCTTGAATACTATGGCGGAGCGCTTCGATGTTAGATGGCCCAGCGCCGTCAACTGCAACGACTAGTTGGGCGGACTTATTGATTTCAGATTCAAGATCATTGGCGGCGTCCAAATAAGCACGTGCTGCCGGGCCGCAATCTTCAGCCCGCGCTCTCCATTTCCTAACGAGTTTGTTCATGTGTTTCAATTCACTCATCGTTTTCTCCTTGTCCGCCCAACGGAAGCATCACCCGCCGACCAGGGTGCGACGAAGAACGCCTGCGCCCCGAAAGGTGATGACCACGCGAAAGTAGCCCTGGAACTTGCGGCGTATGGGCGGTCGGGTGCATGCAGTGTTAGGCAGCAGTTTTCACTTGCTTCTATTCGTTGCCACAACTAGGATTATGCGGAAACCAATCTTTCGGATCGAACCCATGTTCCTCTAGCCAGTGATCGTGCTTGACCCGCAGATTCTCGCCGAGTTGCTGGGTATGAGTAGGCGACAAGAGCGCCAATCGAGTCTGCACGCTGAGCGTGTAGATGACGTGCGGATTCACGCCCTGGCGCTGTACCTGGGCAATGCCCAGTTCTTCCAACCGGCCAAACGCACCGATCTGCCGGCGATCTCCACGGGTCACGCCGATGATGGCCTGCCGGCCGCAGGGCACCAGCTCAGCCAGGCGCGGCGCCGTCCAACGCCTGGCCGGCGTCCATTCACTCTTGTCCCGGCGATGGTCCGCCTCACGAACAATCTCCCAGACGCGCCAGGCGATCCGCCCTAGCAGCGCCGCCCAGAAGGTCGAAGCGTATCCGGTCACATCAAACCAGCCGGCCTCTTTCGGATCAAAATCCGGCAGGATAAATCCTCTCGGCTCAACTATCTCCAGGGTTGCCTTGGGCGTATCAGTAATGAATCTTATCTTCACCGCCGGCTGCCCGACCCGAGCTGCCAGCGCCCGCTGGATCATCCCCGCCAGGCGCGCCTCGATCCATTCCCTGGCAGACTCGTTGTGCACGGCGATCACAAATCCATCGCCATTGCACGAAACACAGCGGGTCCGCTGGAGCCACTGCTCGAAGGTGGCCCCGGTCAACTGCAATTGCAAATCGCCGAGTACAGCCGTCCAAACCTGATCAGGCGTCAAAATGTCTACTTTGTCATTCATCTTTTAGAGTGTGTAGATGGGATGAGGATTGGGATGGGTGCGACTTGGCTCGTGCTCATGTACTGGTTACGCGAAGAGAGCTAGAGCAATTTCTTTAGCATTTCCCCCCAAAACCTTTTTTGACGAAACGTCGAGATCGCATCCAGACGAGCCACGGTAGTTTCCGGGTTCTTACCGATCAGCTCAGCCAACCTGGCTAGATAGAGCCTGCTTTTGTCGCTGCCGGGGGCACTATGCTCAAACAAAATGATCAACGGGACAATGTGTGTCACGTCAATCGTTTCGACTTTGCGGTCAATCTTGAGTTTGTGTGTGGGGTGTCGGAGCATGAGATCCAAGGCCGCAATCCCAAATCCAATAAGGAAAGCGCCTCCAAGAAATACCGCCAACACTATAGGGTTCATCTATCCATCTCCAACGATCTCTTGAGTTGTTTCCGGCAAAAACAGCAAAGGCGGCATCTGGCCGGATTGGTAGGCCCGCTCGACCTGCGGCAAGGCCCACTCGGAAACGGTCTTGCCATTCGGCAGGAGAATGTCGCCGATAAACGCCTGCTCAAAGGTCTTGATCCCGGCCTCGATCGCGCTCATGCTGCCCTTGATGCTCACCAGAAGCGCCCGCCATCGCTCGCGGGTTTCTTGCTCGAGCGCCTTTTCAGGATGCAGGGGCCTGCGACCTTTGGGGGTGCGAACCTCGGTCGGCAAATCGGCCGTCAACCGGATGCGCTTGCCCTGAAACTCAAAAACGACCGCAGCCTTGCCGCGCCATTCCAGGCAGAGGACGTCAGAAACCCCGAACCGTTTCAGCGTCCGTTCGATCTCGACCCGGCTGGCCATCGTCGAGACATTGGTCCCACGCGCGTAAGTTGTCATTCCTCACCATTTCCAAACTGCAACGGGAGTAGGCCGCGTTCCAAATCTGCGGCCTTGCGGCCCAACGTCAGAGTTCAGTTGTGGCGCGGTCGCTATCCGCGCTCGCTGCTCAGCGTCGGCTTCATCCGCTTGTTCGGCGGCGTCGATGCTTTGGGAAGTTGTCCAAACAGGATGCTTGCAGTGGACGCAGTGTTAGAAGGCGTGCGCTCAACTATGCTCAAAAGACGCCATGATAAAGTTTGCAAATCTTTCAAGTGGTTCTCGGTTGCCTTCAAAGAACCGGCAGAACCCGACCCTTCGGATGGACGCAATCCACATTGCCAAAGACTATCAATCAGTTCTTGGGCGGTTTCAAGTGGCATAACAATAGATTCTTGTGGCTCTACGGATTCGCCTTCTTTCACGGTTGTAAACTGTAACCCGGACAACAATGATATATCTCCGTTTTGTTGTCGCTCGTAGAAGTGCAGCATAATCCCGTGAGCTTGCCATCTTGGTTCGGCATGGACGTGAAAGTTTCTGAACATAAGACTCCTTTTCTCAGCCTTCTAACGTCTAAGCTGAGCCGCGCGCCGCACTGGACGGCGCATCGGCTGGTGAATCATCATTCAATTCCGGTGCGCTTGGCGCGTCGGCTCCAGCGAGAGTTAGGCCGCGCCGTGACGCAATTTCCAATACCATTCTTTTGACATGTGGCGCAACGCGATAGAAGGCATACCAGCAATTATTTCCTCTTGGACGACTACAATCAAAAATGATTTGTTCCAGTTCTTTACTGGTCATAAGCTCAAGAGATTCATACACATCAGCGAATGGCAGTAATCTAATTGTGAATCCCGTTTTCTTCGGCATCGGTTTCCTTTCGCGGCCTAACGGCCCGGTGTCAGCCGCCGCGGCCCTTGCTAGATTTTCGGCTGTTCGATTTACGACTCTTGCGCTTAGCTACTGGCGCGGTCGGCTGCACGCCGTTGTTAGACGGAGTGCTTACAATCTTAACGGGTACAGACATCTGAGTAATACCGTCTCTGTTATTCTCAAAAGCGAACAATACTGACTTCATCATTTCCTTCATCTGTTCGTCTTTCTCGATTTCTATTTTAGACTTCAGCCATTGAATTACTTCTTTCTCTTTTCCAGGTTTGATTACTATTGGTTCAAACGCCTTCATGATTCCTCCGTCTAACGTCAGAGTTCAGTTGCGGCGCGGTCGCTATCCGCGCTCGCTTCGGTGTCAGACGGCCCAGCGCCGTCAACTGCAACGGGAGTTAGGCCGCTGCCACTAAGCACGAAACGCTTGCCACAGAAAGGACATACGAAATCATCGTTTGTCCCAACAGAAAACCAGGCCTCAAATCTCATATTACAACAGGTGACATCACGTCTGACTTCCATATTGACTCCGTTTGCCGCAAAGCGGCCTAACAACCGTGATGGGAAATATCGGAGCCTGGATCGGCACGGACCAGCCCGCTCTCTCTTTCGATAGCCAGTCGTCAAATTTCCTTTTGTCCATGCGTCAGATAATTCCCATTATCGCTACACCGGTGACTATCCCGCAAACGTCAAAATGTGACGCGCCACCTGCTCGCAGCGCAGGGCGATCTCGAAGCGTCCTGTCTGACGCAACACGAATAGCCGAATCTGATCAGGCGTTCGCCCCCCGGCCACCTCGCGCTCAAGCGCACCTAGAATGACAGGATGCGTCCCTGCCAGCCATTCATAACTTTCTGCATCAAGCGCCTGCTGCAACGTTGGCATCGGCTGTGTTGGTTTGTTCACTTGCGATCTCCTTGTGTATCTCTCAATAACTCCAAAAATCTTTTGGCGTCAAGTTCCGCTTTGGAAATTGCTTCATCAAAAGATTTCCCGCCTCCATAGATTGAATTTATGAACTCATTGCGCCACTTATGCTTGTGCCCATTTTGCTGAAAACATTGGTCCATAACAGGTGTAATTAGTCCCCGCGCTCCGCACAAAGGGCATACACTGTCAAGGACTGTTATGGATACTTCCCACTGTTCTTTGCACCCATACTTATTGATCGCATCCGTAAGAGTTCTCTTGATTGATGTTTCTGATTGAAATTCTTGCGTGACCGAGTTGATATTTTCTGGAAAGGCAATCAACATCATCGCTTATCTCCTACCGCTTCGCCTTTGACTTGGCCTGCGACTTGCGACCTGCAACTTGCGTCTTGTCCCTGCACTCCTCCGAGCACGTCACCCGCTCGCCCGCCCCCCAGCCATCCTCCTCGTCGCGCTTCGTGATGTGATCCATGCTGCTGAACTTGCCGCACACGTGGCAATTCGTCTCCGTCTTCCAGATCGGCGGCTCATTCCAACCCGCGCCCGGCTTGAGATTCAACGACTCGCAGATTTCCTGGACCACTTGGAGCGAACGTGGCCAATCATAGGCTTGCTTCGGGTCGTAGCCTATCCAGATCTCATCGGAAAACCGACACACAAGCATCCGCCGGCGCATCAAGACTTCCAATGCCTTGCCTTTCGCCTCCTTGACCTGGTCCGCGAATTTCTCCCATTCATCAAGGTACTGGCTCCAACCCGTTGGACGATGTGAATCATTGAATACCAGATCGTTCATCCAATCGAGCGCCGCGCCTGACACCTGCAACTGCTCGCCGCAAGCCTCGGCCGTGTGAAAGATCAGCCACGGGATATCCCATTGCGCCCGGCGCACCGCCGCCCTACCCTCGCGCCGTTCATCTTGCTCAGCCTCTTTCTGCTCTGCCGCCTGATGGCGGGCCTCGTCGGAATCCGCCGGCAGATCCGTCCCCTTTGCCCGGGCCTCTTTGGCCTCCTGTTCGCGCTTGAGAACAGCCGGATCGGTCGAGCCGAGCATAACGACCTTGCTCCCCAATGCCTCGGCATGATAATATTCATGATAATACTCGTGGCCACCCTCGTGCGACGGAATCACTCGCAGGCAATCAGGCTTATTCTTGCGCTTGAGCAATGCCTTGATGTCATTCGCGTTGCTATAGCCAACAGCCAGCATCTTGGCCGATTCATCCGGCGCCGCGATTGCAATCTTGAACTTGTCTGCGACACGCTCCAGCTCCCGCTGGAGCCAGGCCATCTTGCGTCCTTCGAAGCAAGCCAGGTTGGTGCATATGGATTCCCCATGCACGACCAATCGAGCCGGGCAATCGTGGCAAGTTAGAGCATCAGGTTCCAATTCAGGCCGCCAATCCAAGGGCCAATAAGAACCTGATCGGGGACTCATCAGATGTCGCCCATGCTCGTCGAGCAAGATGTCAATCTGCAGGTCGGAAGTCTTATCCCGATCCTCCGCAGGCACAGAGGCGATCACCTGGGCCGCCTGGGTCACATCTTCCGGCGCGACTTTAGCCAGGCTGACAAGCTGCCGTGCGAATCGCTCCGGCAACTGGCCCTGGTTCACCAGATCCTGCACCGGCGCCGGCAAATCGAGCAGCCGCAGCAGATGCGAGACCGCCGGCTGTGTCAGGTTGAACCGCTCGCCGGCCTCTGCCTGCGTCTTGCCAAAATCGGCCATGTACCGCTGCAACGCCTTGCCCTTTTCAATCGCCGAAAGGTCCTTGCGCTTGAAATTCTCCTCGATGGCGTACGCCGCCATCTGCTCATCGCTCAGCTCGCGCACAATCACCGGGAACGCCACATAGCGGTCGCCCGCCTGACCATTCCCGCGCGCGCCGAACTGCTCGTCGAGATATCGAAACGCCGCCAGGCGCGTGTGCGCGATCGCCAATTGCACCCGCCCATCCATCCGACGCCCCGTGCCGGGTTGGATCAGATCGTGCTCGGCGATGCTGCGCGCCACGTCCATCACGTGCGCCGCATCTTCGGCCCGCACCTGCCAGGGATTCGGGTCTACCTGGTCGAGCGGAACCAATTCAGGAATCCAGATATTCTCCATCTCACAGCTTCCTTTCCAAATAGGCCAGGCCAACGCCGGCGACATGGCCGGGTTCCCGAGGTTCTCGGGGTTCCGGCATACGCCGCCGGCGCTGCTGGCATTCAACCCATGTCCATGGACATGGCCTTCACAATCCGGTCCGATGCCCTTTGCGATGCTGGCCGGCGAGCGCAGCGCGCGCCCGCAGCGGCTACATTTGGGCATCATCCATCAGCTCGTGCCATCGCTCCGAAAGCGTGTCTCGAAACAGCTTGAGGTCATGCTCCATCGCCGTCGCTTCCACAAAGACCTGCTGCCAACTGCCCTCACGCCAGGCGTGTGTGCGGATCACCCGACGGCGATCCTCGATGATGCTCAACAACGCCAGCAGTGTCTCCAGCGATCGCACCCGATCCCAGGCATCCTCACGTGAGGTCGGCATCGGTCGCCTCGATCTTGCGCGCCTGGCGGATCGCCAGCACCCAGCCGTCAATCCTGTAGGCCAGGACGACCGTCGCGCCGCCGGCGCAGCAGATGATCACCAGCCCGATGATCGTCCGCCAATCTGCGTTGAGGAACCGCCAAAGCGCAAAGCCGGCCAGGATCGAGAGCACACCGTACACATAGGCCGAGACGCGATCCAACGTCTGGGGCCAGGGGAACCAATGTCCAACAGCCAGCACCAATGCCGTCAGCATCGCGCCGGCGATCAAAGTCGCCAAGCTCCATATAACCGGATCAATCTGCAACATGTTAGAACTCCCAACTCGTTGGACGCAAAACGCCGTTTCGGGCGTACAATTCAATCAGGCAGGCGAAACGCCTACCGCCAGCACCTTAACAACTAGATAGCCTTCGGGAGTGGATACCTTGAACGTATCGCCCGGTTGGGCCTCGCCCAGCTTGCACCCCACCGGGCTGGCTGTGCTGATCTCGGTCGGCTCAAAAGCCGTCATCACCAAGCGCCGCTCCAAACGTTGGTCTCCTAGCATGAATCGGATGACCTGGTCAATGTTCGTCGCGATCGGCTGCCGGTGGAGCACCTGCGAGCCGGGACATCTCATTGTGTTCACCACATCGCCTCCATAGGCATGGCATCCCTATGCCATGCAAAATAACGCCGATTATTGATACTAGATTGAGCAGACGGGCTGGCCAAATTGAAGCGTGGCCGCCTCTCGCATCGCGTGGATCACTTCGCACAACGAGCGCTCCTGGCGCTCCAGGCTCGTGATGACCTGATTCACCTCCTCGATATTTTGAGCGAACCGATAGCCGGACTCATCGCCGACGATCAGCCAGCCGGCCCGGCGCAACTCTGAGATGGATGCCCGGATAATTCGATCCGAGCCACCGGAGAGTGCGCACAATTCATTCCGGCTCATTTCCCCTATGGGATGCACGCGCAACGCCTCCAGAATGACCGCAGAGATAATCATCATCGGCATCTTCCGCAAAGGCACGCAGGTGGCTGTCCGGCATCCACCGCGGCCAGGATGTCCTTCGCCTTTTGTTCCAGGCGCTGGCCGTGCTCTTCTGAACGGCGCAAGGTATACAAATATAGCTCGCCCGTGTTCCGGCACTTGTAGATGATGAGCGCCTCTCGAAATCCGCCATAGCGCATGTACATCTGGCATTGATCCATATGCTCGAAAAATGCCCCGCGCTCGAGGACTTTGGAGAACCGGTCATCATCCACGCTCTTGATCTCGATCACCCAGTCCTCCAACCTTCCATCAATGTGCCCCCGGAACCGCTCATCGAAGGGCGCCACCAGCTCCAGGTTATGATCCTGCAAATTCAAGCCGGCCATTTCCATGCGGTACATAATGTCAATCTCATGCACGTAGCCCTCGTGGCAATAGCGTTTCGTTTGCAGGTTCGGCGACGACCGGCCATGCACAAACGTCTCATAGAGAAAACGCGGGCACTTGCCGATGGAACTCATGCCCAGATAGGCTCGATCCTCATCAAATTCAGCTAAAACATCTTCGAGCTGGCGCTTTAGAACATCTGGTTTCATGGATATCCTTTCAAGACCGGGCGAGGGCGCCACCCCTCGGGGACCTTCAGCAGTGACTGCAGTCCCAGGCCCACCCTCAACCCTGCTCACCCCGTGAAGCAGGGCGTCACACTTGGCCGCCCCGTCCGCTGCCAACGGACGCTTGGCCGGCCCGGTCATTCTAATCACCGAACGCGCTGATCTGAATCGCTTGCAGGCAATAGGGGCTGAACCAAACGATCTCGCGTTTGCGCCCCTGGCCCTCCCCATGCTCGCTGTATCCCATCGAGTGATCCCACATCACCGATGTCCAGTCCGCCGGCATCTGGTGTTCGCCCTCACATCCGCACAAGGCGATCCGCAGCCCGGGATTCCACCCATGTTCGATGGCCCATTCGCGGACCTGGTGCGCCACGTCCCGATCATCCTGTCCATAGACAGCCTCCCCTGCACGCCGGATGCTGTAGGGAGGATCGAGCAAGACGCCTGTCAATCCCAGCGCCGTCGTCTGCGAGGGCCCCAGAACGCGATGCCATTCGCCACAGAGCACGCGCACGCCGCGCAGGCGCTGCGCTAGCGCCAGAAAATAATCATAGATGTCATCGTGGCCGCGAATCCATACACCCGGCGTAAAGGGCCGGGGCATCCGCCGCGGCGGACGGTGATCACTATCCATCGGCCTGTTCTGATCGCACCAGGCCCCGCCGATCCACTGGCAAAGCCCCCACACCCACCAGCCGGCCACCTGGGTGTCATAGTAATGTGGATTATCCAACACGCGCTGCCGGAACTCGACCTGGTTCAAGAGCCACACATGCCGCGCCTGGAGATCGGCCTCGTTCACGGGCCAATCGGCCCAATCGGCCACCTCTTGTGGCGCCGCCTGGATCGCTCGCCAGAAATTCGCCAGGTAGCAGTCCTTGTCGTTGACCGTCTCAGTGCCAGACAAGCGCGGGCGTCCCAACAATATGGCGCCGGATCCGAAGAACGGTTCCACATAGTTATTCACGTTGCCGAATCGTTCCCAAACCAAGCCGGCCACTTTGGATTTGCCGCCAAACCACGGGAAAGGTGCCTTCATTCGTGTTATGACCTGATCGGCGACGTGCTGATCGGCGACGTGATTGCGACTGAGAGTTGATCCTCACAATCCCATCGGTCCAACCGCTTGAGGAGCTTGTCTAGACTCTCCACGATGAGCAATAGTGCTCCCGCCTGAGCGAGCCGCGCGCGGGCGCTGGCACGCTCGACATTGCCCTTTTGGGCATCGTCAAACGCGATCGCAATACTTTCTTCTATCCCTTCACATGTGACTAGCTTCATGGTCTCCATCTCCCAGTTACATCCCCAGCATCTGCTCGATCTTCATCCAGTGCGGATTGACATTCTTCTTCCGATGGGACAAATAGATCTGCGTGATCGCCAGTGTGCTGTGATGGAGGAATTGCTGCACCGCTTCCAGGTCGCCATCCGAGGCCTCGGCCATCAAGTCGGCAGCCGTGTGACGCAGCAAATGCGGATGGATCCTCTTGGGATCCAGACCCGCTTTGGCGGCCCAGCGCCTCAAGAGCCGGCCGGCAGAGGCTGGACTCAGCGGCTTGTTCTTGTCCACTGACTTTACGTTGGGCAAGTGCAGAGCCGCATCACTGTGCGCGACAAAGATGTACTGCCCCGGCGTCATGGTTTCAAGCCTGCCGGCAGCCTTCAAGTATCCACAGATCGCTTGATACGATCCGCCTGGCAGCTCGAACTTGCCCTGCTTGCCGCCCTTGCCCCACCAGGCGTAAAAGACGTGGCCCCCATCCTGCGTGATGTCGCCCCACTTGAGATGGAGTATCTCGCTCACCCGGCAGCCGGTGTAGATGAGCGTGTGGATCAATGCAAAATCACGCAGACCAGTGACGGTGCTGCCGTCAATCTTGCGTAGCAGCGCCCGTGTCTCATCCACCGAAAGCGCGTCCGCATTGGCATAGGGATCCACCCTGGCTCGATTCGCCGAGTCCACCGGGTTTCGCCCGACGAGAAATGTCTCCTTTCGAGTCCGAGGATCGGGATAGGGGAACTTGGATTGCAGGAAGCGGAATAGCGAGCTGAGCGCCGCCAGGCGCAGGTTGATCGTCGTATCCTTCAGCCCTCGCGAGCGCATCTCATTCTGCCAGCCGATCACGTGGCTCGACATAACGCGCCAGGGCCGAACCCCGCCCGTATATTCAAAAAAGGATTTGATGGCCTGCTTGTAGCCTCCCAGCGTATTCTGGCTATTGGACTTGCTGCACGAGGCAAGCCATTGTTCGTATGCTACCGGCCACACCTGGGCCTTGACCGCATCGTCGTCGCGGTCGTCAATCCCGATGCTCGGCTGCAGGGGTGCTTCCGGGGCGACGATCCAGGCAGGCAGCAACTTTGTCTTTTGGGGTGCTTCAACGATCACCAAAGGTGGCATGGAACCTCCTATGTCAACAGTCGAGCGGCAACCAGCGCCAGCAATCCAAACACCAGCGCCCACCAATCCAATCGAGTCCAACGTGGCTCATTCATTTTGGGGCAGGCCGTGGCGGCGGTGATGGCAATGGGCGAGTAGACGGAACATCCCTGGGTCGGATGATGGCTCGGTAAATGACTCTGCCCCTCTTATATCGAGTGATGTCTACTTTCGGTGGACGCGGTTTAGCCATCGCGGATCCTTCCGTGAGCGAGAATCAATTATCGCCAGAATCGAGACCTCGATGATGAAAAGGGTCTCGAAATAGGCCAGGATGACGATCCAATCCAGTGTATTCACAAGTTATTTCCTGTCAGACAGACATCACTTTATCGAGTAGCTTGTCCCACTCTAGATTGGCTCGATTCAACCAATCCTCTCGGGTTCCTACATCTAGAAACTGTTTGTAGAATGTATCCAAACCTGTAGGAGGATTGAACCACTCTAGTGGACCACCCTGTCGAAAAGTTTTGTGCCATCGTCCATCAGTTGTGTAGCGTTCAACAGTTTCTCGCTTGATAAATTCCAGGAGTTGTTCTTTTGTTTCTGCACGGGCGACACATTCGCAGTCTTCAGATCGCCCCGTCATAGGATTCAAGTAAAGTAGGATCATTTTGACCTCCTCTGGGCAGTATCAGTAATCGCTGTTATTTCCTCCGAGGCTCCCCGCTCCCGTTCTACACGGGAGTGGGGGCATCCGCATCCAAACCCCGGAGGCAGGGGACCTGCTGCTCGTTCACGCGACTTTGCTGCGCGCCAGGCGGCAGGGGATGCGGAGGGGTTCATCTAGCGCCGATGTTCCCCGGCCACGTGCACCGGCCAGGTGTCCGGCTTTTCGGCGCGAATCTCATTTCACGATTTCAACAAAAAGTCACAACTTTCCCGATCTAATGGAACCAAGTCACTGTTCCAATTAGCCGTCATAGCAGTGCGAGTGTCCGCCATTTCAACTGTGGTCGTGTTCGCCAGCCAGATGATACGGCGTCCAACCTGGCCCAGGATGCAACACAGCCAGATGATCCGCCCGACGACCCAAGCATAGATTATGGAATTCACGGTAAAGGAGCTTCGGATCGGCGGGCCGGGCAGGCGCGGTATTTCCACCCTTTGCGCTGCGAGCATCTTGAATATGCAGGGATAGATTTCCTCGCACCTTTTTGCCACTTCGGCATGGGTGGTCATCTCATGCTCCTCATGGATATTCCACGGGTGTGGAGCAACCATGCGTGCGTGCCGCGCGCTCCAAATTCTTGTCGGTGATCTCTATGCGGGAAATGATAGTCACCGGCGACCGAAGGCCCACTGTCAATACCAGCCATATTCCAGCGACCCTGCATGCGGCGATCTGCGTCGTGCCCCCATCGCATCCGAAATACACGCGCTTGGGATGGCATTGACCCAAGCGCCAAGCTCCAATGATTTTCTCAGCACTGATGCGCTCAGGGTGATCGAATCGTGCGTGTTTGGACAATGGCAACATCGGGATCGCCTCGACGGGAACGGATGGCAGATCATGTGCGTCCTGTGCCCAAGTCCCGCCCGCCTCGACGATTTCGACTTCCAGGGCGGTCAATGCCAAGATGATCTCGTCTATTTCCTCCGAGATGGGTGCGGCGGGTTCCGCGATGCTCACGGTATTTGCCGCGTTGGATGTGTTCGCGGTCTCGTAGCTGACGACCGCAGGCGAATGGCCGGACATGGCCCCCATCGCGCCGATCACGAGAATAGCGACTAGTACTATAGGAATGAGCAAGATTTCTACGCCAGAAGATGAATGGGTCATGTTGAACCTCACAAATCATCTATCGAGTAACGGGGCTGGGACTTGAACCCAGGACCTCCAGGTTATGGGCCTGGCGAGCTTCCTCTGCTCTACCCCGTATCGTTACCTACTGGGATCCTGCCATTGCAGCCAGACCATGACCCGCCCGATCGCTTCAGCCAGGTCGTGTTGAATCGAGACCTTTCCCTCTCCCTCCCACTCGACGCGCCATTCGTCCGTGTCGGGAAGATACGTGATGGTCATGCCGATGGCTCCAGGATGCGCTTGCCGATATTGGACGGCATTGCCACAGGCTGCCGACGCTCCCATTCCTGGTCAATGAACAATTCAAACTCGGCGCTGAACCCACGCCTGTCGTCTTTCGACATTTGGCGAAACCGATCAGCGACTTGCTTTCTGATCAGAAATCCGATTTGCTCTTTTTCTTCGGACATGTCTAACCTCTCTATGCCTGGGCATTGTTCATGCTCAGGCATAGAATACAACAAAAGCATAGACTTGTCAAGAGGTATTGATAAATACATAATAAACTTGTAAAATGTGAAGCATGGGCAAAGTTATGAATGGCAAAATCTCAAAATGGCTGAATGACAAGTTCTTGGATTTGCAGAAGAAGTCTGGCAAGCGTTGGACTGTAACAGAGTTCTCGGAGTATCTTGATTGTCCCCAACCACAAGTCAGCCGATGGCTAATGGGCAAGGCCATTCCTAATGCCACCTATGTGGATAGGATAGCCAAACTCGGCGACGACATCTATGATCTGGTTGGCCTGCCCCGGCCGGATCCAGCCCTGCAACGGATCAAATCATTGTGGTCGTCGGTCAAAGAGGAGAGCAAAGCCTACATCGTGCGCGTGGTGGAAAAAGCCGCGAAAGGGGATTAGATGCCCACTTGCCCTTATTGCTCAATAACTCTGGAGTCGGTCCTCAAGCGGAAAAAGAAATGCCCGTCATGTGGCAAGTTCATCTTTGTTCGCGATGGTAGACCTGTTACTGAGGATGAAGCAAGGATACAAGACAATCTCTGGCGTCTTCAATGGTTCCGATTGACCAGGCCGGATTTTGACAAGTGCCGTGCGGAGTTGAGCGAAGAATTTGGATATATCGCATCGGTCAACGATACAATGTGGCGGCTGCTAAACACACAAGTCGCAATAGCCAAAAGGATTGATGTGGTTGAACAAGCCCATAAGGAAATGGCAAGAATAGCCACGGAAGAAGGAAAAGACCCCCAACCCTATTTGGATGCAGCGAGACGTGCGACAAAAGTCCGCATCAACCAAGGCACTTGTGAAGCCTTTAAGCGTGAAATGGAAGAGATCCGCGATCTTCCTCATACGAAAGCCAAGATTCGAACCTGTAATGACTCGCATGTTTGCCCAGCTTGCCAGGAGATCGCCTCAATGACCTGGCCGATTGACCAAGTTCCTGAGCTGCCTTATGAGAAATGTACTTCAGAGACTGGATGTCGCTGTGGGATCTCGGCGGTCATTGATCTCAGTGTACCGACAGCACAGCAAAACGAACGCAGTATAGAGCAATCGAGAGCAAAGTTGGAAGAATTGCAGGCACGAGCAGCAGCTCTGAGACAATAACCTTCATTATCTATACTGGCGGAAGAGGCCAAACGGAGGAAGCGAAGGCACACGAAAGCGACCGGGGAAGGCCAACCAGTGCCCACTTTATTTTTTGAACCGGTGCGCACCAAGCTACCCGAACCGGGGAATCAAGTGGGCAGAGGTTGGCAAATTCGATTGGGTCAGATGGGGTTCAAGTGGTCGGCGGTTCAAATCCGCCCGCCCCGACTTTTCAAACCGGTGGACACATGAGCAAGGCATCTAGCCTTCATGTGTTCATCGGTTGCCGCGATGGGAAAAAGTCCCCCGGCTTCTGCTCACATAATTCGTGTGCCTCGTTTCAAAAAAAGCCTGTTTCAAATTACATGCTACTGGATTCACATTATTGATACAGGCCAACTCGAACCGGAGGACACATGAATTCCCTGCCTTTGTCCAAAGCCGTCGAAGGCTACCTGATAAACGCTGCCGCTCGCCGGCTCAGCCCAAACACCATAGACTTTTACGTCAATACCTTCAAAAAGCTCAAACGCTTTTTCTCCGCCGATCCCGATATCGGCGACATCACGACCGGCCAGGTCGAGCAATTCCTGGCCAGTCTCACCACGCTATCCAAGAAATCCCTCCTGGGCCATCATGCCGGCCTATCGTCCCTCTGGCGCTGGGCGACCAAGGAGAAGCTGGCCGCGAGCAACATCATCCGCGAGATTCAACAGCCCCACCCGGAAGAGCGGGTGATCAACCCTTTTACGGAGGCCGAGGTCAAAGCGATCCTGGCCGCCGTGGACAAATCCCGGCCCTACCGGCGCCCGGGTAAATGCGAGTGCCAACACACCATCGCCACCGCGGCGCGCAACCGGGCTTTGTTGTTCGTGTTGCTCGACACCGGGATGCGGGCCGCCGAGCTCTGCGCATTGCATATCAATGACGTTGACCTCAAGGCCCGGCACGTGATCGTGATGGGCAAAGGCAGCAAGGAGCGCCTGATTCCCTTCTCTCCACAGACAGGCCAGATCTTGTGGCGCTACATTGCCCTACGCAAAGAGGAAACGATCAACGCGGTCCTGTTCCCCAGCGCGCGCACGGGCCGGGAGCTGCCCCCCCGCGAGCTGTGGCATGTCGTATCGCGCATCGGCCGGCGCGCCGGCGTCGCCGATGTGCATCCGCATCGTTTCCGCCATACGTTCGCCATCCAATATCTGCGCAATAAGGGCGACATCTACACGCTCCAGCGCATCCTGGGGCACACCACGCTGGACATGGTGCGCCGCTATCTCGCCATCGCCCAGACAGACATCGAGGCGGCCCATCGGGTCGCCTCGCCGGTCGCCAACTGGCGGCTTTAGTGTCCTATTGACACTAACCTGGAAATGGCGTAAAATTGACTTGAGTGTGGGCCTTGGCGAGTACGCGAGGATCGCCACTGCTGGTCGAGTCCCGGCCAGGTTCCTGTCCCCTTCTTGCCAGAGAAGGGGATTTTTTAGTATCGGTAATGGGCATTATTTTTCAGTGCTTATGATTCCTGCGCCATAAACCCGTCGTCCTCTTTGTCATCCCACAGCACCAGCCAGTCCAATATTGCCAGCTCGACGGACGATAGGTTCACGCCCGCCCCCTCAAACCTCTCCAGCGCAATCTTCCCTGGCACTGCGACGAACTCCGACGCCTCCAGGTACTCGAACAGCTTCTCCCCGAACTGGCGCAGCTTGTCGGGGAGCACCTGGAGGTTGCCCTTGTCGTCCGTGCGGCCCATCTCGCGCAGCAGCAAATTCTTCGTTTTCTCGTGCGCCTCTGACACGCGCAGCAGCTCCCGCTGGACGCGCGCGATCATGCGGTACAGCTTCGGGTTCGAGGCGACCACCTTCTTCGAGATGCCGTCCAGTATCGGAAGCGAATTCAAGGCGTCCTTCACGATGATCTTCATTTTTCACATCCTTTCTGTGATATAATTAGCAGTATGAAAAAGGTGCTATATTAATGGACGAAGCCTATAACTATCTTTTTGGAATCAGTTACCGGAAGTTCGTTGGCCTTTTCCTCCTTGCCTCGATGCTCTTTCTGTGCATTGCCATGACCGTCAACGGCATGACCCCGGCTAGGTGAACGTGGTATGCCATAATCTGACCCATGCACTCCAGCGTATCGTTTGTCCCGTGTTTCCAAGCACCTCAATCTTGAGCGCCTCATTCGTGTCATCTGCGCTGCAACGAATGTTCCAGGCCGCGTCGCCCTCGTAAACCGACGAAACCGCATCGAGTACAGGAGCAGAAGTCGTATTCCCTACACGCTTTATCATTCCATCGGTATAGTACTGTGCAACAGTTCCGACATCTACCGTCGTAGCCAAAACAATGACATAAAAGTACCAAACCGAATCAGCCGGTATTGTGATGCGTGTAGATGAACCATCTATAAATAGTTCATACCACGTCGAATTATCTATATGGGCAACACTCCTGCGCGCGAGCATCTCGATGAACTCGCAATCGCCGTTGGCCGAAAAATTCCCGCACGACAATACTCTTTCACCGGCATGATAGGCAACGGCTCCCGCCCCCTGCAAGAGATTTCCGGCGATGTGAAATGTGTCAGGCGTGTACCACGTATTTGCGGCACTGCGATACAATTCACAATCGGCTGCGCTTCCCGCATAGAATCCACCCGTTGGGCCGTCTGTCAAAGCACCAAACCAATTTCCTGACGCCGCAAACGCCCCACCTGCGAATGTCGTCTGATCTGAAAATGTAAAGGCACTGCTCACCCCCACCGCATTGAATGTTACCTGCCCCTCCGAGCCAACCGTCACAGAACAATAGTTCGCCGCGTCGTAGCCAAGCCGCAATTGCTCAGTAGTGGAGATAGCGTTAATGGCGATGGTGGATACCGCTGCCGCGCCGTTGCAGCCGAACGCACCATCAACAAGCAAATTATTATTCCCTGGATCACTCGTGCCCCCAATATGGATTCCTCCTCCTAATGGATTAAGAATCAATGGGTAATAGTCTGACAAGTTACCCCAGTTTGACACCTGCAACCACATCCCATACGGGCTTTCAACATAACCGCCAACGTATAACGAGTTACCATTAGATGTCAAGAAAGATGTCAGCCCATTGGGAGTAGTGCCAGTTGTGGCGGGAGAGGAAGCTGTCCCATAGGCATCCAATTTCAATAATGCCGCTCTCCCGATGCCGACCTTGTCCGCTAAGAACGCGTTGCCGCTCGCGTCCAGCGTTGCATTGGCGCTGCCGACGATTTCCTTACTTGTGCCCATATATGGCAACCAGCCCGCCGTCATTGTAGATAGGATTGGCGCGGCGGTAAACGTCACCGCCGGGGTGAACACAACCCCTGCATCGATCGGCAGCGTTGCAAAAGTCGTCACGCCAGCGGCGGACACGTTCGCCGTGAAATAATGCGTCGTGTCATACCCAACCTTCAACTGCAAGGCCGTGGTCGAGAGGATGGACTGGATCGCCGTGAAGGCGTTGGCCGTGGCAAGCAACGCCGCCGTCCCCGTCGCCGGGACGGTCAGGTTATAACTGTCCGTTGCAGTCAGCGTCAATGTCTTGCTCGCCGTTACAGCGAACACGGTTTTTCCATCAGTTGTGCCATCCAACAAAAATCCAGAGTAGACCGGTACAAACGGCGTCGCGCCCGTGACAATCGTTTGCCACTGCTGTGCACCATTGCCCAACAAAGCTGGAACACCTGTTATGGCATGTGTGTGCGTGGTTGTAGTTACTGCATTTGTCGTAGTGCTAGTCAACGTCGACGGCGTTCCGAGGGCGAGGGTTTGACCTGTCAAACTTAATCCATGATTGGGTGAGGCAAGAGCTACATCACCCGTATTTGTCCCGCTTATACTTGCCGTCGCAGCAACAGTCAACCCGTAATTGTCCGTTGCCGTCAGAGTCAGCGTCTTTCCCGCCGTAATAGCCAGACCTAACGTGCTGGCCGCCGTCGCTGTCAATGTCAAGATATTTGACGCAGGCGCGATCAAATTTGCCGCCTGGATCGTCTTGGTACTCGTGACGAACTCTGCCACCCGGCCAACGACACCAGTGCCAGAAATATCTCCATAGGTATGAGTATGATTTCCTGCCGCCACCTGCGTCGAGCCAGTCCCAATTTGGAGACTGATCTGTTGGCCACTGATCTGGATACCATTGCCCGTAACCGTAGCGGCAGCATGGTGCGCTCCTGGAATAGCCGCATGATCAGAAACGGCTGTGGCCACCTCCGTATCACGGGCAATCGTGCTGGGCAAATCGGAATCCTGGATAGCACCAAAGGCAAAAAGCTCTGCGCTGGTCGCACGCAACACGTGCCCTATCGTCAAGCCGGAGGCTACGTGCATCCCGCCTACCAGATTATGTTGGCTTGCTCCTGACGAGGCACCCATCAAATTGCTGGAGATGGTTGCAACTCGCAGCGCATCATAAAAATCGGGTTTGTCGCCTAGCTTTGCCAATCGTCCAAGTCCTTGATCTCGATCGGTTTAATGCTATCTGTGTCCGCATCATATTCCAACTTGGGCACGTAGGCATAACGCGGATCGTCTTCCAAACTGCTGCTGCCCACTGGGATCCCTGTCCCACTCGGCATATCTTCAAGAAACACAATTGCCGGTTGCATCGTCTGAGGATCCGCCATCGTGTTGTCCATGTTGAACCATTGGCCGCCCTTGCGCCGGTATCTCGGCAGCGTATCACGCGCCCGATAGTTGAATAGCCGTCCCGGGCCAACTCCGCCAACATAACGAATTCCGCCGGCCCCGCCGGCTTTGACCACCTTCTCAAGTCCATCCCACAATCGGATGGGATTCACGTCGTCAACGTACACCGGCAAACTATTTGTCGCGATGTACCCGGCAGAGATAAAACTGGCGGCGGAGAGTAAGGTCGTCAAATGTATGGTTGCGTCGGTGACGCCACCGAAAGTCACGCTCTTGCCGGCCTGAACAAAGATATAACCCTCTGCCTCGATGGACAATCCATCCTCTTTTGCCTCCGGGATATCAACTGGAAAATTGCGCGGCCACGAATGGCGCGCGAGCAATTGTATCTGGCGCGCTACTGCCTCTTCGTCGGTGATAGAATCCATTAACTTGATATCTTCTTTCGGGCCATACAACGCGATAGAATCACTGTTCCCAAGCCAACCCAATTCTGCCCGGCTCCCGAATTCCTGAAATGTTACCCCATCAATGTGCCAATACCAACCCGCCTCATCCAAAACGTTGTTACACGTAAATTCTACCGACAAAGCACCTGTTGCATCACCGGGCGTCGTAAAGTCGCACACGACTTGCATGGTGCCAGAACCACCCAGTGGGATAATATCTCTGTGATAGATGCTCCATCCTCCATTGATAATATCTATGCTGACCACTCCAGATGGATCTGAAACAGGGACGTAACAGGTTGCCATGACCCGATATTTGCTGCTTGCCGTTACGTTTCCGGCATAAAGTCCGAATCCGCCATACCAGCCAACGCCAGGTGCGCCTGTGTGCGTTACCTTGAAACTATACGTCCCGATGCTGGACCATTCAGCAGATTGAGTGATGATCATCTCCTCGCCTGCCGAAACGACGTGATAATAATTTGTCAAGTTAATCAGAGGAGATTCCGCAGAGCCATTAATGACCTTATTCGCTCCCCATCTAGAATAGATGATCTTGATATTGTTCGCGAGGTTTTCGAGTGAACGGCGGATCGTCATGCCATCCAGGGTCAATTCAAGCGCCGAGATGCGTCCTTCCCAGCACGAACGTCCAGCTTGACTTCTGACGATGTGATAGCCCAATCCGCTCATAAACAAGCCAATCGCGTCAATACGCGACACGAACGGATCTTCCTTGCCCGTCCAGAATGTGCCACTTCCCTGCCAAAACCCGCCGATATCCTGGATGCTATCTCTCCAATGCCGCATCTTGGCCGTGATGTTCCACGGAGTAGAAGCGGTTGGGTTGCGGCCCAGGATATCTCCCATCGTGAGTGTCATCATGTGAGAATAACTCCGATTACCGATACTCTAACCAATGAGATCGTATGTCCGCAAAGTGCGGTACCGATGGAAATAATCTATTTCAAAGTCCAAGAGATCAGTCAAGGTGCTTCCGGCTGCTTGCTGAGCTGCCACCACAACAATTCCACCCGATCCAATGGGCAAGGTGTAGTCCTGGGCATTGGTCCCTTCTGTTCCAGCCAACCCGGTGATATTCCCACCGGTATAATCGAAACACCCGATGCGTCCCAACGCATCCACCCATAAAGTGTTCAGAACACCCGTTCCACCCGAAATATGTGCATACCCTTCGTTGGCAGGAATAGGCACAAGGCAATCCATGTGCAAACCTGTACCCCCCGCGAGAGTACCCGCTATCCGTTGTGCCTCGAATCGAATGATGCTATTTTGCATGGCAGAGATTGCGGTCTTTCCACCGGCCGGCAATGTGATGCGCCCCAGATCATAGAATTTCCAGGCCGTACTCGTGACGGCCACGTCGTCACAATATGCTAAAGTGGAGCCAAGGCCGCTCGCAATCCGAACGCGCGTGCTGAACCCTGTATTTACCTTCAATCTGGCGATCAGATTGAAAGTTCCGCGCTGCTGCTCAAAATTCGTGCTAGAAATCTGATAGGGCGTCAGGGTGAAACGGCTGGCCATGGCAGAGTTGGTCGCAAAGGTACATAGTAATTTTGTGTTTCCACCGCCGCCTGGAGAGGCGGTAGCATCCGTCGTGGCGCTGGTATCCGTTCCAACAGTGCCCAATTCACATTCCCAGGGCGAGACAAAATTTGCCACCGTTCCGAATCGGGCCGAGCGGAAGCCCCACCAATACTCGACCAATGCAGCACCAGAAACACCATACAGAATAGTTTGTGCGATCCGTGCCGGTACATCGCCGCTTATGATGGTCAAACCGCCTTTGCCTCCAACACTGCTGAGGTTAGGATAATCCAGGTTGTATGCCAGATTGCTCTCACAGATCGGCAAACGATCAATTACAATGGGATAGTCAACCAAACGATTGCCCGGGGACGCGGGAGGAGAATAAAAGCCGGCTTTGTCTCCATGTGATCCACCGACGACGAGCATCTTGCGTGCATTGGTTTCGTTCGTCAGTTGTACGCGCAGCCAGACCTCATATCGCTCAGGCGATTCATTGGCCCAGCGAGCGCGCTGGAAATATTCTTCCAATGCCTGAAGTTTTACTGCTAGATCATCGTGGCTGGAGCCGATCACATCCACTGTCAGAACATCCGATACCACACCATCCAATGCCATGCCCGGCTGGTAGCCGCCGCGCTTGAGCGCAAAGCCGGCAGCATTTGCCAGCAGGCTGAGCGATTTGACATCACTTTGCAAATCAGCCTTGACGACGAGCGATACCTGCATTGCCATAGTGGATTATCCCATGCTACGAGCCGCGGTGCGCTGCCGATCCCGGCGCTGCATCTCCAGGAAAAGAGCGCCCGTGCGGTGATCGTCAATGATGATGGTGCTTTGCTGGGTGCTGTTGTACTGGTAATGTGTATTATTTCCCCCACGCTGGGGCGTGAAGGTCGCCCGCTCGGGCCCCGCCTCGCCGGCCATGAACAATGTCGGGCGATTGACCATCCAGTCGCCCCCGCCGGCCTGTGGGATAGGTCCTGATGGAGTTGACGGGCCAGCCGGAGTGGCAACAGGAGAACCGCCCATGCCAGCGTGCAAGCCGGCTTGCTGCGACATCATGGTCTGAAAGGCAGCGTTTGCGTTTTGTGCCGCCGCCTCGATCCCGCCGATCTTGCCGATAAAGGCATCAATGTTTCCGCTGGTAGCCAGCGTCGCCAGGGCAGAATCAATGCCGGTGACTGCATCGTGCGTTTTTCGATCCACTAGACCCCATTCCAAGGCAATGTCATTCAATGCCTTCATCTCGTCACTGGACAATCCATCCATCGCTGCGCGCTGGGAAAGTAGATCAAACAGGATGCGCTTGGTGGCTTCATCATGCGCATCTGCATTTTTGGAAATCGCCAGGTTCACCTCATCGTATTCACCCTTCAACTCGGCAATCCGTTTGCCATTGTCCACGTAACGGGTGACCGATTGATTGGCTTTGCCCATCTTGTCGGTCTGGTCTGCGATTTCATTTTTGAGTTGCGCCACACGAAGAGCAAACTCGGCACCCGATTCCTTGGCCCCCTGTTGGGCATGATTCAGATCATCCGTGGCTGCCGTGACTTTGGCCTGGGCCAGGGCCAATTCAGTCGCACTCATCACGTTTTTGGTTTCAGACTTGGCTACTGCTCCCTGGGTTTTCTGCAACTTTTCCAATTCCGCCTTGATCTTGGCTGCCTTTTCCGCAAGATCAACTTGCTTCTCATTGTACGAGTCCATCTCTTTACTGATCGGCCCGGCCATCTCCAGGCTGAGCGTTGCCATCGAATTCTTGAGCGCATCCTGTGCAACCTTCAAGTCCTGAGTAGAAACTGTTTGTGTTTTGAGGCTGGCGGCCAACCGTATGCCGTAGTCAATCTCTCGTGGATAAAGCCGATTGGTCTCCTCGATGGCACGATTCATTTCCCATTGTGTTTGACTCAAGACAACCTGGGCGCCGGCAACCTTCATGGCCATGCGATCAGCATTCATGTGAGTTTCAATGAGACGGCCCTGAGCATCCACCTGTTTTCCCGTCGCCGCATAGGCGCGCTGCATCTCAGTGATATACGCCTCATAACCATCTGCGGTCTTGCGCACATCGGCTTCGTGCTGACTCAGCGATGTGGACAATTTATCATTCCAGGTGAGCAAAAGTGTCGCTGCTTCCGCAGCATTCGCCAGCTGCGGCGCCAATTGCGTCTTGAGTGAATCGGCTAGATTCTTGGTCGCAGCGTCCAACCGCTGAAAGGATCCCACCGAGCTATCCGCCTGGTCGCCGAGCAATCCAATTTTGGCCTCGCCCGCTTCAATGACGGCCAGGTTGAATGCCTGCGTGGCCTCTACGCCGGCCTTCTTGAATTTATTCCACCGAGCCGTAACATCGGTGACAGACAATCCCAACGCATCCAGACGCATAGTGGATTGGTTCGCAAACGTGAGGATGACCGTGCTCATGTCCCAGCCCAGCTTGTTGACGACTGTGGATAGCCGCACGACGCTATCCTCGTCTTTCGCCAGCCCCAGCTCCATGATCTTTGACGCGCCTGCAATCATTTCGGCATTAGAGACCATCCCGCGTGATGCGTCTGCCAATTTGTTTTTGAGTGCGTCTGCCGTCGTGCCGATACTCCCGGATAGCTTGTCAAATTGCTGTTGCGTGCGTTCGAGCTGCGCCCCCTCCTTTCCGATATCCATCGCCACTTTCCACGTCATGGCGAAAGCCGCTGCCCCAGCCGTCACGCCGGCCATCACATCCTTGGTCGTAGAGAGGCCCGACTTGAGCGTATCCAGTCCAGAGGCGCCCTTCTTGCTGGATTTCTCCACGCCGTCCAGGTCCTTCTGGAGCGTGCCCAGCTCGCCCTTGGCCATATTCAGGGCATCAATGATGATCTTGAGTCGCGCTTCTTTTGCCATGCGGACCTACCCTGTAGTACGGCATCCCGATGCCGTATCAGTAATGGACGTTATTTTGCACGTGCTCGCAGTTCCTCGACGTGCAGCACAATGTTCCAGATGTCGGTGTGGGATTCGCGCCAGGCGGCCGTCTGGCCCGGCTCTGGGCCATGCTCGGCATAAAACTGCAGCGCTCGATAGACATTCTCGCATGCCGTCATGCGCTGCAAAGCCCCTGCCGGCTGATCGAGCAGCCCGCCCGCATTGGGCAACACTCCCCACCGGTCGTGTTCGAACACCCAGCGCAACTCTCGCGGCGCATCGCCCTGGCCCTCGGCGCAAGCCGCCGCCGCGAGAATCATTCCGGGGGGATGGTCGTCGCCTCCGCGTACAAGGCGTCGATCTTGGCGGCGTACCACCGCACGGCAGCCGGCTTCATCCCCTCGACCATGTCCACGGACATGGCGGGGTCCTGCACCCAGCCAGCCAGGATCGCCGCGCGCAGCACCTTGCCGGCATTGTCGGCCTCCGGCATCCGGCGGTACTCGGTTATGTACCGCTCCACATCGCGCTGCGTCAGCTCATCCCCGTCGGTCAAGAGGAGCGTCAGATTCAACTTTTTGTGCTCGAATCTCACAGCCGCCTCACACCAGGGTCGCGGTCGCGCATTGGGTCTGGACCTTCAAATAATGCGCGAACACGGAATCATAGGTATCCGTCAGTTCGACATCGAACGTCAGCCGGCCGTCCTTTTCGCTAAAGAACTTGGGCGTCTTGAGCATCGTCCCGGCAAAGTCCACCTGGAATAACTTGAGCGCCGTGGTGCTGCCGGTTGTATACTTGATGCGGACGAGCTTTTGCCAAACTGTGTTAACCCACGCATCGGCATGGGTCTTCATGCCGGCGTTGAACTCGCACGAGAGTTTGAGCGTCACTTTCCACGGCAATTGGTAGACGTCGCCATGATACAGGCTGCCGATATAGTCGCTATACTTGAGGCCGGGATCAATCTCCAGGCTCAGCGAATCCACCGTCGTCGCCAGGGCAGTATTGCCCATCGTCCCGCCCCAAGTGTCGAGATAGACAGTACAATGCGTGCCCTGGATCATCGTGACTGCCGAATCGTTCAGAGCCGGCGCGGAGGCAAACGCACCACCGCCCACGATTGAATACCCGCCCAGCGTCGTGACTGCCTTGAGTGGAGCGGCCCGATTGTCCTGGGTCAACGCGAGCTTTGTGGCGATCGCCCCCGTGAATTTGTAGACGCCCAATCCATCGCCATACATCAGCGTCCCCCAGTGTGGCGTCAATTGGGTCAGCAAAAACCCGTTGTATTCGCGTGTGTAGGGCGCGGTCGTCCCGCTCGGCGTCACCGCTCCGAACATCCATTCGAGCGGATAGTGAATGTGCTCGTAGCTGGCCCGCATCGGGATCGAGCCGGTAGGGTTCGCACCGGTCTGATAGGCCGAAAAGTTAGCCGCCGCCCCGCGCTCCTCCGGCACCAATTCAACATCATTGCCGGGATCGAATTCCGGCGAGGCTTCCACAATCGCGAGTTTGACCGTGGGCGGCGTGACCGCCGTGACGAACGCCGATTGGAAGGCGTGCTCGATGTGGGTTAATGCCCTAATCCGTGCCATGTTTTTTTCTCCTCTTCTGCAGGGTACGCCCTGCAAGATTCGCTTCTACTTCGTCAACGCCATCGGCCAGGTTGATCACGCCGCTGAGCGTTGCTTCTTCAATTGGGATGATAGGATCACCGGACACATCGCCTTTGATGTACAGATGACTCGCCAGCAGCGCCTCGATCCCGCCATAATGCAAGGCTTCATCTTCGAACATATCCCGCGCTGGCACGCCGATGATGAACTGGCCGGGATTTCCAACGTAACGCAGTATTTTAGTCACGC
>Ga0299912_10000328_pt1 | contig 42967 bp, 44 predicted proteins | sample RVTome_2_FD_207667 | JGI IMG/M metagenome (GOLD analysis project Ga0299912, IMG submission 207667) | Soil microbial communities from uranium-contaminated site in the Upper Colorado River Basin, Wyoming, United States - RVT95D214 (version 2) ... | reverse complement strand
TCGGCAAGGTCGACGCCGGCGGCAAGCTGGTGGACGAAGCCGGCAAGACCATGGACGAGATCGTCAGCTCGGTCAAGCGCGTCACCGACATCATGGGCGAGATCGCCGCGGCCAGCCAGGAGCAGAGTTCCGGCATCGAGCAGATCAACCAGGCCGTGGGCCAGATGGATGAAATCACCCAGCAGAATGCCGCCGTGGTCGAAGAGGCAGCCGCGGCGTCGGAAAGCTTGCAGGATCAGGCAATGAAACTGGCGCAGCTGGTGGCCAGCTTCAGGCTGGTGCCGGGCGCGTACGGCGCAGCCCACCGTGGAAGCGTGCAGGCCTCGCCGGCGCAGACCCGGTCAAAGACCAGAACGGCGCCCGGCATGAAGAAACTGGTTGCGCCAGGCAGCAGGTAATGGGGACGCGATGTAGGCCATCCGGGTAGACGACGCGGCGGTTCGACACCTGCCTTCAGGCAACACCTTCAGGCAACAGGCGTGCAGGCAGATACAACTTTTTTAGTATTTTTAGGTAATTAATAATGCGGTCAAACTTGCCAATCACCAACGTCGAATATGTATTAAGGGAGGACGAAGCGCCGACATCGAAGACTGATATTCACGGCAACATCATCTACGTCAATCAGGACTTCATCAATATCAGCGGCTTCAGCGAAGACGAGTTGTTGGGGCAGCCGCATAACATCGTGCGCCATCCCGACATGCCGGTCGAGGCCTTCGCGGATTTATGGCGTACCCTCAAGAGCGGCAAGCCCTGGACCGGCCTGGTGAAGAACCGCTGCAAGAACGGCGACCACTACTGGGTGGAAGCCAACGCGGCCCCGATCTTCGAGAACGGCAAAATCGTCGGCTATACCTCGGTTCGCGGCAAGCCCACCCGCGAGCAGGTGCAGGCGGCGGAAGGCGCCTATCGTGCCGTCAAGGCGGGCGACAAGACACTCGCAATCCGCGAGGGCAAGGCAATCAAGCGGTCCGCGTTTGCGGGACTAAGCGCGCTGAAAGCGCTTTCCGTGAAGTCGATGCTGACGCTGGCAGCCGGTTCGATGGTGGTGGTGTTTGTCTGCATGGGCAGCCTGGCCTGGCTTGCGACGACCGGCGACGGTGCGTCCTACCTGAACTGGCTGATGGCCATCGCGGCGGCGGGCGTGCCGCTGGCCGGGGTATTCGGCGTGCTGGCGTATCGCAGCGTGGTGCTGCCGCTGGAACGCACCCGGCAGGCAATCGACCGCGTGAGCGCGGGCGATTTGACCGGGAGAATCGAAGCCAGCGGCATGGCGGAGCTGGCTGGCCTGATGAATTCCCTGCGCATGCTGCAGATCAATCTCAGATGGCTGGTGGGGCAGATCAAGGAAAGCACGGATTTCGTGAATGCCGGCGCGCATGAAATTGCATCCGGCAACGCGGATTTGTCCGGGCGCACCGAGTCGCAGGCCGCTTCGCTGGAAGAGACCGCCAGTTCGATGGAGCAGCTCACCAGTACCGTCAAGCAGAACGCCGAGCAGGCCAGTCACGCCAGCAAGCTGGTGTTGTCGACGGCCGACATCGCGATGAGCGGGGGCCAGATTGTCGGAAAGGTCGTCGACACCATGGCCTCGATCAAGCAAAGCTCGCGCAAGATTGCCGACATCATCGGCGTCATCGACGGCATCGCCTTCCAGACCAACATCCTCGCCTTGAATGCCGCGGTCGAAGCCGCGCGTGCCGGCGAGCAGGGGCGCGGCTTTGCCGTCGTCGCCACCGAGGTGCGCAATCTGGCGCAGCGCAGCGCCGGCGCCGCTAAGGAGATCAAGGCCCTGATCGAGGACTCCGTCGGCAAGGTCGACGCCGGCAGCAAGCTGGTGGATGAAACGGGTGAAGCGATGGACGACATTGTCACCTCGGTGCAACTGGTGACGGATATCATGGGCGGAATTGCCGCGGCCAGCGTGGAGCAGAGCGCGGGGATCGATCAGGTCAACCAGGCCGTGGGCCATATGGACGAGATGACCCAGCAGAACGCGGCCCTGGTCGAACAGGCGGCGGCGGCGTCCGAGAGCATGAGGATGCAGGCGGACAAGCTGGCGCTGCTGGTGGCCAGCTTCAAGCTGATGCAGGGAACGACAGCCGCTGTACGCCGCGCTGGCGTGAAGTCCCTGCCTGCGCCGGCACGGATGAAAGCCGCGCCCGCCCGCGCAGCGGCACGTACGCCGAAGCTGAAGTCCGTTGGATAAGCGGGAGGCGAGGGCGCTGTCCTGTATTAGTCATTCACCGGACCGGGGACGGCAAGTTTTCGGCAAGCTGTTGTTCTCCGTGCCTTCGTGTCTCTGTGGTGAATGAACTGAGGTTTTTAAGTTGAATAGGCAGGCAGACAACAGCAAGATTTTCGAGTTCACGCCGCGCGATTTCGCGCGCGTGCGTGCCCTGATCTACAGGCAGGCCGGGATATCACTCTCCGAAAGCAAGCAGGAGATGGTCTACAGCCGTCTGGCGCGCCGGTTGCGGGCGAGGAAAATGAACACGTTCGAGGAATACCTCGACGACCTGGAGAGCGGACGCAACAGCGAGGAGTGGGAGGCTTTCACCAATGCCCTGACCACCAACCTGACCTCGTTCTTTCGCGAGGCGCACCATTTCCCGATCCTTGCCGAGCACGTGAAAAAAGTGAAGGCGCCGCTGTCGATCTGGTGTTCGGCCGCCTCGACCGGGGAAGAGCCCTATTCGATCGCCATGACGGTATGCGAGGCGTTCGGCACGCAAACGCCACCGGTCAGCATCGTCGCCACGGATATCGACACCAATGTGCTGGAGACGGCGTCGAACGGGATGTATCCGATCGACCGCATCGAAAAGATGGCGTCGGATCGCGTCAAGCGTTTCTTTCTGCGAGGCAAGGGCGAGAGCGCGGGTCTGGTTCGGGTGCGACCCGAACTGCGCCAGTTGATCACCTTCAAACCGCTCAATCTGCTGGCCAGCAGCTGGCCTGTCAGCGGGCCATTCGACGTGATTTTCTGCCGCAATGTGATGATCTACTTCGACAAGCCGACGCAGGGCAGGATTCTTGAGCGGTTCGTGCCGCTGATGAAACCGGATGGGCTGCTGTTCGCCGGTCATTCCGAGAATTTCATGTATGCCTCCGAAGCATTCAAGCTGCGCGGCAAGACGGTATACGAGCTGGATTCCCATCATGGGGGTGCGATAAGACACGCATGAACCCCGCCATCGAAGAGCAGCTAGCCACCAATCTGTATTACGACCGCACCTTCGACTGCGAAACCGCCAAGATATTGCCTGGCGAGTATTACTTCACCGCCAAGCCGATGCTGATCGTCACAGTGCTGGGTTCCTGCGTGGCGGCGTGCATTCGCGATCGCGTCTCGGGGATCGGCGGCATGAACCATTTCATGCTGCCGGACGGCGGGGGTGAAGTCGGCAGCCTCGCCTCGGCGTCGATGCGCTACGGCGCCTACGCCATGGAAGTGCTGATCAACCAGATTCTGAAGGCGGGCGCGCGGCGCGAGAACCTGGAAGCCAAGGTGTTCGGCGGCGGCAATGTGCTGCGGGGCTTTACCAGCATGAACGTGGGCGAACGCAATGCCCGCTTCGTGCGCGAATTTCTGCATGCCGAGAACATCCGCATCGTGGCCGAGGATCTGAACGATGTGCATCCGCGCAAGGTGTATTTCTTTCCGGCTACCGGCAGGGTGCTGGTGAAAAAGCTCAGGCAACTGAACAACTACACCCTGGTGAAGCGTGAGCAGGACTATGCAAGCCGACTCAAGACTAATGCAGTGAGCGGCGATATCGATTTGTTTTGATCGCCCTTGGGCGAGGTACGGAAAGCTATGAAAATCAAGGTTCTGATTGTGGATGACTCGGCGCTGATTCGAGGCGTGATGAAGGAAATCATCAATAGCCAGCCGGACATGGAGGTGGTGGGAGCCGCGCCCGACCCGCTGGTGGCGCGCGAGCTGATCAAGCAGACCAATCCGGACGTGCTCACGCTGGACGTGGAAATGCCGAAAATGGATGGCCTGGATTTTCTGGAAAGGCTGATGCGCTTGCGCCCGATGCCGGTGGTCATGGTGTCGTCGCTGACCGAGAAGGGCTCGGACATCACCATGCGTGCGCTGGAATTCGGCGCCGTCGATTTCGTGACCAAGCCCAAGATGTCGATCGAAAGCGGCATGCTGGAGTACACCAACCTGATTGCGGAGAAAATCCGCATCGCGGCGCGGGCCAATATCAAGCCGCGCGTCAAGGTTCAGCCCCACAGCGACGGCACTACGCTGGCGGCCGTGCACAGTACGTTCGTCAGCAGCGAAAAGCTGATCATCATCGGCGCCTCCACCGGCGGCACCGAGGCGATCAAGGATTTCCTGGTGCAATTGCCGCCCGATAGCCCGGGCATCCTGATTACCCAGCATATGCCCGAAGGCTTCACGCGGTCGTTTGCCAACCGGCTCGACAAGTTGTGCAGGATTTCCGTCAAGGAAGCCGAAGGCGGGGAGCGCGTGCTGCCCGGCCACGCCTATCTCGCGCCGGGGCATTCCCACCTGCTGCTGGTGCGCAGCGGAGCCAACTACATGACCAAGCTCGACCAGGGGCCACCGGTCAACCGCCACCGCCCTTCCGTCGACGTGCTGTTCAATTCGGCTGCGGCCAATGCGGGCAAGAATGCGGTCGGCGTCATCCTCACCGGCATGGGCAGGGACGGCGCAGCGGGCATGCTGGAAATGAGAAGGGCGGGCGCCTACAACCTGGCGCAGGACGAAGCATCGTGCGTGGTCTTCGGCATGCCCAAGGAAGCCATCGCCATCGGCGCCACCCATGAGGTCGCCCCCTTGCACGAATTGCCGAAACGGGTGATGGACTTCTTCGCATCGCAAGGAAACCGCGCCATGCGGGTTTGATTATCCGGACGAAGCGCCTTTTATCGCGGCTTTGCCGCTCAAGTTCGACGCCGTTTAGCCGATTAATCCCGTAGCAAAATAAACCGCACCACTGGAGCTATGTATGGCCGATCCAAACACGAAATTTCTGGTTGTTGACGATTTTTCCACGATGCGTCGCATCGTGCGCAATCTGCTCAAGGAACTGGGTTATTCCAATGTAGAAGAAGCAGAAGACGGCGTCGATGGGCTGGCCAAGCTGCGCGCAGGCAGCTTCGACTTTGTCGTGTCCGACTGGAACATGCCGAACATGGATGGCCTGACCATGCTGCAGAACATTCGCGCCGATGCGGCGCTGTCCAAGATTCCGGTGCTGATGGTAACGGCCGAAGCCAAAAAGGAAAACATCATCGCTGCGGCCCAGGCCGGCGCCAACGGGTACGTGGTGAAGCCTTTTACCGCCGCCACACTTGACGAGAAACTCTCGAAAATATTCGAAAAACTGGAAAAAGCGGGGGCTTGACGTGAATACGCAATTCGCTGGCTCCCGTGCTGGCGCCCCGGAGGGTGTGAGCGCCCCCGCTCACAACGATGTCGTGAAGGCCGAAGTGGGTGAGCATGACGAGATGCTGGCGCGCGTCGGCCAGATCACCCGTACCCTGAACGACAGCCTGCGCGAGCTGGGCCTCGACAAGGTGGTGGAAAAAGCCACGCACGACATTCCCGATGTCCGCGAGCGCCTCAACTACGTGGCGCGCATGACCGAACAGGCCGCGCAGCGCGTGCTGAACGCCACCGACACCGCAATCCCCCTGCAGGAGCGGATCGACGCGGGCGCCGACGAGGTGCTGAAAGGCTGGCACGCCGCCCTGAAAGCGCCTTTTTCGGAAGCCAACTACCGCGACATGGCCACGCTGACCATGCAGTGCCTGATCGACATGCGCACCGACACCAGCGCCACCAAACAGCAACTGCTGGAGATCATGATGGCGCAGGATTTTCAGGATCTCACCGGCCAGGTCATCCGCAAGGTGACCGATCTGGCGCATGGCCTCGAACAGCAACTGGTTCAGTTACTGATCGACTATGCGCCGACCGAGGTGAAGCGCGACACCGGCAGCGGCCTGCTCAACGGCCCGCAGATCAATCCGGCGAACAAGAGCGACGTGGTGGCCGATCAGAGCCAGGTCGACGACCTGCTCGATAGTCTGGGCTTCTAGTTAGCGGGCCTTGCCGCTTATCGGAGCCGTTCTATTTCCGGCCTGACGGGTGTAGGCCGGTTCTGTATCAAGGCTCAGTGTGAAATGCCGCGATGATGGAATCATTAGCCGCATTTAGCGCGTCCTCTGTTTTGGGGCCTAGTTCAAAGCTGGCTTCTTCTCAAAACTCCTGAGCACTGATTGGCTGGTAGCTGTGCATCAGGTCGTAAGGCGCTCGCTTTTCCGCTTCGCTCATCCATTTTTCATGGTGTTTCGTGCGCAGGCTCTCAATATGGGGCTTCAATTCTGCAAATTGCCTGAGAGACTCTTCCGTCGGACTGATGATGTGTTTGGAATCGGACAGTAAGCGACAGAAATTTTTGAAGTCTCTGGCATAGGGGTCGATACCATTTTCGGCCATATAGCCCATAGCCGATTTTTCTCGTTCGCCTGGCTTGCCGGTTAGGCCTTCACAATACTTGCGGTTGGCAGCGGACATTTGAATTTCGCCTAGATAGGGGTGACGTGCGAGTCCATAGCGGGATAAGGCGATATGGCTAACACCGCCAGGCTTGACATCGACATCGATGAAATCGACATGCTGCATGAGGGCGCCGGGGGCCATGGCGATGCGGCTCGCGGCCGGCGCACCGACCAGCATCAGGGTGCGTTTGCCTGCGGGGACAGGGTGCTCAATCCAAGCCTGCGAGTATGCCGCTCTGCCAATGGATAGCGTCCCGAGGTAGTGTGTCTCCCCAGTGATATCGAAAATAGATGCCCCGACAGGGTAATGAATATCGGCTCCGCCAGCCGCGCCAAGTATGAGCAATAGCGTGGTGCCCGGCTCTTCCTTGGGAATATGGAATGTGCCTATGCGTACTTGGCCGATCTGATCGGATGCGGGGGCGGAAAAGGAGGTCTGGCTGGTTTCCGCAAGCGGGACGGTCTGGCAGGCTGCAAGCGTCAAGACAAGGGGCAGCGCCGATATCAGCATTTTCATATTGATGGGCATTTGTTTGTTCTCGTGTCATGCCGGAGACGCCAGCTTGGGCTGCGTCCCGGCTAGTGTCTATGTTTGTTCAGAACTGGTATCCAATCCCCACGCTGCCCAGGCGCACATCTTCCTGGCTGGTGCCGGTGGCGCCGTCGGCGCTCATGGAGTCGCCCACCTTGGTGAACACTTCGTATTCGGCGCGGGCGAACCAGTTGCCGGCAAAGGCGTAGTCAACACCCAGTCCGTAATGAAGGCTGGTGCCGCTGGCGGAACGGCTGGCAGTGCCGCAGTAAACGGTGCCTGTGCACTGGTAATCGAGGCTGTAAACGAAGGCGCCGACCTTGGCGAAACCGGTGAGGCTGTCGTTGAATGGCAGCCGGCCGACGACGTCGAGATTCCAGCCATCGATGTCGAGCGTGACGACACCTGTCTCTGCGGCGGGCGCGGTGATGACGGCGCGGTAAGCAAGCTCGCCGAGTTTGGCGTAGCCGCCTTCGATGGCCAGGTTCTTGTTGAAGCGATAGCCGGCCTGGATTTTCCAGGCGGTGTCGGCGTCGTCCATGCTGGAAGTGAAGGCGGTAGCGCCTGCGCCTGTCAGCGCGCGGTCCGCTTCGTCTTTGCGGTCGCTCTGGCTTTGGCCTGCCGACAGGTAGCCATAAAAGCCGGTGTCGGCAGCTGGGACGGATGCGGAAAACCCTGCGACGAGGGTGGCCAGGACAAATGCGGTTTGCTTGCTTTTCATGTTGACGCCTTCTTGGATTAAAAATCGTTCACTGCGTGATAGGGGCCCCTACATCCCGCCGGGGCGCAGCGTCTGGATCAGCAGGGTCGTTGCCTTGAGCCCGTTCTGGATCAATTGCTCGAACTGGGGGGCGATGTAGGGCATGGTCAGGTTCAGCACAATCAGGCCGACGCCCAGGGTGATGGGAAAGCCGATCGCGAAGATGTTGAGCTGGGGCGCCGAGCGCGTGAGGATGCCGAGCGACAGGTTGGTCATCAGCAGGATGGCGATCAGCGGCAGCGCCAGTTGCAGGCCGACGGCAAATACGGTGGAGCCGTATGCGGCCACGTTGTAGAACCCGCTGGCCGTGAGCGGCTGGTGGCTGATGGGCAGGCTCTGGAAGCTTTCCACCAGGATGCCGATCACCAGCAGGTGGGCGTTGACCGCGAGGAATACCAGCACCGCCAGCAGGTTGAAAAAACGGGCGAGCACCAGCGTCTGGCCGGCGCTTTGCGGATCGAAAAAGGATGCGAAGCCCAGGCCCATCTGCAGGCCGATAATTTCTCCGGCCGCTTCGACTGCGGCAAACGCGATGCGCATGATGAAGCCGATCGCGATGCCGATCAGCAGTTGCTGAACCAGGATGAACAGGCCATGCCAGGACCCGAGTCCCACATCGGGCATCGGCGGCAGGGTGGGGGCGATGATCAGGGTGATGAACACACCGAGGCCGATCTTGACGCGCGCGGGAACGGCGCGGTGGCCGAATACCGGCGACACCATGATCAGGCCGAGTATGCGGGTGAGCGGCCAGATGAAGCTGATCAGCCAGGCGTTGAGCTGGGCATCGGTGAGGCTGATCATGGCGTGTGGGTTGGGTTTGTTCCGGTACGAATCGCGGCGAGGACGCCGCTCCTACAAGGGGTAGGAGGCCCGCCCCGGGCCGATGGGTGGAGCATACGAATCAGCCGATGATGCCGGGCAGGCCGGTCAGCACCCGCCGCATGTAGTCGACCATCACGGTCAGCATCCAGGGCCCGGCGATGGCGAAGGTGGCGAGCACGGCGAGCACCTTGGGGATGAACGAGAGGCTGGCGTCGTTGATCTGGGTCGCGGCCTGAAACACGGCGACGATCAGGCCGACGATCAGGGTGGCCAGCAGCACCGGGGCCGAAACCAGGATGGTGATTTCCAGCGCGGTGCGGCCAATGGTCATTACGCTTTCGGGCGTCATGGCGGGCTCCTAGGGCGTGTTAATGCTAATTTCGCGTCCGCGTTGCCGCGAGAAAGCGATGGATGCAAGGCGCGGTGCGCCGGCAAGGGCCATCCCTTGCCAAGCGGCGCAACGCCGCAGACGCGCTTTCTCGCGGCAACCCGGAGGGACGGGCCGATTCGGGTGCATGCCTTTGTCGCGAGCCGCTTGCAGTGAATGACACTGCAGCGCGTCTCGCTTCGCGGCATGCAACCCGAATCGGCCTCGTCGCGGGCGTGAAATTAGCATTAACACGCCCTAGTAAAAACTCTGCGCCAGCGAACCCAGCAGCAGGTTCCAGCCGTCGACCAGCACGAACAGGATGATCTTGAAGGGCAGCGAGACGATGGCGGGCGACACCATCATCATGCCCATCGCCATCAGGATGCTGGCAACGACCATGTCGATGATGAGGAAGGGGATGAACACGGCGAAGCCGATCTGGAAGGCGGTCTTGAGTTCGCTGGTGATATAGGCGGGGATCAGCACGCGCATGGGGATGTCGTCGGCCGAATTCAACGCCGCCGTCCGCGACATTTTCACGAACAGGGCGAGATCGGTCTCGCGCGTCTGCTTCAGCATGAACGCGCGCAGGGGGCCTGCGCCCTTGTCCAGCGCCTCCTGCATCTGGATGCGGTTTTCCGACAGCGGCTGGTAGGCCTCGACGTAGATCTTGTCCAGGGTCGGGCCCATCACGAACAGCGTCAGAAACAGGGCCAGGCCGATCAGCACCTGATTGGGCGGCGACGACTGGGTGCCCAGCGCATGGCGCAGCAGCGACAGCACGATGATGATGCGGGTGAAGCTGGTCATCATCAAGAGTGCGGCCGGCAGGAAGGACAGCGAGGTGAGCAGCAGCAGGGTTTGCAGGCTCAGGGTGTAGGTCTGGCCGCCGCCGGCCCCCGGGGTGCTGGTGAACGCGGGCAGGCCTGCACTCTGGGCCAGCGCCAGCGAAGGCAGCAGCAGCGCGGCCAGCACGAGGCATGCGCGTGCGACTGGATGCGGCTTATTTTTCACGGCGCTTCTCGATCAGTTGTTGCAGGCGCGCAGCAAAGCTGGCGTTGAGGCCGTGCGTGGCCGCCGGCTGGACTTCGCCGCGGGGCAAGGTCATCAGTGCGTTGACGCTGCCTGGCGCCACACCTACCACCAGCCAGGATTCGCCCACCTCGACCACCACGATCCGCTCGCGGGTGCCGACGGACGCACTGCTGACCACCTGCAAGAGGCTGGATGCGCCGCCGCGAGCGACACCGAAGCGCTTGGCCACCCAGGCCGTGGCGGCGATCAGCAGCAGCACGGCCACCAGGCCGATGAATACCTGAAGCAGGCTGCCGGCCGCAGAGACGGCGGGGGCAGACGCGACATCGGGGGAGTCGGCCGCGAAAGCCGTTGCCGGCAGGCTCAGCAAGCAAGCGGCAAGGAGGACAGGTTTCATCCTAAATTCCTCACCACAGAGACACAGAGGCACAGAGAAAGACAAGAAAACAACAGGCTACCCGCACCTTGCCACTCACCCGACAGGTGACAGGGCATCACGATGCAAGTCTCTGTTTTTTTCTCTGTGTCTCTGTGCCTCTGTGGTTCAAATGCGGTTTTCAGGTTCATTTGTTGAGCTTCCGGATCCGCTCGGCGGGGGTGATGATGTCGGTGAGGCGCACGCCGAACTTGTCGTTCACCACCACCACTTCGCCTTGCGCGATCAAGCAGCCGTTGACCAGCACGTCCATCGGCTCGCCTGCCAGGCCGTCGAGTTCGACCACCGATCCCTGCGCCAGCTGCAGCAGGTTCTTGATCGCAATCTTGGTGCGCCCCAGTTCCACCGTCATCAGCACCGGAATGTCGAGAATGAAATCGATATCCTTGGCCAGCCCGCCGGATGCGGTCGATCCGGACAGTTCCTGGAATTGCGCAGGGGTCGGCGTGGCAGGCACGGCCTGTTCGGCCATGGCGGCTGCCCAGTCGTCTTCGGCGATGGTTTGGGTGTTGTCGTCAGACATGTTTATCTCCTGTTTGCGGGTCGTGCGAGCCGTTCGACAGCAATTTTTCGACGCGCAGGGTGTACTGGCCGTTGAATTTTCCGTACGCGCATTCCATGACGGGAACGCCGTCCACCTTGGCCTCGATCATTTTCGGAATGTCCAGCGGAATGATGTCGCCGACTTTCATGTCGACGATGTCGCGCAGGCTGACCTCCGCCGTACCCAGATCGGCGACGATCTCGACTTCCGCCAGCTGGATCTGTTGCCGCATCAGGCGGATCCAGCGCTTGTCCACTTCCAGGTTTTCGGCCTGCAGGCTGCTGGTCAGCAGGTCCTTGATGGGCTCGATCATCGAGTACGGCATGCAGATATGCATTTCGCCGCTGATCTGGCCGAGTTCGATGGCGATGGTGACCGCGACCACCACCTCGTTGGGCGTGGCGATGTTGGCGAACTGGGTGTTCATTTCCGAGCGGATGAATTCGAACTGGATCGGGTAGACCGGCTCCCAGGATTTCGAATAGGCCTCGAAAACGATATTGAGAATGCGCTGGATGATGCGGTGCTCGGTCTGCGTGAAATCCCGGCCTTCGACGCGGGTGTGGAAGCGCCCGTCGCCGCCGAACAGGTTGTCGACCATGAGGAAGACCAGGTCGGGATTGAAAATGATCAGCGCGGTGCCGCGCAGCGGCTTGAACTGCACCAGATTGAGGTTGGTGGGCACCACCAGGTTGCGGATGAACTCGCTGTATTTCGAGACCCGCACCGGGCCGACCGCAATTTCCACGCCGCGCCGCAGAAAGTTGTAGAGGCCGATTCTGAGCAGGCGCGCAAAGCGCTCGTTGATGATTTCGAGCGTCGGCATGCGGCCGCGCACGATGCGTTCCTGCGTGGCCAGGTTGTAGGGGCGTGCGCCCGCCTGGTTTTCCGCTTCGACAGGGGCATCGTCGACTTCGCCGGTCACGCCTTTCAGCAGCGCGTCGACTTCATCCTGCGAAAGAAAATTGTCGGCCATGGGGTGGGTTTACTGAATCACGAACGAGGTGAACAGGACGTCTTCGACCTGCTGGGGCTGGCCTGTGGCCTGGAGCGGCTGCACGACCTGCGCCCGGATTTCCTGAGCGAGCTTTTCCTTGTCTTCCGCGTTGGTCAGCTCGTCGGCATGCTTGCTGGAGAGCAGGGTCAGCAGGCGGCTGCGGATGCGCGGCATATGTAGTTTGAGGGCGTCCACCTGAGTCTGATCGGGCAGTTGCAGCGTAATGTCGATCTGCAGATATTGCTCGCCGCCCTGCAGGTTGACGGTGAAGGTTTCGAGCGCCAGGAAAACCGGCACTATTGGGGGGGCGACTTCCGCTTTGGCGGCGGCATCGTCTTTACCCTGGGTCAGAAACCAGGCACCCGCGCCGCCGCCAGCCAGCAAAACCACCAGGATCCCGATGATGACGAACAGCTTTTTCTTCGACTTCCGGGCAGGCGCGGCCTCTACAGTTTCGTCGGGTATAGCGGGTGCGGCAGGTGCGGCCATCGATACTTTCCTCTACAGACACAATCGGGTTCGTACGATTGCCATTATCGAAAGAAGCAAGCGCCTTCGATGCCGGAAAAAGAGGGGGAAAAGGGACGTAAATCCATTTTTCAGCCGGTGGGCATTCCTGAACAATCGCGCCTTGGAAGGCGCTCCCACGTGGGAGCACCCGCAAGGGGTAGGCCGTGGTTGTATGGCCGCTGAAGCGGCAACAACCACGCACCGGCGTCCGCGCCGCGATTTTTCGCGCTCCCTCAGGCGAAGGTATCGATCAGGCCGCGTCCGGATTGCTGGACAGGTGCCTGACCGATCTGCACGGCAGTCGCAGCAGGATCGTCCGTTTCACGAAACGGCGGCGCGACCTGTTGTCCTTGACGGTTGGCCGTATTGTCCTGCCGCGGGGTATCCGCGCTCACCGTTGCCTGTCCCAGCTGAATGCCGGCCTCGTTCATCATTTCCTTCAGGCGGGGAAAGGCCGCTTCCAGCGCCTGGCGAACTTCGGGCTGGGCCGAAAAGAAGCTGGCCGTGGCCTGTTCGTTCGAGACGTTCACCACGATCTGCAGCGGCCCCATGTTGGGCGGGTTGAGCGTGAGCGTGGCGGTCTGCTGGGCGGCGGTCGCCATCCAGACGATCTTGTCTCCCAGTACCTGCCCCCAAGCCGGGGTGCCCACGGCCGGGGCCAATCTGGGCGCTGCCGCTTCGCTCAGCGTGTTCAGGGCTTCAAGCGGGCCATGCGTGGCAGGCCGCATGGCGGGATTGCTCATCAGCTCGGACACGAACTCCCCCGTCTTCATGGCGTCGGCCTGCCGGGCCGCCGCCAGCTGGCCTGAAAATGCGCCGGCTGCGGCCGCCGTGGCCGCTGTGGCCGCCGTCGCGGCCGCCTGAAACGTGGCTTGCTGATGCGTTGTTTTTCCAGGCCGGTCGGGGTCGGATTGGGCGGCTTGCCCAGCCTGCGTTGCCAGGCCCTTGCGTGCACCCTGGAATGCGGCCAGGTCGGCTGCCTGCTCTGCATCAACCCCGTCCGTCGGCGCAGGTGCCGGCTTCGTCGCATCCGGATTGAGCGCCAGCGCAATCACGGCCTCCGGCGTCGTTGCGGCGCCCGCAACCAGCGGGGCAAGCGGGTCGAACACGGCCTCTTCGGGCGGGGTTTTTTCCGCCTTTTCCGCGGCAAGCGCGGCGTCCTCTGCCGGGCGGCCGGCCTGCTGGGCGGCGTCCTTGCCGGCCTGGGTGTCGGTGTCCTGAGGCGCCTCGCTGCGGCTCCGGCTTTGCGCAATCTCGCTCGATAGAACCTGGCTGAACGGCGTGTCCGGGGTGGCGGAGTCCTGCGGTTTTCCGGTCGTGGACTGCGCCTGGATGGCCTGGGCCGGATTGAGATTCGTGGGTGTCGCATTCATGATGGGGTCCTGTCTCAGGAAGGGTTGCGCTTGTGCAGTGCGCGGCGGGCGGCGTGTTCGTCATTCTGCTTCTGGTCGCGCCACAATTCGCGGCGGGCGTCTTCCTTGCTTGCCCGGTCTGCCAGGGTGACGAACGACATTTTCTTTTGTTCGCAGGCCTGCCAGGCTGCACGTGCCTGGGCCACCCGCTGCATGGCATCGTCGACGACCTTCTGCTGGCCGGCGATGGCGTAGTCGAGCTTCTGCATGAACACCTGGAAATTGTTGAAATGCGTGGTGCTGATGCCGGCAGTCAGATCGGCCTGGCAGCGTGCGGCATAGTCATTGCGGTACTGCATCAGCAGGTCGAGTTTCTGCCTGGCCTCTTCGCCGGCACGCAGCGCGGCGCCCAGCAGTTTGGCCGCCTCGTCGGTATCCTTGTTCGCGAGTTCGATCAGCGTATTGAGTGCGGAAGGCGTGGCCATTCAGTGTGCTCTATCGTCGGTGAGGTTCATTGAAACAAGGCTTCGAGTGCGGCCAGGCTTTCCTGGGTGTCCGCGTGCTCGGCAATGTCCTGCTGGAGGAAGGCCTCGATGCCGGTCTGCAAGCGGATGGCCTCGTCCAGCAGCGGATCGGTGCCTGCGGCATAAGCGCCGACGTTGATCAGGTCGCGGCTGCGTTCGTAGCGCGAATACAGCTTTTTCAGGCGGCGTGCGAGTTGCTGGTGTTCCAGTGTGGTGATGCTGTGCATGGCGCGGCTGATCGACTGCTCGATGTTGATGGCGGGGTAGTGCCCGCTCTCGGCCAGGGCGCGATCCAGCACAATGTGACCGTCCAGAATCGCCCGCGCGGCATCGGCGATCGGGTCCTGCTGGTCGTCGCCCTCGGTCAGCACGGTGTAGAAGGCGGTGATCGAGCCGCCGCCCGGCTTGCCGTTGCCGGCCCGCTCGACCAGCGCCGGCAGCTTGGCAAACACCGAAGGCGGGTAGCCCTTGGTGGCGGGCGGCTCGCCGATGGCGAGCGCGATTTCGCGTTGCGCCATGGCGTAGCGGGTGAGCGAGTCCATGATCAGCAGCACGTTCTTGCCCTGGTCGCGAAAGTGCTCGGCGATGGCGGTGGCGTACGCTGCGCCCTGCAATCGCATGAGCGGCGGCGTGTCGGCGGGCGCGGCCACCACGACGGCGCGCGCGAGGCCCTCCTCACCGAGAATCTGTTCGATGAATTCCTTGACCTCGCGGCCGCGTTCGCCGATCAGGCCGACCACGATCACGTCCGCGCTGGTGTAGCGCGCCATCATGCCCAGGAGCACGCTCTTGCCGACGCCGGAGCCGGCGAACAGCCCCATGCGCTGGCCGCGACCCACCGTCAGCATGCTGTTGATGGCGCGCACGCCGACGTTGAGGATGTCGGTGATCGGGGCGCGCCCCAGCGGGTTGGCTGCACGCTTGTTGAGCGGTGCCGTGGCCGTGGTTTGCACCGGGCCGAGGTTGTCGAGCGCTCGCCCGCTGCTGTCGAGCACGCGGCCCAGCAGGCCGTCGCCGACCGGCAGATGGCGGGCGCGGTCGCTTGGCCGCCGGCGCGGATGGCTGAGTTCGCCCAGGCCGGGCAGGGTGGGAATCACTTCCACCGGAAGCACCCGTGAGCCGGGGACGATGCCCTCGACGTCACTTTGCGGCATGAGAAAAAGCCGGTCGCCCTCGAAGCCAACCACTTCGGCCTCCAGCTGCGAGCCGTTGGGAAGGGGTACGGTACAGGCGCTGCCGACCGCCAGTTTCAGGCCGACCGCCTCCATCACCAAGCCAGCCACGCGGGTCACCCGGCCCGACACCAGCATCGGCTCCGCGATTGCAAGCAGTTCGCTGCAATCGTGCAGATAGGCTTTCCAGCGGTCGCTGTGTAGTTGGAGTGGGGTATCCATCAGGGCACCAGCCAGTCGGATTCCTTGCTCAGGGACGCCGCCAGGCGCTGCCAGCGGGTGGGCAGGGAGGCATCGATCTGATTGTTGGCGGTTTCCACCCGGCAGCCGCCAGGGGTGAGCTGCACGTCGCCCGTGACCTGCCAGCCCAGTTTTGTGAGTTCGTCGCCAATCCGGTCATTGACCAGCACGGCATCGTCCGGATTCAGGAAGAGCAGGGCCGGCTGCTGGATCGAAGGCAGATAACGGACCGCTTCCTTGACGATGGGGATGACCAGTTCGGGGCGCACCGTCAGGGCGGTTTTCAGGATGGCGCGAGCGAAGTCGATCGACAGATCGAGGACTTGCTGCGAGATGATTTCATCGGCCTGACTGACTTCGGTCGAGAACGCGTTCGCCAGGTTGCGCAGCCTGGCGGCCTCGAGCGCGGCTTTTTGCTGTCCCTGGGCATACCCTTCGGCATGACCCTCGGCATGGCCGGCCTGATAGCCTTCCTGCCGCGCCTGCTCCTGGATTGCGCTGATCTGCTCGATGGTCGGCAGGGTGATGCCCGCGTAGCGTCCCTGCTTGGCCGCATGAGGATCGCCCTCGAAGCTCGCGATTTCCCAGGGCTTGCAGGCTGTCTGGTCAGCACTGGAAATGACGCTAGACATACTTCTCTTCCCCGTTTCCGCCCAGTGAGATCTGGCCTTCATCCGCCAGACGGCGGACGATCGCCAGGATTTCCTTCTGCTGCGCCTCGACCTCGGACAGGCGCACCGGCCCCTTCGATTCCAGGTCGTCCCGCATCATTTCAGCGGCACGCTGCGACATGTTCTTGAATATTTTTTCGCGCATGTCTTCCGAGGCGCCCTTGAGCGCGATGATGAGCGAATCGGATTGCACTTCGCGCAGCAGCAGCTGGACGCCGCGATCCTCGATGTCCATGATGTTCTCGAACACGAACATCTCGTCCATGATCTTCTGCGCCATCTCTGGATCGTAGCTTTTCAGGTACTCCATGGCGGAGGATTCGTTATCGCCCCCCATGAAGTTGAGGATGTCCGCCGCCGCGCGCGTGCCGCCCATCGGCTGCTTCTTCAGGACGTCGCTGCCGGACAGCAGTTTGGTCAGGACATCGTTCAGTTCGCGCAGTGCGGTCGGCTGCACGCCGGAGAGCGTGGCGATGCGCAGCAGCACGTCATTGCGCAGGCGTTCGGTGAAGCAGTCCAGCACCTCGCAGGCCTGGTCGCGTTCCAGGTGCACCAGGATGGTCGCGATGGTTTGCGGATGTTCGTTGTGGACGAGATCGGCGACCGATTCGGAGTCCATCCATTTCAGGCTTTCGATGCCGCTGGCATCGCCGCCGCCGCCCAGAATCCGGTTCAGCAGCGACGAGGCCTTGTCGTCGCCCAGCGCCTTGGTGAGAACGGTGCGGATGTAGTCGTTGGAATCCAGGCCCAGCGAGGAATTCAGGTCGACGATGGTGTTGAAGTTCTCCAGCACGCCCTCCACTTCCTCCTGCGGGATGGACTTCATGGTGGTCATGGCCTCGCCGAGCTTCTGCACTTCGCGCGGGCCCAGATGCTTCATCACCTGCGAGGCGCCTTCCTCGCCCAGCGCAAGCATCAGGATCGCCCCCTTGGTGAGGCCGCTTGGTTCACTCATTGCTGCCTACCCAGGTTTTCACGATGTTGGCGACCACGCGCGGATCCTCGCTGGCCAGTTTTTGCGCCCGCGTCAGGTTTTCCTGGTAGTTGCGCTGGCCGGGGAGGGCAGCCTGCGCGTGCTGCAGGTGCAGGTTCTGGCTTGGCGGAGGCATCTTGGCGGCTTCCGAGAGCTTTTTCACCAGGGGCTTCAGCACGCGCAGGTAGAGCAGGGCCAGGGCCGCGGCCATCAGCAGGTACTTGCCTGCCGTCTTGGCCATCAGGAGGTATTCGACCATGTCCGGCTGCTTCCACCAGGGCAGTTCCGGGAGGACCTCCTGTTCCGCGCGGGCGAAGGGCGTGTTCACCACGTTGACGGAGTCGCCGCGTTCCGCGTTGAAGCCCATGGCTTCCTTGACCAGATTGGTGATCTGGGTCGTCTCGGCCTCGGTCAGCGGCGTCATGGTCACCTTGCCTTTTGCATCGGTGGTTTTCTTGTAATTGACGACCACCGCGACCGACAGCCGCTTGAGGCCGCCGCCGGCCTGCTGAACGTATTGAATGGTTTTGTCGACTTCGTAGTTGACGGTCGCATCCTTGCGCGTGTTGGCGACCGGTGCCCCGTTGGCCGGCGTGGCCGCGTTCTTCGCCGCGGCGGTGATCGGCGCGGTGGCCGGCACCGGCGGCTGGTTGGTGAGCGCGCCCGGCACGCCGCCCGGATTGCCGGTGCCGTTCAGCGATTCGCTGGTTTGCTGGCTGCGCACGACCATGGCATCGGGCGTCTGGTTCGGCTTGTAGGATTCCACCGCCTGTTCGCTGCGCGAAAAATCGACGTCGGCGGTGGCTTCGGCGCGCACGTTGTTGGGGCCGACGATCGGCGTGATGATCGATTCGATCCGCTTGACCACGTTCTGCTGCAGTTCCTGCACATACTTGATCTGGCTGGGGTCCATGCCGTTGATGCTGGCCGGCTTGCCGGCGTCGGAAAGCAGGTTGCCGTTCTGGTCGACCACGGTCACATTCTTGATCGGCAGCTCGGGCACGCTGCTGGCAACCAGATGCACGATGGCGCTGACCTGCTGCTGGTCCAGCACGCGGCCGGGGTGCAGATTGAGCAGGACCGAGGCGGTCGGCGCTTTCTGCTCGGAAACGAAGACCGAATCCTTGGGCATGGCCAGGTGCACGCGGGCGGCCTGCACCGCGGAGACCGATTCGATCGAGCGCGCCAGTTCGCCTTCCATGGCGCGCTGGAAGTTGACCTGCTCGACGAACTGGGACGAGCCCAGCCGCTGGTTTTCCATCAGTTCGAAACCGACGTTGCCGCCCTTGGGCAGGCCCTGCGAAGCCAGCTTCAGGCGGGCATCGTGCACGCGGTCGGCGGGAACCAGCACCGCACCGCCGCCTTCGGCATACTTGTAGGGGATGTTCATTTTTTCCAGCTCGGCGACAATCGCGCCGCCGTCGCGATCGCTGAAATTCGAGAACAGCACGCGATAGTCGGGCTGCTGACCCCACATCCAGACCGCGCCCATGACCGCAACCGCTGCGGCCACGCCCAGCGCCAGCATGATTTTTCGCCCGCCGGCTGTGCGGGTAAAGTCCATGACATTGCCTGGAACAATGATTTCACCTGCTTCTGCCATTCTTATTCTGCTCCCGTCGTGCTGGCGTCAGGGGTCGCCTTGTTGCTGATTGCCGAGTTCACGTCGTGTTTCCCCATGAGGATGTCGCTATGTGATCGAATTATCGGCAGCACCACGGTTTTCAATCGGGGGAATAGAAGCCGGTTTTCGGCGCTTATCGGACTTATGCCTTGCAAGCGCACTGCTAAGGTGAGCACGTGGAAAACCGCCTGCACAGGCGGCAGGACGAGCAGAGGAGGACACGATGAGCATAGGAGCGATCGACACCAGCAGGATCGAGGCGATGGTGGCGCAGCTGAAGACGGCGGCGGCACGCGCGTCCCCTGCGCATGCCAACCCCGTCGGCGACAATGCCCTGCAGGCCAGGCAGGCCACGGGTGCGGTCGATTTCCAGTCGGTCCTGAAAACCTCGCTGGACCAGGTCAACCAGGTTCAGTTGCAGTCGCAGCATCTTGCCCAGCGCTTCGAGATGGGGGACAGCAACGTCAGCCTGTCCGATGCCATGATTTCATTGCAGAAATCCAGCATTGCCCTGCAGCAGACCATCCAGGTGCGCAACAAGCTGGTGTCGGCCTATCAGGAAATCATGGCCATGGGCGTTTGAGGCAAGAATCGCGCCTTGGAAGGCGCTCCCACAAAGGCACTCACGCGTAGGAGCACCCGCAAGGGGTAGGCCGTGGTTGTAAGCCGCTGAAGCGGCAACAACCACGCACCGGCGTCCACGCCGCGCTTTTCGGCGCCGCGACAGCCACCTCATCGGCCCGAGGGCGGGCCTTCTACTTGCTCAGGGCCTTGCGCAGCGCGACGGCCAGATCCTCGGCAACAAACTTCGCCACATAGGCGTCCGCTCCCACTTTCCTGACATGTTCCTCATTGGTCGAGCCGGTCAACGAGGAGTGGATCACCACGGGAATCGAGTTGAAGCGCGGATCCTGCTTGATGTTGCGGGTCAGGGTGAAACCGTCCATCTCGGGCATTTCCAGATCGGTCAGCACCATGGCGATGCGGTCCCGAACGGTTCTGCCTTCGGCCGCTTCGGTGTCGGCAATCGCCTGCAACTGATCCCACGCCTCCTTGCCGGTCTTGCACATGATGAAGGGCAGCCCCATGGCCTCCAGGCCCTGTTCGATCATGGTGCGCGCGATCAGCGAATCGTCCGCTGCCAGGATCACCGTGCCGGGTTTGATGTCGACGTGGGTGCCAATACTGGCGGAATCGATTTCCGGTTCGGTCGGCGGCATCACCTGGCGCAGAATGGTTTCCACGTCCAGCACCTGCGCCAGGCGGTCGCTGTTTTCGCCGTCCAGGCGGGCGATGCTGGTGACTATGCCGCCCGCGGAATTGCCCTCGGCCGACAGCACCTGGCGCCAGTCCAAACGCACGATATCCTCCACCGACTCGACGGCAAAGGCCTGGGTGGTGCGGGCATATTCGGTGATCAGCAGGATGTTCAGCCCGGTTTTGGGGGTGCATCCGGTTACCGCCGACAGGTTGATGACAGGGATGATCTGGCCGCGCAGATCGACCACGCCCATCAGGTGGGGTGAGGATCCGGCCATTGCCGTGATCGTCGGCATGGGGATGATTTCGCGGATCTTGAATACATTGATGCCGAACAGTTCGCTTCGGTCGAGATTCGCATCCTCGCCCAGACGAAACAGCAACAGCTCCAGCTTGTTGGAACTGGTCAGGTTGGTTCTTTCGTCAATTTCCTGCTGGATCGTTTTCATTGCGGGGTCTCCTTGGACCATTCTTGTGGTGCACGAGTTGGATGAACAATGAGGCGGCCGTCATCGCAAAGGGCGGAGCGGCGATGCCGGAATCAATCGGGTTTTTCCTTAAAGGCTGTTGCGGCGCGCACGCTCGATATCCATGACGAAGCGCTGCAACCTGGCCGCCATGTCGTTTGGCAAATCAACAAACTTGCAGCCCAGGCGGTTCTGGAAAGAGCCGTTCTGCAATCTTATCTGCGCGGTACTGCGCACTTCCAGCGAGGTAATGACCGCGTCCGCCTCGGGCAGCAGCAGGCGGCAGTCATGCAGGATCAGGCCTGTCTCGGTTCCGATGCGGCCGCTGGTTTCGGCAAGCGCAACCCCGCCGCAACTGATATCGACGATATGCGTGCTGATCGGGTCCGGGTCTTCCGCAGAGGTTGATGGCACGATGCACCTGACTGGATTGGCGATGGGCATCGGTACTCTGAAGTGCTCGCGGCGCTGCAGGCGGATCATCGACTTGGGAACCGAAATCCGCAACGCGGGCAGCTTCTCGTAGGTGCACAGCGTCACCGGTCCGGTGGAAAACGAGATGGTCACGCCGTCGAGCTGGGCGATGAAATCGGCCCCCTTGCCGGACAGCAATTCATGGTTGAGCGCGTCTCCAGGGGCGCTGTCGAGAATCACCGTGTTATTGGTCTCGTTCACTCCCAGCACCGAGGTGACGACGATTTGCCGGCTGCCCTGGATATCCAGATTGACCAGCAGCTTGCGCTTCTGGATCGCCCGCAGCTGAAACAGGATTTCCGCGCGCGAATGCAGGGTACAACGCGCCATCAACTCGTCGTGGTTGTCGGCGCTAAAGGTGTTTTGTCGGGAGGAAGGCATGCAAGTCAGACGTTGGGGTTCGAGAGGCCCTGCTGTTCGGCTTCGTCCAGGTGGTAGAGCCAGGCCAGCAGTTCGGCCACGGCTATATATAACTGAGGCGGGATATGGCTGTCGAGGTCTATCTGCATCAGCAGCGCCAGCAACTCGCGCGATTCGTGAACGTAGACCCCGGATGCGCGGGCCCGCTCGATGATGTTGTCGGCCAGAATGCCGCGCCCCTTGGCGACCACGCGCGGGGCGCCATCGCCTTCGCGGTAGGCCAGCGCCGCTGCGGCGCGCTGTTTGTCAGGCGTCGCCATCGCGATGCTGCACCGTGAGGGCCTGCAGTGTGCAGCCTGCCGCCGCCATTTGCTCGATCAGCCGCCCCTGGTTCTGCTGCAGCAGGGGCTCGACTTCGGCTTGCTCGGGCACCATCCGGATGCTGAACGCCTGGCGCGCATCCAGCTTGATATGCACGGTGACGGTGCCCAGTTGCGGCAGTGTCAGCCTGAGCTGGGATTCCCAGCCTGGTTGGGTTTCGTCGTCGCCCGCGGGGACCGAATGATCCTGCGCGGGATCGGTTTCCTGGCGCAGTTGCCAAACCAGTTCCTGGCCGGGCCAGACTTCCCCGCGCCAGACGAATTGGGGCGATTCCAGCACCTGAAGCTGCTGCGTCAGCAAGGCATGCATCGGGTTGAGCAGTTTCGGGCCGGTCGCTTCCGCGGCGCTCAGCAGCACCTGGGTGCCGTTGGCGGCGCGCGCTGACTCGGTTGCGGCGAGCTTGTTTTGCGGCTCCTGCATCAGGCCGTCCAGGCTGTCCAGGCCGACCGCCCAGTCGGCCAGGTGGGATTCGTAAAACAAGCCGCTGCGGACCAGCGCCGTACGCAATGCAAGCGCCAGTTCGGCCGGGTTCGCTGTCGGCCGGCCGAGCAGAGGGCCGGGCGGGGTAAGCGTGGGCAACGCGTTGCGATCCGGCACCCGCTGCATGATGTCGCTCAGCATGCGCGCAGTCTGGCTCAACTGCGGGCCATCGCCGGCGGCGGTACCGGGCGGCTCGAGCATGAACACCGCCTGCGGCATGTGGCCGGCAAAGCGCAGATTCAGGGTGTCGCCGACCGCGGCCGGGTGGGGCAGACGCATGGCGACCGTTTGCCCCGCGATTTCAACCATCGAGATGCCCTTGTCCTGGGTTTTCACCAGACCGGTGAGGATCTGGCCGATCTTCATGGCCTCGAATGCGCGCGGTGCCGCCCGGTCGCGTTCGGTGACGTTCTGAACGGGTTGCGCAGGCACCAGGCCGGACAGGGGCTTGCCCAGGGCGTCCAGTTTGGGCGGGACGTCCAGAATGCGGGCCAGAACCTGAACCGGGATCATCCTAGAAACCGTAGTTGGACGCGCCCGATGGTGCGTTCGGGGGTGTGTTTGCCGCGAAGCAACGAGGCGGCAGGCCGGGGCCTGCAACGAGGCGCGACAAAGGCAGACGCGCGACCGGACGTGGCAGCGGGTGCGTAGCGAAGTCACCAAAAAGGTGAATCGTGCCGAAGGTAAAAACACCAGTGTTCATGCGGTTCTCATTGAGGAACAGAGCGGTCAACTGCGGTTTTTAGGATGGGGAAGGCGCTATGCGCGTTGCGCGCCGTAGGCCTCGACGCCGCGCTGCCCGCTGCGCGTGATGCTCAGGCGCTGCTGCAGTTCGTGCAGGCGCGGCTCGGCAAGCGCACGAATCTGGGCATCGTTTTGCAGGATGGCGCGGATGGTCGCGACCTTGGCGCGCCGCTCGTTTTCGTTCAGCGGCACCGGCGCGGCCTGCATCAGGCTGCCGACGTAGCCGCGGCAGCGCTGCTCCAGCGCGGCCAGTTCATCCCACTCGCCCTGGCGGGCGGCGTTCAGCATGGTGCCGGTCAGTTCGGAGAGCGATTCGTAGGTGGTGAGCATTTCGTTGCTGGTCATGACGGTCTCCGGTTCAGGCGGCGATGGGGTGATGGGAAGCGGGGGGCGTGGCCTGAGCGGTACTGCCGATCTGCTGCCAAGCGCCGCGCAGTTCCTGCAGCAGGCCCAGCACTTCTTTCAGCGGCGCGGTCTGGTTTTTTACGTGGGCGAGCATCAGGCGCTGGTTCATGTAGTCGTACAGCGCATCCAGCTGCAGCGCGATGTCGCCGCCTTGCTGCGGGTCGAGTGCTGCGCGCAGGCCATCCATGATGATGCTGCTGGCCTTGGTGATGGCCGCCGACTTCTTCGCCAGGTCGCCTTCGTTCATATGCCTGATCGCCATCCGCACCGCGAGCTCGGCGCCTTCGTACAGCATGATGATGAGCTGGTGCGGGCTGGCAGCCACTACGCCGGTTTCCAGACCGACGTTGGCATAGGCGTTGGCGGCGCTTCTCGAATTCGTGTACACGACTATCTCCCGATCTATCTAGTTCTGGCTGCTGCCCGGCAGGCTGGCCAGCTGCTGGGTCAGAAAACTGCTGGTGCTGTTCATGCTGCTGAGCATGGCGTCAAGCGCGGTGAACTGCGCCCGGTAGCGTTTTTCGGTCTGCACTAGCCGTGCTTCCAACTGCAGCTGACGCTGATCCAGGCTCTTGATGCTGCTGTCGATGCCGTTGGTGCGCGCTTTCAGGCTGCCGTCGTCGCCCAGCACCGCATCGAGATACTGGCCGAGCTGGTAGGCATAACCCTGGCTGAAGGTGACGCTGCCGCGCGCGCCAAGGGCGCCGCCGGCGATGCGTAGCGCCAAGCCTTCGGTGGCGACGCCGATTGCGCCGGTCAGGGTCTGGCCGCTGCCAGTAGCCGTGGTGCCGTTGATCGTGCCGGCGACGTCGACGCCGCTGCTGATGACAGGGGATCCACCAAGCAGGCTCGCCATACCGCTGCCGCCCGTTACGGCGGCCTGCGAGGTGCTGCCGTAGCGTGTCGAAGCGATGCTGAGCACGCCACCGCTTTGCGTTACCTGGACGCTGCCAGCAGTGCCGGTTTCGCCATTGATCTTGCTCTGGATTTCGGCGGCCAGTGCATCGGCGCTGGCGTAGGTGGCGGTGGCGAGCGTCACGCTGACGATCTGGCCGTCGACCGTCAGGTCGAGCTGGTCGTTGACGCCTGCAGTCACGGTCAGGTTGGCTATCTGGCTACCTTGGGTCGCACCACGGGTCGCCAGCTGGGTGATGTTGACGGCATAGCTACCGGGCTGGGTCTTGCCGGTGCTGGCGCTGTAGCTGACCAGGCTGTCGGTGGTTTTGCCGGCTTTGGCAAACAGGGCCGCGATGCCGTCGAAGTTGGTGTCGATGGCCGTATTGAGCTTGGCGCTATCGAGCGACAGCGTGCCGTCTTTGCCAAAGCTGACGCCGATCTGTGACAGGGTCGTGAGCGCGCCGCCGCTGTCGACCGAGGTATTCAGCAAGCCGCGCATCTGCGTCTGGATTGTGCGCGCGGTGGAATCGCCCAGCAGGATGCCGTTCTGCGCGCCAGGCCCATTGAAGGCAGTAAGCTTTTTGATGGTTCCGTTGGTATTGTTATAGGCGTTGACAAACGCCTGCACGGCATCGGTGATGGTTTTGGTGTCGCGGCTAACCGTCAGCGTCAGCGCCTTGCCGACATTGGTCTGCGCGAGATTCAGGGTGACGCCGTCGATGGCATTCTTCACCGTGTTGGTGGATTGCTTGACGGCGATGCCGTCAATCTTCAGCAGGGCGTCTTGTGCCGCGGCCACCTGGCCGAGGTTCTTGCCGCTGCCGGCGGCAGCCGTCGGGTCGTAAGCGAGCGCGGACAGGCCGCTGCCGTCGAGTCCGTTGCCGTCGTCGTCGGTGACGCTGATCTTCAGGCTGTTGGCGGCGCCGCTGTCGGCCGAGGTGAGCACCAGCCGGTTGCCGGCGGTGCTGCCGTCGTTGACGATGGTGGCGGTGACGCCTGCATTGGCGGCATTGATCGAATCGCGTATCCCGGCAAGCGTGTTGTTGGCCGGGTCGATGGCAATGCTTTTCGTCGCCTTGTCGGCATTGGCGGTAAAGCTGTTCAAACCGCTGTCATAGGTGCCGAACTGGATCGTCAGCGTGCCCGAGCCGACGACTGCGTCGGTCGTGGCGTATCCGCTGGAGGCCAGCTTCTGCTGCTGCGCCAGTTGGCTCACCTCGATCTGGTAGCTGCCGGGGGTGGCTGTGCCGCTGGCGCTGGCACTGAGCACAGTGGCATCGGATGCAGTGGCGCTGAGCGCCTGGAATTTGCTGCCGCTGCCGAGATCCTGCAGGGCGCTCTGGAAGCTGGCGAGCGCGCCGCGCACCTGACCGAAGGCGGACAGTTTCTGGGTGTAAACCGCCTCCTGCTTGATCAGGGCAGTGAGCGGCTGGCGCTCGGCCGCCATCAGCTGGCTGACGATGCCGTTGACGTCGAGACCTGATCCGATACCGGGTGCAGAAACCATGCTTGTCTCCTCAGGCTTTGCGGTTGATCAGCAGACCCTGCATGCGGTCGATGGACTTGGAAATAGCCAGCATTTCCTCGCTGGGAAACTGCCGCAGCACTTCCTCGGTTTCGGTGTCGACCACCTTGACCACGGTGCGGCCGCTGGCATCATCGAGCGAGAATTCCAGGCTGCTTGAAACGGACTGCATGTACGCATTGGCCGACTGCACGGCGGCCGCGACAGCCTCGGGTGCGACGGGTTGCGCAGGCGCAAAAACCGGGTTTTCCAGCGTTGCCCGCTGCGCGGGGGTAATCGGTGCGGGTGCAGGGGCCTGCCGCATCGCGGCAAGGTCAACTGAATCGACTTTTCCAATAGACATAATCGTTCCCCTAATCTAGGTGCGACGAAGGCGGAGCAAGGAAAATCCTTGGTCCGCCGCTTCGTCCAGACGCCCGGAGGCGCCTGTCTGCTACTTAACGCAACAGCGACAGCACGTTGTTCGGCAGCGAGTTGGCTTGCGCCAGCATCGCGGTACCGGCCTGCTGCAGGATCTGGCCGCGGGTCAGCGAAGCGGTCTCGGCAGCGAAGTCGGCATCCATGATGCGGCTACGTGCTGCGGAGAAGTTTTCCGAAGCGGCGCCCAAGTTGCTGACAACAGCAGAGAAGCGGTTCTGAATCGCGCCCAGTTGCGCACGGGTGCTGCTGATCTGAGTCAGCGCGGCATCCGCAGCCGCCAGCGCCTTGTTTGCACCGTCAACGGTCGAGATGTCCATCGTTGCGACTTTGTAATCGACCTGTGCGACGCCACTGATTTTCAAGTCGGTCGCCAACTGACCAGTGGCGCTGATCGTGGTGCCCAGTTTTGCCGACAAGGTGATGCCGGCGTTGTAGGTTGCGGCCGTGGTGGTGATGCCGGCGGTCAGTGCAACACCGTTGACAGCGTCGGCAGCAACGCTGGTATCTTGAACGGTAAAATCTGCGCCGTTGGCTGAGGACAGAACGAGTTTGCCGGTATCGACGGTGGCCGTAACGCCCGTCTGCGTGGCAAATTTGTTGATCTCATCCGCAGCATGCTGCGCGGTGTCGCCAGTTGTAGGAGTGAAGCTGATGGCGGTGCCATTGATCGTCAGTTGTGCCGTTTTGCCGGCGGCTACAGCCGTGAAGGCGCCGGTATCGAGCGTGTTGGTGGTGGCGCGCGACGCGGTCACACCCGTGGTGCCGGATTGGGCGTTGATGGCATTGATGAGGCCGCTGAAGGTCGTCACGCCAGTAGTGTTGACTGCCGTGCCGTTGACGTTGAGTACGCCGCTGGCGATCGTTACGCCTGTGCTGCCTGCGCTGCTGTTCGCAGTGGTTGCGCCGAGCTGGGACGCGCGTGAGTCGGCCACCGAGACGTTGATCACTTCGCCGGCATTGGCGCCCACTTGGTACTGTTGATTGGTGTAGGAGCCGTCGAGGATTTTCAGGCCGTTGAAGCTGGTGGTGTCGCCGATGCGGCTGATCTCGCTGACCAGTTGGCTGACTTCCTGCTGCAAGGCGGCACGGTCCGACGAGCTGTTGGTCGCGTTGGCCGATTGTACGGACAGTTCGCGGATTCGCTGCAGCGCGTCGCCGACCTGGCCCAACGCGCCTTCAGCGGTCTGTGCCAGAGAGATGCCGTCGTTGGCGTTGCGGGAAGCTTGGTTCAAGCCGCGGATCTGCGAAGTGAAGCGCTCGGAAATCGCCAGACCGGCGGCGTCGTCCTTGGCGCTGTTGATGCGCAGGCCGGAAGACAGACGCTGGATCGAGGTGTTCAGCGCGGACTGCGAGGTGCCCAGGTTGCGCTGCGCGTTCAGCGAAGCCATGTTGGTGTTGATTACTGCTGCCATGATTTTCTCCTTGTGTGGGTCGATTGTTCCGGCTCGTGCCGTCAACTTTGGTCTGCCCGCTGGGGCTACATGAACCGCCGTTGTGTGAAGAATCGTCGGGGGTTGGAGAAAGTTAAGCCTCGTGCTTCAAAAATCTGCATGATCTTCATTCCGCGGCTTGCGCAGGCGCGGCAGGCGCCAGACACACGCGGTTCTTGCCGCTGTGTTTGGCCTCGTACATGGCGGCATCGGCGCGGCCGATGGCGGCTTCCTGCGGTTCGCCCGGCACGCGTTCGGCAACCCCGGCACTGAAGGTGATCAGCACGCGCTCGTTGTTGTCGAGAAAGTATTTCTTGGTGAGGCTGCGCTGCAGCCGGGTGACGATCTGCGCGGCCTCGCCGAGCGGGGTGTTGGGCAGGATGATGAGGAACTCCTCGCCACCCATGCGTGCGATGTGGTCGGTGAGGCGCAGTTCTTCCTTCGCCACCTTGACCAGATGGATCAGCGCTTCGTCGCCGGTCTGGTGGCCGCGCAGATCGTTCAGCGCCTTGAAGTTGTCGACGTCGAGCACCGCGATACTGAACGGGGTGTCGTAACGGTCGGCGCGCGAGGCTTCGCGCGCGAATTCGTCGTCCAGGCCGCGCCGGTTGAGGCTGCGCGTCATCGGGTCCTCGCGCACCAGGGCGCTCATCTGGGCGAGTTCGGTTTCCAGCTGCTTGATGCGGCTTTCTGCCTGCAGGGCGGTATCGCGTTCGTGGATCAGCTGCTCGTGGGCCTGGCGGGTGTCGGCCTGCGCGGTGCGGGTTTCCTCCAGCAGGGTTTCGAGAATGCGGTTCAGCTCCAGCACGTCTTCGGTGTTGCTGATGCGTTCAATATGGGCGGCGATTTTGCCCTGGTATTCGTCGTTGGCCGCCACCGCGTCGCTCATGCGGCTGACGAAAGTCGTCATGGTGGCTTTCAGCGTGGCGGTGGCCTCGCGCAGGCCGTGCTTGACCATTCCCTGCTTAAAGATCACTTCCTTGAGCTGCTTTTCCGCTTCCTGCAGCGACCGGACCTTCAGCGGGGCGGCGATGACTTGCTGCACCATGTCGAGCTGGCCGCGCAGCCAGGCGTCGTCGTCCAGCAGTTCGCCGATGTTTTCCACCAGCAGCAGCAGGATGCGCTTGAGCGTTTCCTGCTGGTCCTTCGCGTCCGTGGCCTGCAACTCGACGCTGACCCACAGGGATTTCAGGCCGGATGCGGCGCCGCGCAGGCGGGCGTCGCTGTCGGCCTCGCGCACGGCGACTACGAGCTGCTGGGCTTTTTCCGCCAGGCGCGGATTGTGCGCCAGCTGTGAAACCACGCCGAATTCCAGGGTCTTGGCCAGCAGGTCGCGCAGCAGGGCAAGCGTGTCATCCTGCGGGCGCTCGACCAGATCGGCTGGCTTCGGCTTGACCGGCTGCGGCTTGAGTTGCACGGCGATCTCGGAAAGCTGCCAGCTGCATTGCCGCCAGTCGCCCTTGTCGATGGCCTTTTTGAGGCTGGCGAGCTGGGCCGACAGCGCGGGGTGGTGTTCCTGCAGGTCGCTGACCAGCCCCGCCAGCGCGGTGGCGGGGCTGGGGGTGTTGGCCGGGACGGCCGGGACGCCGGCAATTTCCTCATAGAGCGTCTGGTAGTTGTCCGGGGTCGGCGCAATCCGCCGCATCGCCAAGCGGCGCAGGGTTTCGCGCGCGACCTCGGTCGGATTGGCGGGATTGATTTTGTCGCTGGGTTCAGCCATTTTGCGCTCCGGCCCCGGTTGGGCCTTTCACTAGCCTTGCATGTTAAGGCGGGCAGGGGTGGGGTGAAGTGCGGATTAGGGCCGGAAAATCCGGGCATTTCCACGCATCGCAGGTTATCACCCCGGTTGGCGTGGGGTCTAGCGGAATGGCAGGCAGCCCTTGCGGGTCCATCGGATGCAGGAGGCCCGCAAGGGGGGAGGTTCACATCCGCGCTGCCGTAGGAGGGCCGCCCCCGGCCCGATGCCGTGGTGATTGCGACGTGCGATCGACTTGGCGAGATTGTCGATAAAGTGAGGGCCGCCCCCGGCCCGATGCCGTGGTGATTGCGACGGCACGAAATCGCGGCGAGGGCGCCGCTCCTGCGGGGGCAGGCTCACACCCGCGCTGTTGTAGGATGGCCGCCCCCGGCCCGATGCCGTGGTGATTGCGACGGCACGAAATTGCGGCGAGGGCGCCGCTCCTACGGTTGGGTATGATGGTGTGCCCACAAACATCCCATGACCGATGTCCATTACAGGGAGCGCGCCCATGCCGGAAAAAAACGCCAAGCTGCACGGCAAGGATTTGCGCAAGGGGCGGGCGTCCCTGCCGGGTCAGGTGTATCACATCACCACCATCACTTTCGACCGGCAGCCGGTTTTTTCCGATTTGCGATCGGCGCGCTTGCTGATCAACGCCATGCGGGAAGCGCAGGCGCGCGGCGAGGCGACGACGCTGGCTTTTGTGGTCATGCCCGATCACCTGCACTGGCTGCTGCAGTTGGAGGAAGGCGCCTCATTGTCGGGCGTGGTGGGTGCGGTCAAAGCCGTAGCGGCGCACGGGCTGGGTGAACGAATCTGGCAGAGCGGTTTTCATGATCACGCCGTGCGCCAGGAGGAAGATTTGGCAAATCTGGCCCGGTATATCGTGGCCAACCCCCTGCGTGCCGGCCTGGTTCAGCGGGTGGGTGATTACCCGCATTGGGATGCAGTCTGGCTGTAGAAGGGCCGCCCCGGCCCGATGCCGTGGTGGTTGCGACGGTGCGAAAGGGCGCCGCCCCTACTTTAATCCAGCAACCCCTGCTTGATGGCGTAATGGGTCAGTTCGGCGTTGTTCTTGAGTTGCATCTTCTGCAGCAGGCGGGCACGGTACATGCTGATGGTCTTCACCGACAAGGCCAGCTTGTCTGCGATGGCGGAGACGGGCAGGCCGGAGGCGATCATGCACAGGGTCTGGTATTCGCGGTTGGACAGGCCCTCGTGCGGCAGGCCCTCGCGTTCGCCGCTGACCTGGCTGGCGAGTTCCTGGGCAACTTCGGCGCTGATGTATTTCTTGCCGGAGGCGACCAGGCGGATGGCGCCGATCAACTGGTCGGGGGCGCTCTGCTTGTTGAGGTAGCCGGCGGCGCCGCTCTTCAGGGCGCGCACCGCATACTGGGTTTCGCGGTGCATCGACAGCATCAGTACCTTGATGCCGGGATGTTCCTTTTTCAGGAGTACCAGGGTTTCCAGGCCGCTGCGGTCGGGCATGGAAATGTCCATCAGCACCAGGTCCCATGGCTCGCGCCGCGCCATCTGCAGGGCGCAACGGGAACAGTCGGCTTCGCCGGCAACGGTGAGGTCGTCGACTTCGGCCAGAATCTGCTTGAGCCCTTCGCGGACGATGGCGTGGTCGTCGACGATCAGGATGCGATAGGGTCTTACTGCAACCACGGAAGTTCTCTGCTTGGTGTTTTAGCGGATTATGCCCTTAATTTGCCGTGGCGGGCAGCGGAATGCGCAGGCTGACCAGGGTGCCGCGCCGTTTGGCGGGCCCCACGCTGAGTTCACCGCCCAGTGCGGCGGCGCGCTCGGTCATGCCGAGGACGCCGAAGCCATGCCGGCCGTTTGGGCTGAGCCCCGGCTGGATGCCCTGGCCGTTGTCGGCGACGGTGACCCGCAGCTCGCCCTGGTGCAGGGCGAGCGTGACCTTGACCCGGGTGGCTTGGGCGTGTTTGCACACATTGGTCAGCGCTTCCTGCACGATGCGGAATACGGTGATATCGGCTTCGGGGCCGAGCGGAATGTCTTCGTCGGGTGCGCTGAATTCGTAGGCGATATCGGAATTCTGGGCAAAGCGCTCCAGTTGCCACTTGATGGCGGAGACGATGCCGAAATCCAGCACGGGCGGGCGCAGGCTGGATGCAATGCGGTGGGTGGCCTCGATGGTCTGGTCGGCCACCTTGTCGATATACGCGGTGCGCTTGAACAGGTCGATCTCGCCGGGCGGCAGATGCCGCATCAGCCATGACAGCCCGATCTTGATGGCGGTGAGATTGCCGCCGAGGTCGTCGTGCACCTCGCGGGCGAGGTGCAGGCGTTCCTGCTCCTTGACCGCTTCGACGTGCGCGGCCAGCGCGCTCAGTTGCGCCCGCGAGTGGCGGATTTCCGCCTCGGCCAGCTTGCTTTTCGTAACGTTCAGCATGATGCCGTCCCAGACCGGGCCGTCCGGCGTTTCGCGCTGGCTGACGCGGACGTTCACCCACTTCACGTCCTTCCAGGCCTCCATCCAGATGCGGCCTTCCCAGTTGAAAGTCAGGTGGCCGCCGCCCGCTGCGGCCAGACGGGCCAGATAGTCGGTCTTATCCTCGTCCAGGATCAGTTTGAAAAAACGCTCGGGGTCGGCGCGCAGGGCGGCCGCCTTGATGCCGAGCAGTTGCGCGGATTGCGCGCTGACGTAGCGCAGCGCGGTGCCGCCGTCGGGTTTGCGCATCACCTGGTAGGCCATGCCGGGGATGTGCGCCACGATGGCGCGCAAATCCGACGCCGAATGCGCCAGCGCCTGGCGGGTGGCTTCACGCTCGCTGACGTCGCTGGCGATCCAGATGAAGATCGGTTTGCCGTTTCCGGTCGAGCTGAAGAGCCTCGCTTCGACCGGATACAGGCTGCCGTCGCGGCGGCGGCACTGTGCGCGGATACTGGAACGGTGCGTCTTGCCGCTTTGCAGCGCAGCCAGCAGTGCGGCGAAGGCCGGACCATCCTCTTCGGCCAGGCAATCCCGGGGCGTCAGCTGCTTCAGCGCCTTGAGCGGGTATTGCAGGTTGTGCGCCGCAGCGGGGTTGGCCTGGGTGATCTGCAGGGAATTGGCGTCGAACACCAGCACCTCGCTTGCCGATTCCTGCAGGATTGCCTTCAACAGTGCGCCCGCGTCGGCCGCTTGCCTGGATGAACCCATACCCCTCCCGTGATTGAAACGCTCCCGGTCGTCCTGACCGCAGCCTTATCGTGAACGCGAAAAGGCGGTTCCCGGCAGCCCGGACTTGAGCCCCGATTATCCATGAGAGTCATGCTCCCCCGGTAGGCGCTCCCGCAACCCCGTCTGGGAGTGGCGCCTCGCTGCGATTTTCGTGCCGATGCAAGCGCCACGCTATCGGGCTTGAATCCCGGCAATTCCCCCGCATCTACTAAGCTTGATTCAAGGAGGGAAAGACGTATGCCGACCATCCGGCCTGCCGCCGTTGCGGGAATGTTCTACCCGGACAATCCCGGCGTGCTGGCGCAAACGCTTGCCGAATTGCTGGCCCACCCCAGCGCCGTACTGGCGCGCCCGCCGAAGGCACTGATCGTGCCGCATGCAGGCTATGTCTACTCCGGCGCCATCGCTGCCAGCGCCTATGCGCAGTTGGCGGCGCTGCGCGGCCGCATTCGCCGGGTGGTGCTGCTCGGCCCCACCCATCGCGTCTGGGTGCGCGGCCTGGCGCTGCCCGAGGCGGAACGCTTTGCCACCCCGCTGGGCGAAGTGCCGCTGGATCGCGAGGGCATGCAGCGGCTGGCCGACCTGCCGCAGGTGAGCCGCAGCGCGGCGGCGCACCAGATGGAACATTCGCTGGAAGTGCAGCTGCCATTCCTGCAGCAGGTGCTGGGCGATTTCCAGCTGCTGCCGCTGGCGGTGGGCGAGGCCACACCGGCCGAGGTGGCCGAGGCGCTGGAGCTTGTGTGGGGCGGCGACGAGACGCTGATCGTGATCAGCTCCGACCTGTCGCATTTCCTGCCCGACGCGGCCGCCCGCAAGGTGGACGGCGACACGGTGAACGCCATCCTGGCACTGGATTCGCACCTCAACCACGAGCAGGCCTGCGGCGCCACGCCGATCAACGGCCTGTTGCTGGCGGCGCGCAAGCACGGCCTGCACCCGGTTGCGCTGGACGTGCGCAACTCCAGCGACACCGCCGGCGACCCCGAGCGGGTGGTCGGCTATGCCGCCTTCGCGTTTACGGCTGAAGCCGACCCCGACCAGCCGGACGCGGAAAAAGGCTCGACCCTCCTGACGCTCGCGCGTGCCGAAATTGCTTCCAGGCTGGGGCAGGAAGCAGCGTCCCCGGCGCATGCGGGCTGGCTTGCGGAACTCGGCGCGAGCTTCGTCACCCTAACTTGCAAGGGCGAGTTGCGCGGCTGCATCGGCACCCTGGAGGCGCACCGCCCGCTGGGGCTGGATGTGCGGGAAAACGCGGTGGCGGCGGCGTTTCGCGACCCGCGCTTCATGCCGCTTTCGCGCGCGGAATTCGACGAAATCCGGGTCGAGGTTTCGTTGCTTTCGCCGACCGAGGCCCTGGTGGTGGCAAGCGAGGAACACGCGCTGGCGAGTCTGCGGCCCGGCGTCGACGGCGTGGTGTTCGAATACCGGCATTTCAGAAGCACCTTCCTGCCGCAGGTGTGGGAGCAGCTGCCGGGGCCGGCCGAATTCATGGCGCAGCTGCGACGCAAGGCCGGGCTGCCGATGGATTTCTGGGCGGAGGGCGTGCGCCTGTCGCGCTACACCGTCAGCAAGTGGAAGGAGAGCAGGGAATGAGCATTCCTGAATCGCATTACCCGGCGCGCTGGTGGCGCGTGCTGCCTGACGGCCGCATCCAGTGCGACCTGTGCCCGCGCTTCTGCAAGCTGCACGAGGGCCAGCGCGGGCTGTGCTTCGTGCGCAAGATGGAAGGCGGCAAGATGGTGCTCACCACCTGGGGCCGCTCGTCCGGTTTCTGCGTCGACCCCATCGAGAAGAAGCCGCTCAACCACTTCTACCCCGGCAGCTCGGTGTTTTCCTTCGGCACCGCCGGCTGCAACCTCGCCTGCAAGTTCTGCCAGAACTGGGACATTTCCAAGTCGCGCGAGACCGACACCATGGTGGACCAGGCCATGCCGGACGAAATCGCCGCCGCCGCCGAGAAGAGCGGCTGCAAGAGCGTGGCCTTCACCTACAACGACCCGGTGATCTTCGCCGAATACGCGATGGACGTGGCGGACGCCTGCCATGCGCGCGGCATCAAGACGGTGGCTGTCACCGCCGGCTACATCACCGAGGAACCGCGGCGCGAGTTCTACGCCAAGATGGACGCCGCCAACGTCGACCTCAAGGCCTTCACCGACGATTTCTACGTCAAGCTGACCGGCGCCCACCTGCAGCCGGTGCTCGACACGCTGACCTATCTCAAGCGCGAGACCGACGTCTGGTTCGAGATCACCACGCTCCTGATTCCCGGCCACAACGATTCCGACGCCGAGATCGAGGCGATGAGCCGGTGGATCCTGCGCGAGCTTGGCCCCGACGTGCCGCTGCATTTTTCCGCCTTCCATCCCGACTGGAAGATGCTGGACGTGCCGCCGACGCCGGCGTCCACGCTCACCCGCGCGCGTGATATCGCGCTGAAGGCCGGGCTCCACTACGTCTACACCGGCAACGTACACGACACCACCGGCGGCACCACCTTCTGCCCGAGCTGCCACGAAGCGCTCATCGTGCGCGACTGGTATCGCATCGACCATTACAGCGTGACACCCGACGGCCACTGCCCGCACTGCGGCAGCGCCATCGCCGGCCGCTTCGGCGCGTTCAGCCACCCCTTCGGCAATCGCCGCATCCCGATTGCCATGCACCGGGAAAACCGCGCATGAGCACGTCCTCGCTTGCCCACATTCCTGCCGGCACGGCCATCGTCGAAGGCATGCTGGAAATTCCCGATCGCGCCGTCGGGCTGGTGCTGTTCGCCCATGGCAGCGGCTCGTCGCGCCACTCGCCGCGCAACAACTATGTCGCCGGCGTGCTGCGGCAGGCCGGCGTCGGCACCCTGCTGATGGATCTGCTGACGCCGTCGGAAGACCGCGATTACGCCCGCCGCTTCGATATTGCACTGCTGACCCAGCGCCTGCTGGATGCGGCGCGCTGGGTGGTGTCGCAGCCGGCCACCTGCGAGCTGCCGCTCGGATTTTTCGGCGCCAGCACCGGCGCCGCCGCGGCGCTCGAGGCCGCGGCGATACTGGGTGCGGATGCCCGGGCCGTGGTCTCGCGCGGTGGCCGTCCCGACCTGGCGAGCCGCGAGGCGCTGGGGACGGTGACGGCGCCGACGCTGCTGCTGGTCGGCGGCCTGGACGACGGCGTGATCGACCTCAACCAGCTGGCCTACGCCCGGCTGCACTGCGAAAAAGAGCTGGTCATCGTTCCCGGCGCCACCCACCTGTTCGAGGAACCCGGCACCCTGGAGGAAGTGGCGCGCCAGGCTGCGGCCTGGTTCGCGCGTCATCTGCCGACGCAGCAACGGTCCTTGTAGGAGGGGCGCCCTCGCCCCGAATTTCGCACCCTGGCAATCTCCACGGCATCGGCCCGGGGGCGGGCCTCCTACACCGCCTTCATTAGCCATGGCAAGATGAACCGCATGCCTCCCGATCAAGCCAACGCCATATTCGTCGCCCGTGGCCTCACCAAGATCTACCGCATGGGCGAGGTCGAGGTGCATGCGCTGCGCGGCATCGACCTCACGCTCTATCGTGGCGAACTGGTGGTGCTGCTCGGCCCTTCGGGCAGCGGCAAGTCGACGCTCCTGAACATCCTGGGTGGGCTCGATGCGCCCAGCGGCGGCGAGGTGCGCTATCTCGACCACATGCTCACCGGCGCCAGCGAAACCGAGCTCACGCGCTTCCGCCGCGAGCACGTCGGCTTCGTGTTCCAGTTCTACAACCTCATCCCCAGCCTCACCGCGCGCGAGAACGTCGCCGCGGTGACCGAGATTGCAACCGCGCCGATGCGTCCGGAAGAAGCGCTGGCCCTGGTGGGGCTGGGCAACCGCCTCGACCATTTCCCGGCGCAGCTCTCCGGCGGCGAGCAGCAGCGCGTGGCGATCGCCCGCGCCGTCGCCAAGAACCCGGCGGTGCTGCTGTGCGACGAGCCCACCGGTGCGCTCGATTCCGCCACCGGCGTGGTGGTGCTGGAAGTGCTGGAAAAGGTGAACCGCGAACTCGGCACGCTCACCGTGCTGATCACCCATAACGCCGGCATCGCCGACATGGCCGACCGCGTGATCCGCCTGTCGGACGGCCGCATCGCCGACATCCACGCCAACGCCACGAAGAAGGCGGCGCACGAGCTGTCCTGGTAGCGTTATGAAAGCCCTCGACCGCAAGCTCCTGCGCGACCTGTGGCACCTGCGCGGCCAGGTGCTGGCGATTGCCGCGGTGATCATGGGCGGCGTCGCCACCATGGTGATGTCGCTGTCCACCTACGACTCGCTGGTCACCACGCGCGACCGCTTCTACAGCGAGTACCGTTTCGCCGAGGTGTTCGTCAGCCTGAAGCGCGCGCCCGAACCGGTGGCCGAGCGGCTCGCCGCGCTGCCCGGGGTGGAACGCGTGGAGACGCGGGTGCGGGCAGGGGTGAAGCTGGAGGTCGCAGGCTTTTCCGACCCCATCACCGGCCTGCTGCTGTCGCTGCCGGATCAGGGCGAGCCGCTGCTCAACGCGCTGCATCTCCGGCGCGGACGCATGGTTCAGCCCTGGAGCACGGACGAGGTGGTGCTGTCCGACACCTTCGCCGATGCGCACCGCTTTCAGCCGGGCGACACGCTCGCCGCCATCATCAACGGCAAGCGCAAGCAGCTCACCGTGGTCGGCGTCGCGGTGTCGCCGGAGTATGTCTACCAGATCGCGCCCGGCGCCATGTTTCCCGATTTCAAGCGCTACGGCGTCTTGTGGATGGGGCGCAATGCGTTGGCCGCGGCCTACGACATGGAGGGCGCCTTCAACCAGGTCAGCCTGACGCTGGCGCGCGGCGCCCACGAACAGGACGTGATCGACCGCGTCGACGCCGTCCTGGCTACCTATGGCGGTACCGGCGCCTACGGCCGCAAGACCCAGTTCTCCAACCGCTTTCTATCCGAGGAGCTGAAGCAGCTGCGGACCATGGCCACGGTGTTTCCCGCCATCTTTCTCGGCGTCGCCGCCTTCCTGCTCAACGTCGTGCTGAGCCGGCTGATTGCGTTGCAGCGCGACCAGATCGCCATCCTCAAGGCCTTCGGCTATTCCTATCTGGCGATCGGCGCGCACTACGTCAAGCTGGTGCTGCTGATGGCGGTGCTGGGCGTGGTGGGCGGCGTGGCGCTCGGCGCCTGGTTCGGCCAGGGGCTCTCCAACGTCTACATGGAGACGACGTTCCGCTTTCCCTACCTCGACTACCGGCTTGATGCCGGGGTGATCCTGGTCGCCCTCGGCATCAGCGCCTTTGCGGCAGTCAGCGGCACGCTGTTTTCGGTCGCGCGCGCGGCGCGGCTGCCGCCGGCCGAGGGCATGCGACCGGAGATGCCGGAGGCCTACCGCGCCACCCTGGTCGAGCGCATCGGCCTGCAGCGCTGGTTCGACGCGCCGACGCGGATGATCCTGCGCCACATCGAACGGCGCCCGCTGAAGTCGCTCTTGACGGTGCTGGGCATCGCCTGCGCCTGCGGCCTGATGATGGTGGGCAACTACCAGAAGGGCGCGATCGACTTCATGGTCGACGTGCAGTTTCGTCAGGCCGCGCGCGAGGACCTGGCGCTCACCTTCATCGAGCCCACCTCCGGCCGCGCGCTGCACGAACTGGCCGCGCTGCCGGGCGTCGATTTCGTGGAAGGCTTTCGCGACGTGCCGGCGATCCTGCGCTTCGGTCACTATCAATACCGCGGCGCGGTCTTCGGCATCCAGCCGCAAGGCCAGCTGCACCGCTCGCTCGACCGCAATCTGCAGCCGGTGGCGGTGCCGCCGGGCGGTGTGGTGCTGACCGATCACCTGGCCAACAACATCCTGCACGTGAAGCCGGGCGACATGCTGACGGTGGAGGTGCTGGAAGGCCGCCGCCCGGTGCTGCAGGTGCCGGTGCTCGGCATCACCAAACAGTTTCTCGGCGTCTCGGCCTACATGCAGCAGGAATCGCTGAATGCGCTGATGCGCGAGGGCAGCACGGTGTCGGGCGCTTATCTCGCGGTGCAGCCGGGCATGGAAACCGAACTCTACGCCCGCCTGCACGAGCGCCCGCGCGTGCTCGGCATGGTCGCCAACAAGGCGGCGATCCAGAGCTTCTACGCCACCATCGGCGAGTTCATCCTGTTCTACAACCTGGTGGCCACGCTGCTGGCCGGCGCGATCGGCTTCGGCGTGGTCTACAACAGCGCGCGCATCGCGCTCTCCGAGCGCGGCCGCGAACTCGCCAGCCTGCGCGTGCTGGGCTTCACCCGTGGCGAGATCGCCTATATCCTGCTGGGGGAGCTGGCCTTCTTGACGCTGGCGGCGATTCCGGTCGGCTTCCTGGTCGGTATCGGGCTGGTCGGCATCCTGGTGGTGGCGTTCCAGAACGAACTCTACCGGCTGCCGCTGATCCTGACGCCGGAAAACTACGCCATGGGAGCGGCGGTGGTGATCGTCTCCGCGCTGCTGTCCGCCCTGCTGCTGTGGCTGCGCCTCGGCCGGCTGGATCTGGTGGCGGTGCTGAAAACTCGCGAATAGGGCAAACAACGGACATGCAATTACGCGCAAAAATCGGGATGCTGGCCACCGCGGTGCTGGTGGCGGCGGGCCTCGCGCTCGGCTTCATGCCGCGCGCGCAGCCGGTGGATGTCGCCGAGGTGAAGCGCGCGCCGCTCGCGGTGACGGTGGAAGAGGAGGGCAAGACCCGCGTCATGGAGCGCTACGTGGTAACGGCGCCGGTCGCGGGCTATGTGCGCCGCAGCGGCCTCGAGGCGGGCGATGCCGTTGCGGCCGGGCAGGTGCTGGCGGTGATCGAACCCGCGCGCGCAGTGGCGCTCGATCCGCGTACCCGGGCGCAGGCGCAGGCGCAGGCGAGTGCCGCGCAGGCCGCGCTCGCCGCAGCGCAGGAAAACGCCCGCGCCGCCCGTGCCGCCGCGCAGCTGGCGCAGCAGGAGCGCGCCCGTGCCGAATCCCTGCGGCAGTCGAATTTCGTCTCCGCGCAGGCGCTCGACAGCGCGCGCACGGCGGAGACCCGCGCCCGCGCCGCCGAGGCTGCCGCGCAGCACGCGGTGAGGGTGGCGCGCTTCGACCTGGAGACGGCTCGCGCCGCTGTCGCCAGCACCGCCCGTCTGCAGCACGGCGGCGCGGCCGACGTGCTGCAGGTGCGTGCGCCGGTGGCGGCGCGCGTGCTGAAGCTGGCGCAGGAAAGCGAGGGCGCGGTGGCGGCCGGCCAGCCGCTGCTCGAGATCGGCAATCCCGACAGTCTCGAAGTCGAGGTGGAGGTGCTGTCCACCCACGCGGTGAAAATCGCTCCCGGCTCCAAAGTCATCCTCGATCGTTGGGGTGGCGAGGAGGCCGTGGCGGGCACGGTGCGGGTGGTGGAACCGAGCGGCTTCACCAAGATTTCCGCGCTCGGCGTCGAGGAGCAGCGGGTGCGCGTGATCGTCGACTTCGCCTCGCCGCGCGAGGCCTGGCAGCGCCTCGGCGACGGCTACCGGGTGGAGGCGCGCTTCGTGCTGTGGGAAGGCGACGACGTGCTGCAGCTGCCGACTAGCGCCTTGTTCAGACAAAACGAAGGCTGGGCGGCGTTCGCGCTGGACGGCCGGCGCGCGCGCCTGACGCCGGTCGAAACCGGCCAGCGCGCCGGGCTCGCCACGCAGGTGATATCCGGTCTCAAGGCCGGCGACCGGGTGGTGTCGCATCCGGACGAAACGATCCAGGACGGCGTGCGGGTGAAGCCGCGTTAGGCGTCTGTAGGAGCGGCGTCCTCGCCGCGATTTACGCGCGCAAACGCGGCGAAGACGCCGCTGCGTGGTTGTTGCCGATTTATCGGCTTATACAACCACGGCCTACCCCCTGCGGGTGCTCCCACACACCGGTTGGGATAATCAATCAGGCCTGCTTGAGAATGGCCTCGACTTCACTGTCATCGACCTGCGGAAAATCCGCGTAAAACTGCCCGACCGCCTGAAAGAACATGGGCGCCTGCAGGCATACCACCTCATCGGCATACCCCCGGATCTTTTCCAGCGTATCCGGCGGCGCCACCGGTACCGCGCAGATCAGGCGCTCCGGCTTCTTCGCGCGCAGCGCGTGCAGCGCGGAAATCATCGTCGCCCCGGTGGCCAGCCCGTCGTCGACCACGATCACGATGCGCCCGGCCGGGTCGATCGGCGGCCGCAGCGGGGTGTACTGCGCCCGCCTTTTTTTGATGGTGTCGAGCTGCGCCCGCTTTTCCTGCTCCAGGTAGGCGGACGTGCCGCCCGCCGATTCGGCGTAGTCCGCGATATAGGTCCAGCCCGATTCGTCGATCGAACCGATGGCGAATTCCGGATTGAACGGCGCGCGCAGCTTGCGCACCAGCACCACGTCAAGCTCGCCGCCCAGCGCCCGCGCCAGCCGCTGCCCCATCGGCACCGCCCCGCGCGGAATCGCAAGAATCAGCGGATTCCGCCCCTTGTAGGCTTCCAGCGCGACAGCAAGCCGGTCGGCGGCCTGATTGCGATTGGCGAACATGGCGGACCCCTCGTGTTTTTTTGACTCTTTCATCTTAGGCATGGCGGCCAGCCACGTGAGGAATCCGATTCATATGTGTAATGTGCACAATATTGTCTAGAATGTGCATTATGAACATTCGTCCCGCCAGAGCAAGAAGCCTCATATGAGCCTCGCGGTCGCACACGACGTCGATCAAGCCAGCGTCCTGGCGGAAGCCCTCATCAACGCGGGCAGGCAGCTGGGGATGAGCCAGGCCGACCTCGGCGAAATCATCGGCAAGGATCGCACGGCCATCAGCCGCGGCCGCATCGATCCCGCCAGCAAGGCCGGTGAACTGGCCCTGCTGTTCATCCGCTGCTACCGCGCGCTGTACGTTCTGGTGGGGGGCGACCCGCGGCACATGCGCCACTGGATGCAAACCGAAAACCTGCACACCGGCGGCATTCCGGCCGAGCAGGTGAAAAGCGTGCAGGGCCTGACTACCGTGCTGGAATATCTGGATGCCATGCGAGGCAAGTTGTAAGTGGTCGATTGGCAGGCCTGCCTGGCTGACACCACACCGCTCAAACTGTCCGGCACGCTGCTGCGTCTGGTCGAAAGCCAGGAACAGGTGGCCACCAACCAGCTGGTCGCCTCGCTTGCCCGCCAGGCCCTGCTGGAAGGGATGCTGGAAGCGACCAAGCCGCGCCTGCGCAAAGGCACCGAATCACTGCATTACCTGCTCGCCACGCCGTTCCGCTATCCGCCGCTAAAACACGGTTCCCGCTTCGGCACGCGCAGCGAGCCCAGCTTGTTTTACGGTTCGCTGGAAACCAGAACCGTGCTCGCCGAAGCAGCCTACTACCGGCTCGTGTTCTGGTACGGCATGGCCCGGCCGCCCGCCGGCAAGCTCGACACCCAGCACACCCTGTTCGGTGCGGCGTATCGCACCGGGCAGGGCCTGGGGCTGCAAGCGCCGCCATTCGCCGAGCATCGCGCCGCGCTCGCCAGCCCGTCCGACTACCGCGCCAGCCAGGCGCTCGGCACGGCGATGCGCACCGCCGGCATCGAGGCCTTCGAGTTCGTCTCCGCGCGCAATCCGCAGGCCGGCATCAACGTCGCGCTGTTCACCCCCAAGGCGCTCGCCAAAAAGGAACCCGTCTCGCAGGAAGCCTGGCTGTGCGAGCTCACCGGCGAGCGCGTCCGCTTTCGTGCCGCCCGCGGCCGCGACCTCCATGATTCCCCGCTTGCACTCTTTCAGGTGGCGGGCACGCTGCCGTGGCCGGCGTAGCCCGTATTCAGCAACGCAGCGGAAAGGCCCGCCGCCCGCCTGCAGGCGCTAAACTGAAATCCTTTCAACATGCTGGCCGCGCGGTTTCAATGCCATCCCGGAAAGGACAAGCACGGTCTGCCGCGAAACTGCATCTCTGGACCAATGGCCAGCGCGTCCAGTCAAAGGAGAAGGCCCGCATTGCGGGCCTTCAGACTGCTGACAAAGCCCCCACATGTTGGGGGCTTTGTGTTTGAATCACGGCATGCTCAAACCGCCCGCCCCGCACCAGCACCGGCTGGAAATGGTCACCCTCGAAGAGCTGGTTC
>Ga0299912_10000327_pt1 | contig 43020 bp, 44 predicted proteins | sample RVTome_2_FD_207667 | JGI IMG/M metagenome (GOLD analysis project Ga0299912, IMG submission 207667) | Soil microbial communities from uranium-contaminated site in the Upper Colorado River Basin, Wyoming, United States - RVT95D214 (version 2) ... | reverse complement strand
CCACCATAATATCGCGCCCCTCAGGAGTAGCCCCGATATCTAAAAATACTAATTCATCAGCCCCTTCGGCGTAGTAAAATGCGGCAAGCTCTACCGGGTCACCTGCATCACGGAGATTGGTAAAGCTCGTGCCCTTTACCACTCGACCTTCAGTTACATCAAGACAAGGTATAATTCTTTTTGTCAGCATCGTTCTGAACCATTCTTTAGCAAACTAGCTTACTTTTATTACTTTCTCCGCCACCATATTTTTTCTTGGTTTAAGCGGTTTCTCTAAGCTACCTATTATGGGTTCACCGCCCATAGGGGTCCATGCCTCATCTAAATCAGGACAAATCAACCTTATGGCCGATTCTTCTGACGAGAGATAGAGCATCTGATTCTTTATGCCTGCGGTCAGAGGACGCAGTCTAATCCTATCGGTAAGCCCGATCATCTCACCTTGATGGGCAATGATTACGGTGAAAGGCCCGTTTAACAAGAGGCTACCGTATACCTGCCGCAAAGCCCGGAGAAGCTCCTGCTCTTCCTGAGGGCGGCGCTCTATATCATCCCAAAAAGGAGGCGCCAGTATCTTAGCCACCACCCCAACGGGAAGACCATGTTTCCGAATTAAAAGGTCAACAGCATAGGCTACCACCTCCGTATCAGTCTGCAGAGTACAGTGATAGCCGAATTGCTCCAGATAACGCCGATTTATTCCGTAGGACGAGATTTCACCGTTATGAACGACTGTCCAGTCAAGGATGTTAAACGGATGCGCTCCACCCCACCAACCAGGAGTATTAGTAGGAAACCTGCCATGTGCCGTCCATAAGTAACCTTCATAGTCTTGCAAGCAAAAATATTCACCTATTTCCTCAGGATAGCCCACCCCTTTAAATACACCCATATTCTTGCCGCTGGAAAAAACAAAGGTATCTTTGATGCCGGTGTTGATATTCATGACCCTATCCACAACATAGTCATTATCTGACTGCCTATCGGATTCCTGACGGTTTACCTCCAAGAAATAGCGCCACACCAAAGGTGGATTCACGATAGCCTTCGTCGGCTGTGTGGGTATTTCTTCAGCGCAAACAACTTGAAATCGCTGCTTAAGAAAATCCTCTGCTTCCTCCTTTCCTTCATGGCTCAGATACATCACATGGAAAGAGTAAAGGTCAGCATATTCCGGATATAATCCATAAACGGCAAATCCACCGCCGAGTCCATTACCGCGAACGTGCATATTAGCGATAGCCCTCATCACGTCTCTTCCTGAGAAAGCCTTACCCGAAGTGTCCATCATCCCAAAGATTGAGCAGGCATCGATAACCTTGCTATCGCAGTAAGGGTTGCTTGTCTTAGCAATGTCTATCATCTCAAATCTCCGTAACCGTACATTTACTCGTCAGCTACAGGCTCTTCTGCCTTGGCTGGCATACCAACTACAGATACCGAACCGGATGGCACTGCTCCCAAGCGTTCCTGCCACAGCTCCCTGGGCAGATAAGCCAGACCGAAGTCATCAGCTAAAAGAGCTTGCCTGAAGTTGCTCACATTAACCCGATCTCTCATCAAACTGAAAATCATGCCGGATTTCTCTATGTCCTTAACAAAAACCATACCCATAACAATGTCATCACCAAGAATAATTTTTCGATATGCGCCGTTACTTCGCTGGCTAACAACTTCCCAGTGTCTGTCATCCGGGGGGACAACTACGCCGGCAGTGGCAATATCAAGCCCAAAATAGTTGAGTGAATTCATAGCCGTGCCACCACAGTATTCAGTACAAACACCTGCCATGTTAAAACCAGCAACTCTACCTCCAATATACGCATTTGGCCATATAGGCGTAAGACGATTTACACCATAAACGAAATCGTAGGCTTCAGCCGCATCTCCGCAAGCATAAACATCCGGATAACTTGTAGCCATACAGCGGTCTACTACTATGCCCCGGTTTACCTTTATATCAGTACTGGATACAAGTTCAGTACGCGGCAATACACCAATGGCTATAATTATCAGGTCGCAGCTAACTCTCTCGCCGCTATCTAATATTGCCCCATTCACATATTCCCTACCGGTGACCTCAGCCACAGTTTGATTGGTTATGACTCTAACGCCAGCCTGCTTAAGAGTTTCTTCAACGATAGCGGATGCCGTTTCATCTAGTATTGTATTCAAAACACGGTCCTTCATCTCAACAACGGTGACAGCAACCCCCCTCTTAGTTAGCGCTTCGGTCACACTAATGCCTATGAGCCCACCGCCTATAACCAAAGCCTGGCTACCATTTCTCAGAAACTCATCAATTTCTATGGCATCTTTGAAAGTTAAGAACGTGAAAACACCTTTCTTGTGGGCCCCCTTCATCCTGGGAATTATCGGTACCCCACCTGTGGCAACCAATAACTTCTTCCACACAATTTGCTCGCTACCTTCTAGCTGGGCAATTCGTCTATCCAGCTTCAAGCTTTCCACCTTCCTGTCTAATATGAGGTCAATGTCATTTCGACTGTAGAAATCAGCCGGACGAAACAATATGGCATCAATACCACGCTCCCCAGCCAGACACTTTGAGATGAGAGGACGAGAATATGCTGGATAAGACTCATCAGAAACTATTGTTATAGAATTAGTCTTGTCAACTTCTCGTATAGCTTCAGCAGCTCCGATGCCACCGGCCGAGTTACCTATGATTAGGTACTCGGTTTTTATTGCCTTTCTATTTACCATATTTTCCTTCCTTGCTGAACGCCATCTCTAGAAAGTTGGAATACATCCTTAAACCCCAGTTGCCGCTCTTTTCAGGGTGGAACTGAGTTGCCACCAGATTATCTTTAATAACTACACTACTCACCGATATGCCGTAGTCCGTTGTGCCGGCTATAACCGACATGTCTTTCGGGTCAGCAAAGTAGCTATGTACAAAGTAAAAATTGGCTTCATCAGGTATCCCGTTAAAGAGAGGGTGCTTAACCTGCTGTTTGACCTGGTTCCAACCCATGTGAGGGACCTTAAGTCCGCCAGGTAATCTCCTTACAGTCCCAGGAACTATGTCCAAGCATCTGTGCCAGCCACCTTCCTCGGTACCGGAAAAGAGGAGCTGCAAGCCCACACAAACAGCAAACAGCGGTCGTTTCTCATAAATCAACTGGCGTATCACATCGACCATACCAGTTGCCTCCAAATTCGTCATTACATCGCCTGCAGCACCAACACCTGGCAGGATAACAGCAGTAGAACTGAGTACGTCGCCCGGTCTATCAGTGACATTCGGCTGATAGCCCAGCTTTATAATTGCATTAGCAACACTACCCAGATTTCCTGCACCGTAGTCTATTATGGCAATCATCTTAATCCTTCCCATAGAACATCTATCAATTTCGAACAAGTTGCCCGGCTTTGCCATCTTCCGCAAATATAAGCGCCTCATTTGGGCAATTAGCCACACAAGCTGGCACCTCACTCCCGGGACATAGGTCACACTTCGTCACAACCTTTCTATCACTATCCCGAGTCAGTGCTCCATTAGGACAAGCTACTATACACGTCCAACAACCTATACACTTTTCAGCATCAACCGCTACCGCTCCAGTGACTTTATCTCTATGCATGGCACCAGTTAGACAAGAGTAAACACACCAGGGCTCGTCACAATGACGACACTGAAGAGAAAAAGATACCTCTCTATTCCTTTCCACTCTAATACGAGGTAAAGAGCGGGGAATTTCTCTCTTAAACGCTTTTATAATATCCCGTGTTCTAGAATGCTCAGTCAGGCAGTAAACCCGGCAAAGCCCACAGCCCATACAGGCCTCTTCTTTTACATACACTCGTTTCATTTTCGTATCTCTTTATATACGGTAAACGGTTACCGTATACCATAGTAACATATTATATACCGCCTGTCAAGCCCCCCTACTAAATAGTTTTTCTGTCTAACGCCCGGCTCTTGACATGCATGAACTGTAACTTCTATCCTAAGGACGGAGGGCGTGATATGTCCAAGGTTGTATCTGTAGTTACAGTGATTTTCTTAGCCCTAATAATGTGTTTAGGATGCATCAGGCAGCCGGCAACATTGCCATCGTCACCACAGGAGCCTGATACCTCATCATCTCTAGATGTAAGCGTACTGGCAGAAGGTTTAGATACGCCCTGGGCAATTGATTTTGCTCCTGATGGTCGTATCTTTGTTACCGAGCGCCCGGGGCGCATACGCATCGTGCAGGAGGGCAGCCTCCAAACCCAACCCTGGTTTACCCTGGAAGCTGTAGAATCAGGAGAATCTGGATTGCTCGGCCTCGTTCTCGACCCACAGTTTGCCCAAAATGGCTTCGTCTATACGGCCTATACCTACCGCACCACAAATGGTTCATTTCAGAACCGACTGGTAAGGCTACGCGATGTGCCGGCAGATGGAAAGGGCATTGTAGACAAAATTCTCATGGATGGCATTGCCGGAGCAGCTAATCATGACGGTGGGCGTGTTAAGTTTGGTGCCGATGCTAAGCTTTACTGGACGACTGGTGATGCACAAAACTCTGCACTGGCTCAAGACTTATCCTCGCTTAATGGCAAGATACTCCGGCTTAATCCAGATGGTTCAATTCCTGCTGACAATCCTTTTACTGGCTCGCCGGTCTATTCTTATGGGCATCGTAATCCACAAGGATTAGCCTGGCAACCAGACACAGGGCGTCTGTACTCTACTGAGCACGGGCCCAGTGGTATACCAGGTGGTCGAGATGAACTGAATTACATCGAGCCAGGCAAGAACTACGGATGGCCAATCATCACCGGGGAGGAAACCCGTTCTGGTATGGTCTCGCCCATCCTGCAAAGCAGTACTTCTGAGACATGGGCGCCAGGCGGAGCCACATTTGTGACGCAGGGGTACTGGTCCGGGTCATTGCTTTTCGTTGGATTACGTGGTCAATCACTTTATCGAGTTACTCTCGACAGCACTGACCCACGTAAAGTACTGACCTTTGAGCGGCTATTCACTGGCAGGTTCGGACGGCTGCGCGATGTGGCTCAGGGTCCTGACGGCACCATTTACATACTTACCAGCAACCGCGATGGACGTGGTCAACCATCGGCAGGGGATGACAAGATTTTGCGATTAGTAGTTAGATGAATGAGAGACACCCTCTATAGCTCAAGCCTAGCTGGGCTGCTATCACGAAACATCTACCAGCGAAGAGAGGCGAGCGATAGTTTTCTCTACATCTTCCCCATCGCCGATTGAGATTTCAATGGCTCCCTGGGGACACACATCTACACACCGTCCACAACCCCTACAGGCATCGCTTCTAACAGCACGATTACCAACCAGACGGATGGCATCGACAAAGCACACGCCTTGAGTACAGGTCCCACAGCCAACGCAACGCTCGGTAACCGTTATAACGACACCCGGCATCTTCGCAGTTTTGTTGCCGATTTGGGAAGCAATATGCGGCAGTATCCGCCATAAACAACAACAGGGGCAGCAGTTGCATATAGTAAGAAGCTTGTTGCCCGGACCTATCCCAAGCCAGACTGAGTCCAGCTTGTTGCGACCTATCAGATGAACCAGACCAGCTTCACGACAGCGCTTCACGTGGTCGTGCGCCTCCTCCTTGGTCACACGCCGCCCTAGCTTCGGATCAATGCCCAATACCGCCTCTCCTAGAAATAGACAACCCAAAGAAATCGGATAATCCCGGCACTTAGAGGCATCCCGACAGATGCAGGTGTTCATAACCCAATGGTAATTGGCTTTCTCGATAAAATGCTCCACCACTTGAGATGGTAAGACCATCTGGTCTGGCACACTGACCGGCTTATTTATCCGAATCACCCGGTCATTCGGCAGATAGACTATATCATCGCCATCAAAGAACCAGCGGTCAATAGCTTTACCGATTATCGGTACCTTTGTTAGCTCCGCAAAAAGAAAGCGGCCCGGAAAACCCAATTTAATGAGTTCTACGAACCACAATGGTCTGCCCATGGCTATCCAACCTACAGAAGTAGCCTTATTAAGCAGTCGAATTCAACACCGAAGGGCTGAGCGTCTCCACATCGAAGACACCCAGCCCTTCAAAAGTCCAAACCTACAACCTTAACTCTTACCTATTCTGAACATCTTGGTCCCGCACACGGGACATACACCCTGGGTTGCCGGTTTGCCATTCTTCATTTTTATGTTTCTGGCGTCCTTCATTTCCCTCTTGGTGCGGCACTTCATGCAGTATGCTTGCATTTTCTACCTCCTTAACAATAAACAATAAACTATCACGAGTAAAATGTCAATAGTACCAAGGTCACTTGCAAGCTAAAAATCTTGGTTTTATATTGGTTTCGCTTAACTGCTATCTATCTCAATGGGGAAGAGGGGACTCGAACCCCTACGCCTTGCGGCACATGATCCTAAGTCATGCTCGTCTGCCAGTTCCGACACTTCCCCAGGCAGTAAATCAGCCAATATTGTAGCATTTCCGAGAGCAATTTGCTTGAGAACTTAGCGCTGGTGTCTGCCTCCTCTTTTGTCTCCCTCTTATAGGCAAAACTGCAAAAAATTTCCAAACTTTCCTCTTTATGACCTACATTGGATAAACTTTTGGTCACTTCCGGCGTTTTACTAAGTGGGCAGCACATTGCCCCCTCCCCCTATACTCATGAAGAAACCGGCGTAGTGACCAGCGCCGGTTTCTCATTTTTGGTCTCCCTTTTGATTCTCTATAGCATATAACCAGCTATTATAGGTTTGCATACGCATCAGCAGTTAAAAATGAGCCACTTATTCTATCTTGTTAGCTGAAGATATAATTACAATCTACTAAACTGGAAAGAGAAACCAGACAAGTGCACATAACTAAACAAAGTAATTTTATATAAGTTATAATAAAGAGCGACAATGAGCCAAAATATAAATATGGAGGTAAAATAAGAATGAAGCCTAGAATAATCCCGGCATTCGTCCTGCTTGCCCTGTCGTTGTGGCTTGTATCCTGTGCTCCAGGAACAGGAGTGACATCCGTAGAAGGTTCCTGCGGTGACTTCGAAAGTCAACCGCACATGAGCAAAGAAATGAATGTCACTGCTGGCGATTCATTTAAAGTGACCCTGTGCTCAAATCCTACGACGGGTTTCGAATGGTCAGAGTCGGCACAAATCAGCGACCCGACTGTAGTACAACAGCTAAAACACGAATCCTTAGCCTCCGAAAACGAAGAAGCTGAGGCTCTTGTGGGAGCTCCAGGCAAGGAAGCATGGACTTTTAAGGCACTAAAGAAGGGTACCAGCACTGTGTCCCTGGAATACAGCCGGCCTTGGGAAGGTGGTGAGAAGGGGGAATGGACATTCAATCTCACCGTCGTTGTCAAATAGAGTCCAGCTGACATAAACTGGTCAGGCTGTGTTTATCCATTAGTAATTGTCAATAAACCAGATACGTGCAGCTTCTACAGGGCGTATTCAGCACGGGCGAAGCTCAAAGAGATTCATTAAGCTATCAACAAATGACTAGCTGCAGCGCACTTGTGTACGCTCCTCCTTTAGCTTGCTGTTTTTAATATCATTCCCACAGGACAATGGTCAGAACCTGTTACTTCAGACATTATAAAGGCACTCGAAACCATCGGTAATAAATTATCTGTTACAAAAAAGTAATCGATTCTCCAGCCCACATTCCTTTCCCTGGCTCTCGTTTTCATGTCCCACCATGTATAATTATTCGGCTCCCTGTTGAAATGCCTGAAAGTATCGACATAACCATGAGCCACGAACTTGTCCAGCCAGGTTCTCTCAATGGGCAAAAAACCTGAGATGTTGGCATTTTCTTTCGGCCTGGCCAAGTCTATTTCCTTATGAGCTGTGTTAAAATCGCCGCAAATAATCAACTTGTTCCCCTTTGCCTTCAAGGAGTCCGCAAAGCTAAGGAAAGACTCGTAAAAATCCATCTTGTACTTCAACCGCTCCTCATCCATTTTCCCATTTGGGAAATACACATTCATCAAAAAGAACTCAGAATATTCAGTTATTATGGCCCTGCCTTCTAAATCGAAATCCGCACCCTCAAAGCCATACCTCACAGCGACAGGCTTTGTTCTTGTGAATGTGGCAACACCACCATATCCTTTTCTTTCCGGGTGATTCCAGTATGCGTGATATCCTCGTGGCTCACGCAGTTCTTTATCAAGCTGTTCAGGATGTGCCTTCGTCTCCTGAAGGCAAAGAATGTCCGGAGATTCTCTATATAGCCACTCCAGAAACCCCCTACCACTCACCGCTCTGATTCCATTAACGTTCCAGCACAAAATCTTAACTTCAGCCATAAGCCATGCTCTTTATAAACTCGCCAGAATAATCACCACTTTGAGCCTATTCCATCACACTCAGGACATGGCATCCAACCCCCACCGCCAGCTTGCACACGCCCGCTGCCCTGACAGCAAGAACATAGCCCGGCATCAGCCGGCACCAGATTGTAACCCCTCTGACTGCATACCGGACACGGCTCAGGTGCGGAAGGCCCTTCCGGACCTGGCACCGAACCTTTTCCACGGCAATAAGGGCAACGCTTCCTCAACATCATCTGCGTACTCCTTAGACTACAATCGCTCTTGGTATAAAAGCCCGATCCTCCTGACAGATTAGAATCTTACCAGCTTAGTTGTCTTGAGCCAAACCAATCTCTTGGCACTGAACGACCTCAGTTTATCGTAGGCTGTCTTCTCATCCATTTGCATTGCCTCGGCAAGTTGTTCCACAGTTGCCCCCTCAGTCAAACCCAGATACTCAAGCATGTTCGCTTCTATCTCATTCCCCGCCTTCCTGAACACCGGTATTGCCTTCCTGCCATATTGAGTCAAGACGTATAAATCCATTTAGCCCACTCCTATCCTTGCTCTATCCTAACTCGATTGTACAACAATCATAAAAGTATGTCACTGTATCTAAGGTCAATAACCGTCAGAAAGGGGCCTTGAGCCAAAAACCCGATTAATTTCTTCATTGTTCAATGCGAATCTGGTATGATGTTATCTGCAAGACCTGACAAGGAAGAATTGCCTGCTTTAAGCTGGTTTAAGACACAGCCTAGGGAGCGTTTGAGTCCCGGTGGGCTTCGCGGACTTCAAATCCGTCGGGAGGCATTAAAAATGTCTCCGGTGGGTTCGACTCCCATACGCTCCCGCCACCTCTTAAATACATACCGACAACGAGCATAGGGAAATAGGCCACAGTTTCGGAAAGCTACCAGCGGAACTATATGATGGTTTAGAGGGAGGCTTTGCCTTCTGGGATCTGGATAACAAAGCAGTTTGTATTCACAGATTAGACAGTATTACAGGAAATACCAGGCGTAGGCCAATAGAAGAAGAGCTACTACTAAGAAGCCACCAATTACACTCATAAGTTCTTTGCCCATTATGTAGCTCCGAACTTATTTGTGTGCGGTTGTTACGGCAAAAACCAAATACATGCCGTAACTAAAATAGCTACAATAACAGCAACGTTAACAACAATACCACCGAACATCCCCAACAACTTCCTATCACCTCTGAGAATAGCCAAAAATCTTTTACTGCTTGCCATTTCTACCTCCTGGTCATAACGTGCTGTTCCTCTCAACGTGCCCTCATGTGCTAATTTTCGCACAATACGTTCGGCAAAACATGATAAATTGGTACTGTTTCAGATAGACACTTGTGTACCATAAATTAGAGACGACTTAAGTACTACGTACACCTATAAGGAAATCAGCATGATTTTTATTTCAGTTCGGTGTAGGTATATAATTCATTCCAAGATAACGAGGCCAAAGCAGGCGATACTTCAGTATATAGAAGGAGAACCGGAGTATAAATTGCAGCAATCGTTCCCATGTCCAAAATGCGGCACTCAAATCCCAATAGGGCAAAAGTTCTGTAGCACTTGTGGCGAACGGTTCGACTATAGATGCGGCCACTGCGGTGATGTTATTAAAACCCCATCCGGGTTCTGCACCAGTTGTGGCAAAAAGTTACACCTGCAAACAAAACCACCAACAGAGTTTGCAGTCAAGAGAGCTATAGGAACCAGCCAAAAGGGAGAAATCGGACAAAAAACAGCAACGCCGCAGCCCATGAGTCAAGTTGGCCGGTATTTTATCCTTATAGCCATTATAATATTCATCGTAGCAATACTCTACGCGATTAGTACAGGCCCGCAAGGTGGACAATCCAACTGGTTTGGCGGCGACTTTATTTTCAGCGGACAATCCGCACCCTCAACACCACCCGACACAGGAACACAGCCTGTACCAGAACCAGCCATTGATTCACCTCGCTATACTGCCGACCAAGTCATAGCTGTGGCAAAGAAACTAAGCCCTGATTGTAGATTGCCCAGCAGGCGAACCGGCTGAGCTAGCCCAGATTGTCCTCAGTATGAGGACGCCGAACCGACTTTTACTGCTGAGTATTTGAGCGATGGAGTGTGGAGCGTGGTAAAAACCTGTCCGATAAATTCAGCATACAGTGGGCTATGGTATTACTACGAGGCCACTAACCAACTGATAAAACAGAATTAGCTATCTCAAGACCCGCTCGTCGCCGATGCGACGTGTTAGCTTTTTCTCGTCCATATATTCAAGAAGCGCCTGTGCATATTTCCGGCTGGTACCCAGCATATCCCGCACTTCAGCAAGAGTTACTTTACCTTTTTCCTTAGCCTGGGCTATAACCTTAGCCACCATTTCACTATATGCAGAGGCTGAAAATACCACACCATCGCTTACCTTTACCACCTGTTGCTGCTCGAGAAGCAAATTAAGCAGGTCAGGTTCAAGCATTATATCACTGGGTGGAGAATAGGGATTCTGATTAAGAGCAAGGAGAAAGGCATCAATCTTTGCCTGCTGCTGTTGAGAAAGTTTAATCCGGTAAGAAGGTAGACGGACGGCTGTCCCCTCTTCAATTAGAACGCCTTCATCGAACAGCCGCTGTAACACAGGTGAATGCGGCGGCAGACCAATTTTGCTGCTTAGTTCACCCTTGGGCATTCCTGACCGAGTCGGGAACTTCCGATGATAGTTTTCTATTGCAACTTCTGCTTTTTTAGCCAACCGCTCCCAACCAGAACTTGTAAAAAGAAAGCTGCGTTCTCCCTGACCTACTGTCACCACTATTCTCTTTTTAATAAGTTTATCAACAACCTCATTGGCTTCATCAGCCGAGAGGCCACACTGAACTATCAGCCTTTCCAATTCCAGTGGTTGACTCGCCTCCAGAGTAGCAACTACAACGTCTTCTATAGTACCCTCTCCTCTAATTTTCAGAGCTCGAATAACTGCCGGGCGGAACCGGCGATGTCTCGGAGCATGCGAATTAACAATCTGACCACCTCCCAACGTATCCATAGGTGAACGGATAATGAAATGGTCACCTTTAACCAATGCCACTGGTTTAGCCAAGGCGAGTTGAGCCCAAGAAACATCTCCGGAATCCAATTTATCTTTCTCCAGCAGGTGAACTTTAGCCATTACCTCGGCAGTACCCGTGAAAAAGCTGACGGTAGCGCTATGTCGCAGAGAATGTTTGAGGTTTGGAAGCATGCGAAGCTTTACATCTATTCTCGTTGTCGGCACCAACCAGCCCGGAGAGGTAAGCACATCACCGCGCTCCAGCTTAGAAACAGCCACTCCAGCTAAGTTGGCTGCTACACGGCTGCCTGGTTTAGCCATATCAATGCGGCTCTTGTGAGTTTGTAACCCTCGTAACCTGGCTTTCAATCCCGAAGGAACAACTTCGACTTCCTGCCCTGCTGATAGCGAGCCATCAATCAATGTTCCAGTTACTACAGTGCCAGAGCCAGCTATGGTGAAAGCGCGGTCGATTAAAAGCCTGGGTCTGCCGACATCCCTCCTTGGTTCAACAGACATTAAAAGCTGGTCGATAGTTGAGACCAGCTCCGGTATCCCCTCACCGGTCACCGCAGATACAGCAACGATAGGAACTTCGGCCAAAGTAGTCGACTTCATCAGCTCATCAACCTCCAGCCTGACAAGGCTCAACAACTCTTCATCAACCAAATCTTTCTTAGTAATAACCACGATGCCTTTACTTATGTCAAGCAAGTCGAGTATAGCCAGATGCTCTCTGGTCTGAGGCATTATCCCCTCATCAGCAGCGACGATAAGCAAGGCTAAATCGATGCCACCAACCCCAGCCAGCATATTCTTAACGAAACGCTCATGACCTGGGACATCGACAATCCCAACTTCCTGCCCGCTGGGTAACTTCATCCAGGCAAAACCAAGGTCAATGGTCATGCCACGTTCTTTTTCTTCCGGGAGCCGGTCAGGGTCTATTCCGGTCAATGCCCGTATCAAAACCGATTTCCCGTGGTCTATGTGCCCGGCAGTACCTATAACAAACATCCTGTTATCTATCCCTACTTCTATTGTAGAACAGCAGACAAAAAGACTTCTATTTGTCCTCACGAGAAACAACAGTGACACAGTAATGACAGAGAGAAGTTACATTATCACTGCTTTAAGCCGGCGACTGCGTTGCTCAATGCACTCAGCACTAGTTCATCTTCTTCAGGAAGAACTGTCCTTGGGTCGAGAAGCAGAACATCATCGTTTATACGCCCGATAACTGATGGCTCACTACGTCGCAAACCCCGAGCCAATGACAGAGCCAGGTTTCTTCGACCACCCTTATTGCCAACAGCAACAAGTCTGGTAGGAAGGGTGCTCCCGGGCAAGCTGCCACCGCCAACCATCGTCTCGCCTTCAATCACCTGCGCCAAGTCACCGAGAGCCTGCGCCCAAAGCCTGGCACGTCTCTCAACCACATCCATAGGCAACGAAATCATACGCCACACCGGAATCTTTCCCAATGCCTCGCCTTTCAGATAATGGATCAATGTAGCAGCTAAACCTGCCAGTCTTACCTTATCAATACGTAGGGCCCGCGCCAGTGGATGTCTTTTCAACTTATCAATTAACTGGCTCTTACCAACGATAACCCCGGCTTGGGGACCACCCACAAGCTTATCCCCGGAAAAGAAAACCAGGTCAACACCAAGCGCAATGCTCTGCTGCACCATTGGCTCTGGAGCCAGCCCATACGCAGCCGTATCTAGAAAACAACCGCTGCCCAGGTCATCGAATACAGAAAGGCTACGCTTACTGCCAAGCGCCGTTATCTCTTCAAGGGTAACAGAATGAACGAAACCTTCCACTCTGAAATTGCTGGTATGAACGCGCAAGAGTGCCGCCGTACGTGGGCTAATGGCTTGCTCATAATCGTCAATATATGTACAGTTCGTGGTGCCAACCTCTATCAACTTCGCCCCGCTCTGTCGCATCACATCGGGAATACGAAAGCCACCACCGATCTCCACAGCCTGGCCTCGGGAGACAATCACCTCTTTTCTTTTGGCTAAAGCAGTGAGAGCCAGCAGTACAGCAGAAGCGTTGTTATTTACTACCAAGGCTGCCTCAGCTCCGGTCAACTGGCACAGAAGCTGTTCGATATGAACATTCCGGGAGCCTCGCAACCCGCTGCCAAGGTCAAACTCCAGGTTGCAATAGCCCGCGGCAACCAGCCCCATAGCTGCTGTCGCCTCTTTGCTAAGAGGTGCTCGACCCAGGTTAGTATGAAGTATGACCCCACTGGCATTGATAACCGGGCGCAAACTGGATTGTGCCAGCGTTTGCAGTCGAGAACATATAGAGTCCACCAGCTCATCAGAAGAAGGACATGAAATGCCACGCATGATAGCCGCGCGGCTTTCCTCAAGTTGTTGGCGAACCACATCCACAATCATGTCATGCGCATAAATTTTCCGAAGCTCCCTGATTCGCTCCTCGGAAATCAATTTATCCACACTGGGAAGACGACGAAGTTCATTTTCCATAATGCAAAGATATTCTACTATACCCAGAGCCAGTTTCAAAGCTGGTAGATTCTCCGCTTCATCCAAAATGACAAAAGGCATAGGCGCATACCTCAAGACCGGTACGCCGCTTTGCCTCTCGGTTCAGCCAATGTTACAATACGTACAAATGGACAAAAAGATTCCACCCCGCTTGACTGAAAGCGTAACCGGAGCTGGCTGAGCTTCCAAGTTAGGTCCGGGAGACCTAGACAAAGCCTTGTGCGACTTGCCTCTAATACGTGACAAGAACGTAATTCGAGGCATGGAAAGCCTGGATGATGCCGGCGTTTACAAGTTGAGCGATGACCTGGCTATCATCCAGACCGTCGATTTCTTTACACCTATTGTGGATGACCCCTACGATTTCGGGCAGATTGCTGTCGCCAATGCGCTGAGTGATGTCTACGCTATGGGCGGTAAGCCTTTGACCGCCATGAATATGGTCTGTTTCCCAACGAAGAAACTGGACATAACCATACTGAAAGACATACTCAAGGGTGGGATAGATAAGATGAAAGAAGCTGGCGTGACACTTGTCGGCGGACACAGTATAGACGATGCCGAGCTAAAATACGGGCTTTCTGTAACCGGCACAGTGCACCCTGACCGTCTGGTGACCAACTCCGGAGCCAAAACAGGAGACAAACTCATACTCACCAAGCCTTTAGGCACCGGAATAATAAGCACCGCTCTGAAGGCAGGCAAAGCCAGCAAAGAGACAGCAGCCAAGGTGACAAAGTATATGGCAGCTTTGAATAAAAAAGCCTCGGAACTAATGCAGGAGGCAGGAGTTCATGCCTGCACTGACATAACCGGCTTTGGATTTATCGGCCATGTCTGCCAGCTAGCCCGGAGCAGCCAGGTAGGCATCAAAATCAATTCAAGTTCAGTTCCCGTCTTCGCAGAGGTGGAGGATTTTGCCAAGGCAGGGCTTTGTCCCGGTGGCTTGCAAAGAAACAGAGAGTTCTACGGCAAAATGGTGGAATTCTCTAACCAGATTCCTGATTACACTCGGGACATACTCTTCGACCCTCAAACCTCTGGCGGGCTGCTTATTGTGCTGGTTCCTGAAAAAGCAGAATTATTAGTGAACAAACTACACAAAGCTGGTATACAGGATGCGGTTATCGTCGGAGAAGTAATCAGCAAGCCAAAGGGAAAGCTACTCGTAGAATAGCACAAAAAACGTGGTTTTTCGACTTTCTCAACTATAGAGCGCCATCAGTGATTTAAGTCCAATATTTGAACCACGGATTTCTACTGGTCAAGAACAGCTTTATTAACAAAGTCGATCACAGCATTATTAACGACCTCTGCCTTATCGATATGAGGCATATGCCCGGCACCCTTAATAATCATTAACTTGGCAGTTGATATCTCTTCTTGGAGCAACTCCGCATAATGCGGCGGAATGACCTTATCTTGTGCTCCCCATACAACCAGTGTGGGGCATTTTATTGCGCTCAATCTCGAATGGATGTAGAGCTCATCTTTAATCATATTCCTTACAACTACGGGCGGTATTTTCCTTGCATTAGCTGTCTTATAAACGTTGTAGTAATAATCGACTGTCTCATCCGTGACTATAGATCTGTCACACAATATGCCATTTTCCAACACATACCTGACTGCTGAAGGCGTTATTAACGACATCAATATCGTTCCTATGATTTGAATTTTCAACAGCCTGAATAACCAAAAATGCACACTACCTGGATAACCTCCGGAATCAATAAGTATAAGAGCCGATACACGGTCAGGATATTTAAGGCAAGTTTCCAAAGCTATCTGGCCTCCCATTGAGTTCCCAGCTAATACTGCCTTCTTAACGCTACATTCGTCTAGATAGGCTTTTACGAAGTCGGCATACCCTTCAGATGAATAAGGAAAACCCAACGGCTTGTCGCTATAGCCGAATCCTGGCAGGTCAAATGCTTTTACAGCAAAATGTTTGCCAAGCACAGGAATATTTAACCTCCAGTCATAAGCCGCAGCCATGAACCCGTGAATAAAAACTAAAGGAATGCCACTGCCCATTTCCCATACATGGGTATTTACGCCGTTAATCCTGACAAACGAGCCGTATTTTGCCAGTTCTTCAGGCGTTTTAGATTCTTTCATTGGAGAACAATCAGCAAACTAGAGGGAAATATACGAGCATTAGTTAGAGTGAGTAGATTTCCTTACCAAAGGTATGTACCCAGTTCTTTTGAAGAGCCTCAATCGCTTCCTTGGTCTTGTCCACGCCGATAATGACTACAGGCTGCCCACTTTCTCCCTTGCCCAGGTAAGTATAGAAATAGCATACATTTATATTTGCCTCACGCAGAGGCTTCAATACAGCCAGAAGTCCGCCGGGATGGTCAGGAACTTCCACTGCAATTACATCGGTTTCGTGTACCGAATAGCCATGACTTTTGAGCACATTAAGCGTTTTTTCCGGGTTGTCAGCAACAAATCTCACCGTGCTAAAATCAGATGTGTCAGCTACAGAAATAGCTCTGATGTTTATCCCCTCCCTACCCAAGTATTCGCTCACAGCCAGGAACTTACCCGGCACATTCTCTAAGGTTATTGAAATTTGTTTCACACACATGACTCTCTCTCCAACTAAACATAATAAATATCAGAACTGGTCATATCCCGCCTTTAAGGCTTTTTCATTAACAGCAATCAGCTTTTGTTTCTTGCCTAGCGTGGACTTCAGCGCATCAACCACGCTACTAAGCGAAACAAGGCCGCTTCTCTTGATAAACGCACCGAGCATCACCATATTGGCAGACCTGGGACTTCCCAAGTTTTCCGCAATACTATTAGCAGGCACACCCACAATATTAATATCACCCCTTGAGATTGCGGATTCCACCAAAGAGGAATTAATAAAGAACAGGCCACCTGATTGAATCTGATTCTGGAATCTAACTACAGAAGGCTGGTTCATAGCAATGACAAATTCCGGCGACGAAGCAACCGGAGATGCAATCTCATCATCAGATATAACCACTGTGCAATTGGCGGTACCACCACGGACCTCGGCACCGTAGGACGGCAAATAAGTCACATTCTTAGCCTCAAGCATTGCTGCCTGAGCCAGGCTAAGTCCCATAGACATAACACCCTGACCTCCAAAACCAGCGATTATAGTCTTAATCAGCATTCTTCCCACCCGTTACGTCTTTGATTACTCCCAACGGAAACACCTTGGTCATCTCCTTGTCCACCCATTGCCATGCTTCCACAGGACTCATTTTCCAGTTAGTGGGACACGGAGAGAGAATTTCCACCATGGCGAAACCACGTTTATCAAGTTGCACCTGGAATGCCTTCTGAATAGCTTTTTTCGTTTTTCTGATATTGGCTGGAGAGTTCACTGCCACCCGCTCAATGTATGCTGTACCTTCAACCAGGGCTAAAATCTCGCTCATCTTTATCGGATGTCCTTCCAAAATAGCATCCCTACCATAAGGTGTGGTAGTTGTTGTTTGTCCAACCAGAGTAGTTGGCGCCATCTGCCCACCAGTCATTCCGTAGACGGCGTTGTTGATAAAAATAGAGGTTATATTTTCTCCTCTGTTGGCAGCATGTATAGTCTCAGCAGTACCAATGCCAGCGAGGTCACCGTCACCCTGGTAAGTAAAGACAACAGCCTCCGGGAAAGCACGCTTGATGCCGGTAGCCACAGCAGCACCTCTGCCATGCGCCGATTCCACCATATCAACATCGAAATAGTAATAAGCAAAGACAGAGCAGCCCGGAGGTGGAACACCGATAGCTTTATCTTGAAGTCCCATCTCATCAATGACTTCACAGATAAGCCTATGAGCAACAGAGTGCCCACATCCCGGGCAATAGTGGAATACGTTTCGCTTTAGAGATTTGGGTCTGGTAAATACTTTATTCATTTATTCAAACCCTTCTGATAGTAAAGGCGTGAGATTACTCGAGCCACCTCGCTTGGCGTAGGAATGACTCCTCCCGGCCTTCCATAGAAAGAAATTTCACCTCTGCCCTCTAGAGCCAACTGCACATCCTCCACCATCTGCCCCATATTCATCTCAAACACTAAAAATTGCTTCACTGTCTTCACCAATTCTTTCACTGACTCATCAGGAAACGGCCAAAGGGTAATCGGCCTTAACAGCCCGACTTTTAAACCTTCCGCCCTTGCCGTTTTAATGGCTCCTTTAGCGATTCGAGCTGCTATGCCAAAAGCAACCACGATTAACTCAGCATCATCAACCAAAAATGTTTCGCAAGCGGTCTCATCCCTCTTGATTAACTCATACCTTCTGAATAGGCTCCAGTTTATCTCTTCCAGCTCAGCCGGATCAGAAGTAAAGGTCTTAATGAACCTGCTTGGCCTTCCTTTTGCGCCTCTTAACGCATCACCTCTGATGGGCAATTCCGCAGGAGCTTCATGATTGAATTCCACTGGCTCCATCATCTGTCCCAGAATGCCGTCACCGAGAATTATTACGGGGATTTTATATTTGTCAGCAAGGTCAAACGATTTGTGGGTAAGGTCCGCTAGCTCTTGTACTGATGAAGGCGCTAGAACTATGGTTCTGTAATCTCCGTGACCACCACCCCGGGTGGCCTGAAAATAATCAGATTGTGCCGCCACTATACTTCCCAATCCTGGCCCACCTCTGGACATATTGACGATAACTGCTGGGAGCTCACAAGCTGCCAAATAAGAAATCCCTTCCTGTTTCAGGCTAATGCCAGGACTTGAAGAGGATGTCATTGCTCTGACCCCAACCACGCTGGCCCCGTAAACCATGTTTATGGCGGCAAGCTCGCTCTCTGCCTGAATAAAAGAACAACCCTTCCTTCGGCTCAGATTGGCTGCCATATACTCGGTCAACTCATTCTGAGGTGTAATCGGATATCCAAAGTAGCTCTGGCAGCCTGCCCGGATGGCTGCCTCCCCTATGGTGGCATTTCCGGTCATAAGAACTTTAGCCACGATAAACCTCTATTGCTACTTCAGGGCAAACCAAGGCACAGATAGCGCACCCTGTACATTCGCCATTATCATTGAAAACAGCCGGCAGATAACCGCTCGCGTTCAATTTATCAGAGACAGAAATAATACCTTTGGGGCAAAAAGAAATGCAGAGCTCACATCCTTTGCAAAGTTCACCAGCAATTTCAATAGTCCCTTTCATCTCAGTCCCTGTTCTTGGGAATTGGCCCGAATTGCCCTACAATTGTATTCTCAAATATCCACCGTTACAAGCTTTTAAACTTTAGCATTATCCCAAAAGTTGCTGTCTTAACGCAAAAAAGGGGCGAGGTGATGAAATGACATCCGGCTCGGACAAATTTGTTCCTTAATCTGCTTTAGAAAAACAAACGGGCCCTGCCTAAGAGCAAGGGCCCGATTTTTTCTTGGTGGAGGCGGGGGAGGGTTGAACTCCCCGTCCAGAAGAAGGTTGCCAGAACGTACTACAGGCTTAGTCAGCTCATTTATCTCACCTGACTAGGCTCTGCTGACCGATAATAGCCAGGCCAGTCGATGATTCTTAGCCAACCTCTATCGACATTGAGGCTGGAGCACCCCGACATTTCGTCACCCAATCCCAACCCATCGGGGTGAGGTCAGGTTGGATGTGCAGCCTAATTAGGCTGCAATTGGAACTGCTTCGGCAGTTGTATTTTGCCACCTGTTTAACGAGGTGATGGCACCTCGACCTGCTATCCTGTGGGCCTCCCACTGTCGAAGCCTCACGCCCCCAAAATTAGGTTTTTAATGTGCTTAGCCCCTCCTCTTCAACGCCCGCCCTATTTCCCTCTCCGTCTCCCGACGGGCCATCGCTTCACGCTTATCGTGAAGCCGCTTTCCTCGCGCCACACCCAACTCTAGCTTAGCAACTCCTTTTTTAATATATAACTTCAAGGGCACTAAAGTCAAACCTTTCTGATTTACCATACCTGCCAGTTCGTCAATCTGACGGCGATGCAACAATAGCTTACGCGGCCGGTTCGGCTCATGATTGTAATGACTACCAGCTTGATAGGCAGCGATATGCGCATTAACCAGCCACAGCTCACCGCCTTCAGGTCTGGCGTAGGCATCACGAATATTCACCCGTCCTGCCCGAATCGACTTTATCTCAGTGCCAGTAAGTACAATGCCGGCTTCCAGGCTCTCCAGAATATGGTAATCATGATAAGCCTTGCGGTTAACTGTTATCGACTTTGAATCCACCATATATGCTAAAATTTTACCACTATTATAATAATAAGGTAAGGACAAGGAGATTATCATGTTAAGTAATCTGAATAAATACTGGATTATCATTATCGCCTTTTTGCTGGTCAGCCTTATCAGCGGCGGCATTGTGCTGGCAGTAAAACAAAGCAGACATAAGCCTGTAGAAATTTCCTTGTCCCAAACTACGCCGATTCAGTACGAAGATGAAATCTACATCGGTGGTGCGGTGGCCAATCCGGGTTTCTATCCCTTTAAAAAAGCTGACACTATAGAAGCAATTGTCCAGGCTGCCGGGCTTATATCAGACGCAGATACAGACAAAATCAAGATTTATGTGCCCAGGGCCGGCGAAGGCTCTCAACCACAAAGAATAAATTTGAACCGGGCTGAAGCCTGGCTGCTTGATGCCTTACCTGGAATCGGACCAGACAGGGCTCAAGCTATTGTCGACTACCGTAATCAAAATGGTACATTTCGCCGAGCTGAGGACTTACTGCAAATCGAGGGCATCGGTGAATCCACCCTAGACAGGATAAGAGACCTGATAACTCTGGAGGACTGAAACTAGTGACGCTCATTTACCTCAGCGCCGCCTGGGTGGCAGGCATCTACTTGGGCTCGAAATTTGCCCTGCCCTGGGGCATTGTTTTTATAGGGCTTATTCCCCTGTGTCTCATCCCTCTCCTATCGCAATATAAAAAGCAACTGCTTATAGCGGGATTCTGCCTCTTTGCTCTAATTGGCGGTTGCATTCGTCTCCAATCAAGCCTTCCCGTCATCAATGAGCAGCAACTTCAGTTCTACAACGACAAGGGAACGGCCGAATTTGAGGGTATGGTATACACCGAACCAGAGACAGGGGGTACAACTTCTACCCTCCAGCTATCAGCCAGTGATATAGAAATAGATGATACAAAAAAGGAAATATCAGGGAAAGCTCTAATACGCGTGCCGGGATATCAAGAATATCATTACGGTGATATATTGAAAGTAACCGGCAAACTGGAGACACCACCGCAATTTGACGACTTCGACTATAAAGCTTACCTAGCACGTCAAGGAATTTATTCGGTTATAAATTATCCTGAAATAGAAATCCTAGATACAGGCAAAGGTTTTAAACCTTTGGCATGGATTTATTCACTGAGAAATCACCTCTCCCAGAGCCTCTCCCTTGCCTTGCCCGAACCGCAAGCCTCGCTGGCTCAAGGCATTCTCCTCGGCTTAAGAGGCAATATACCATATTCTCTGAATCAAGCATTATCGAGAACGGGAACTGCCCACCTGCTAGCTATCTCCGGTCTAAACATCAGCATTGTCATAGGCATACTTTTGGCTGCCGGCATCTGGCTTTTCGGCAGACGCTATTACATCTATATATGGCTGGCTCTTATAGCCATCTGGCTATACGCTCTGGTTACAGGCATGAACCCGCCGGTAGTTCGGGGTGCCGTCATGGGAAGCATGTTTTTGATAGCTGAATATCTCGGCAGACAACGTAGCGCCTCCACCGCTCTTGCCTTTGCCGCAGTAGTGATGGTGGGAATCGAGCCTCAAGTTCTATGGGATGCCAGCTTCCAACTGAGCTTCCTGGCTATGGCAGGACTCATTTTCATTGCCCCCTACTTCCAATTCTGGGCTAGACGAGGGATAGCTGTCACCATAGGAAGAGAGGGAACTGCAGTCTCTTTATGTAACTTTATCTCTGATAGTTTCGCAGTTACTTTAGCTGCCATCTTAGCTACCTGGCCGGTCATCGCCTACTATTTCGACATTATCTCCTTCGTTGGTCTGCCGGCTACTTTCTTCGCTCTGCTGGCTTTGCCAGGCATAATTATCACCTCAGCTCTGGTCGCCGGTATAGGACTTTGGGCACCACTCTTAGCACAGGCTATAGGCTGGATAGCATGGCTTTTCCTCAGCTACTTCATTCTCGTAGTACAAGCCTTCAACGCTTTGCCATTCTCGTCAGCCAAGTTGAGCAGTATTCACATCTGGCAAATATGGATTTATTATGCTTTTCTGGCTGCAATAATGGCAGCCATCAATTACCGAAAACAATTGGCCGACTTTTTTCACCTGGCAATTCCCAAAATAAGTACCCCCGTAAGCAGGGTCTCCGGGCTTGCCCTCAAAGCTCCAAAGAAATGGGTTATATACCCACTTCTAATTACCACCATCCTGGTCTGGGTTGCCTTTCTAAACATGCCCGATGACAAGCTACATGTAAGCATACTCGATGTAGGGCAAGGAGATGCCATCCTCATTCAAACGCCAAACCGCCAAGACATACTCATCGATGGTGGTCCGAACCCCCAGGCAATAAGGTTAGAACTAGGCAAAAGATTACCCTTCTGGGATAAGACTATTGACTTGGTGATTCTAACCCAGCCGCAAGCCGACCATGTCGCTGGCCTGATAGCAGTACTCAAAAAATATAACGTCCCACAGGTCATAGAGCCGGAGATAACCTATAACTCAGTCACTTATCAGCAATGGCTCAAGTTAGTTAATGACAACGAAATCAAACATGAAATAGGTCGTGCCGGACAAGAGGTCAACCTGGGAAACGGAATAAAGGTAGAGATACTCCATCCTTCGTCATCTTTACTTCAGGATACTTCCGATGATATTGATAACAACGGCATGGTGCTACGCTTAAGCTGGAATGAGATAAGTTTCTTATTCACCGCTGACATCGGCCGGGAGGCTGAGTGGCATCTTATCGCTCAACGAGCCAATATCAAAAGCACAGTGTTGAAAGTTGCCCACCACGGCAGCCAGACCTCTACCTCTCCACAGTTTCTGGCGGTAGTTAGTCCCGAAGTAAGCGCCATTTCAGTGGGCACCAACAATAGATTCGGCCTCCCTGACAGCGAGGTAGTGGATAGACTGACCAAACTGGTGGGAAGCGACAGCCTATACCTGACCTCAACTCACGGGACTATCGAGTTCATAACCGATGGCAACAGACTATGGGTAAAATATGACAAGTAGCCTGTAGAAAACCGCCCGTTTCCGTACTCAGCCTATTGATTTATAGCTCGTTTTGTCGTAGAGTATTAGTCATCTGAAACATGAAGGACTACAGGAGGCAAGCATGAGAAAGCTGACCTGGCTGTTGCCAGTAACCATTATACTATTCCTCGTTCTGGCTGCCACCGTTTCAGTCAGTGCCCAGGATGATTTCGAAGTGACAGACCTAAGCATCAGCCCTGATTCTGTCGCAGCGGGGGAGCCCGTCACTATAACTGCTATAGTCACAAACACCAAAGAGACAGAGGAAACTTACCTCTTTGAGTTAAAAGTTAACGGTGAGGTCAAAGATAGCCAAGAGCTACTACTAGGTGCAGGGCAGAGCGACAACATAACTTTCACAATTACTGCCAGTACGCCCGGTGACAACCTTGTAGAACTGGGTAACGCAAGCGAAGTCTTTTCTGTGACCGGGCAAGCATCCTTCTGGAGCATATTCCCTTCATGGTTATGGATAGTCATTATCGCCATAATCATTGTATTAATCATACTTGTCATAGTTATTGTAGCTATGCCTTCCCGCAAGAAACAGCCTGGAACAGCTACCAAAGGTAGACAAGGACAACCACCTGTACAAGCAGCCGCACCATTTCCAACTCCAATTCCAGGCCCGGGTTCAACCGGCCCACAAATGGGATATCCACCATCAATGCCAACGCAGACCCCAGAAGCATTCGCTGCCCCAGGCCAATTTCCAGCACCAGCACCAATAGCTGCACCATACCCACAATATGCCAGAAGGCCAATATTCTCAGTAAGCAACCTGACCATAACGCCAAACCAAGTAAAATCCGGCGAGCCAGTAACCATCAACGCCATAGTATCCAACAATGGCTCGGAAGCAGGCACATACAGCATGGTATTGCGAATCAATAACGTAGTCGAGCACATAACCGATCTAATATTGTCGCCCGGAGCAAGCCAATCTGCTACTTTCACGATAATTAAGGAAGCCGGGGGGGACTATTTCGCGGAGGTAGATGGCTTGAGCGGTACATTCATAGTTATACCGCTGGTTCCAGCTAATTTTTTTGTAAGCAATTTGATCATATCACCAGAGCGTGCCAAACAGGGAGAAAGAATTAGCATCAGCGCTATGGTAACTAACAATGGAGAGGTCGCCGGCGATTACAGCTTGGTACTAAAATTAAAGGGCGCCGTCGAAACCACTAAAGAGATTAGTCTGGGTCCAGGCGAAAGCCAGAAGGTAACCTTTGACATAAACAAAAGCACGCCTGGCTTCTACAATGTGGAATTAGAAGGATTAACCGGAAGATTTGTTATCGAGATGGAATGGCAGGGATAGACTAGGAAAAGCAGAAACTAAAGCCCTTCCTGACCTGAATCAGTTTCTAACTTCCACAACTTATCCGTCCCCTCCACACGGTCAACATATAATACGCCGTTAATATGGTCTATCTCGTGCTCCAAAGCTTGAGCCAGGAGCTCTTCTCCTTTAAGCCGGATTTTCCGCCCCTGTCTATCCTGAGCCTTGACCTTGACCCAGACCGAACGCCTAATTTCCCCTTGATACCCCGGAACGCTAAGGCAGCCTTCCTGCACCAAGCGCTCACCGTGCCGCTTGGCTATCTCGGGATTAATCAAAGCCATAACCTCATTACCCGGTAACTCAATAACGACCACTCTGAGCGGCACACCAATTTGAGGTGCAGCTAAACCAACACCCGGAGCCGCCCTCATAGTCGCTATCATGTCATTGATAAGCCGCTGGACAGACTTATCAATCTTGGTTACCTTTTTAGCTTTTTGTCTCAGTACAGGGTCTGGCAAACAACGAATATCACGAACCGCCATTTTGTTATGATTTATTAAAGCACACCCACTGGGTCCATGTCCACAATCCAACCCCGAGGAAATACTATATCCTTCAAGAAGTCATCCAAACCAGTTCCACAAAGAACCAGCTGCCATCGATAATGTCCTCTAACTCGAGGGGTAAAAGCCGGCACAGGACCAATCAACCGTAAGTCGGGTATACCCCTCCTATCTTTTTCGGCAGCAAGCAAGCGGCTCATCCTCTCTGCTTCCCTGGCACAAGTTATCGCGTTAGTATGATTGAAAGTGAGGTTGGACAACTGGCTGAAAGGAGGATAAACAAAGTTACGACGATAATTTATCTCCTGAGCATAAAAACTCAGATAATCGTGCTTCGATGCTGCCTTTATTGCATAATGCTCTGGACTATAAGTCTGTATAATAACTCTTCCCGGCATAAAGCCCCGCCCCGCCCTGCCAGCCACCTGACACAAAAGCTGGAAGGTACGCTCACCCGCCCTGAAATCAGGCAAATTCAATCCGGTGTCAGCGCTTATAACCCCAGCCACTGTTATCTGAGGTAAGTCCAATCCCTTGGCTATCATTTGGGTACCTATAAGTACGTCAGCCTCATGTTCTCGAAACTTAGTCAAAAGTTCTTCATGAGCTCGCCTACCAGAAGTTACATCTCTATCCCACCGGAGAATGCGAGCTTGTGGGAAAAAATGTTTGACTTCTTCTTCCACCCTTTGGGTACCAATGCCCAAAAATCTGAGGTGAGGGCTAAGACATTGAGGACATTCCACAGGCAGAGAAATTGAATACCTGCAATGGTGGCAAACTAATTTCCTTGTCGCCGAGTGATAGGTAAGAGATGCCGTGCAATGTGAACAGCGAAAAGCAAAGCCGCAGTCCCGACATTGAACAAAAGTGGCCGTGCCACGCCTATTGAGAAACAAGATAGTCTGCTCATGGCGAGCCAGCGCCTCAGTCATGGCTCGAACCAGAGAGCGGCTTAAAAGGCTACGATTCCCGGCTTTCAATTCATCCCTTAAATCCACTACCTCAACTTCAGGCAAAGGTGATGGACCATACGGCGTAATACGCTCTTTAAGTTCAATAAGCTCATACTCACCCTGTTGCGCTTTGTAAAAAGTCTCTACATCAGGTGTAGCACTCCCCAAAATAACTACAGCACCTGTAAGCCCAGCCAATTTTATAGCCACATCTCGGGCATGGTACCGTGGTGGCTTATCGGACTGCTTGTACGTCCACTCATGCTCTTCGTCGATTACAATCAAACCGAGGTCAGGCTGAGGTGCAAAAAGGGCACTCCTCGGACCGATGACTACATCGCATCTGCCTTCCTTTATTCTATGCCACTCATCAAATTGCTCACCTAGCGACAAACCGCTGTGAATCACAGCGACGCGACCGGGGAAACGGGAGGCAAAACGCTCAATCGTCTGCGGGGTGAGAGCAATTTCAGGAACAAGACAGATGCCCCGCTTGCCTTGAGCCACAAAGTCCGCCAGGGTTCGAAGATAAATCTCAGTCTTGCCGCTGCCCGTAACACCGTGAAGCAAAAAAACCAACGGCGACCTGTGCAAATTAGGCTGAACTATACAGCTCTGAATTCTCTGCCAGGCTGACTTCTGGGACGGAGTAAGCTCCGGCGGCAATGTTGGAGCAGTACTAAGATGGGCTAAAGGGTCACGCCTGACCTCAACTTCCACCACAGAAATTAAGCCGTGATTCTTCAAAGATTCGATTACCGACCTCTGGCAAGCAATAGACTTCCTGAGTTCAGCCAACGAGACAGGTTGAGGCCGCTTAATCAGGAACTCGAGAACTGCCGCTTGCTTATAAGCTTTAATCTTCCTCAGCCGAATAACTTCCGCCTCAACCTCACCTGGGCCAATCTGTAGCTGCAAATGAGTGACTAACCTTGGCCTGACTTTAGTTTCTTCTAGCCGTTGACTTTTTACTAACAGACGCTGCCGCAAAAGCTGTCGCGTAATCAACTCAGTTTTTCTTTTCCCAAGCTCCCGCTCTAATTCCCTTATGTCAACCATACCCTTGTTTTCGAGAAGACGTACAACCTGTATCTGCTCAGAATTAAGCTGCGACAAATCGACATGCTGTGGCAAGAGTTGCAAAATGGTAGCTAATCTTTGCTCAAATCCAGGAGGTAACATCAATGCCACAGCATCAAAAAGAGGTGAAAGATAATGATTATTCAACCAGAAGGCAAGCTCAATGTAAGCCGCAGACAATAACGGAAAGGAGGTGATAAGACTGCTGATTTCCTTAGTTACCTCAAATGAGGGATAATCACTTACCTTGACAACAATGCCCTGAAGAATCTTAGAGCCAAAAGGCACCCGGACGGCTTGTCCAATATCAATGTTTAGCTCTGGGGGTATCGAATAACAAAAGCTACGGCGTTGAGCGATAGGCGAATTGACAGCCACTTCCGCATACTTCATTCCATTTCTTCAACTTCTCCCTCTCCAGCTTCTTCTGCAGCCTCTTTGGCTTCAGCTTCCTCCGCTTCAGCCTCTGCGCCAACAGACTCTACAACACCAGCTTCTTCCACCATCTTCTCCCGTCGCTCTTTTAGACGTGCCTCTCTAGCACTAAGCCGACGTATGTAATACAGCTTGGCACGGCGAACTTTGCCATGCCGTACCACATCGACCTTCTCCAAAAGAGGAGAGGCAAAGGGGAAAGTGTGCTCCACACCAATTCCATAAGTAACTCGCCTAACCGTAAAATTACCACCACCACTCCCTCTCCGAATCCGAACTACTAGCCCAAGCAGGGTTTGAACACGCTCTCTACCGGCTTCTTTTACCTTAAAACTCACCCTTACTGTATCGCCGGGGCTAATCTGGGGTATATTAGGATTTGCCTTAATCTGACTGGTAGAATTGACATTCATTTCTAGCTACATCCCTTCTATAACTTGATTTAGGAGGCCTCACCAAGCAGTCGTTTATCTTCCCGGGAAAGCACAGCTTTTTCTATAAGATCCGGACGCCGCTTTGCAGTTCGTAATAGGCTTTGCTTACGTCGCCATCGAGCAACCTCAGCATGGTCACCGGAAAGCAAAATCTCAGGTACTGCCCAGCCGTGATATACTGCCGGACGAGTATACTGAGGATACTCCAACAGACCTCCAATATGCGAATCCTCTACTAAAGACGCCTCAGAGCCAAGCACCCCCGGCAACAACCGAATTACACAGTCCACCACTACCATTGCTGCCACCTCACCGGCGCTGAGTAAATAGTCACCAATACTAATTTCATCACTAACCAGATGCTCAGCCACTCTCTCATCAACACCCTCGTAATGACCGCAGATAAGAATGAGATTCTGGCAGTCAGCCAGCTTGCGAGCCATCTCCTGATTAAAAAGCCGACCTTGCGGGCTGAGCAAGATAGTAGATATCGATGGCAAGCTGAGCTCCCCCTTGATATCATCAACAGCTTCAAAAATGGGCTCTGGCTTGAGCACCATTCCAGCTCCACCGCCGTAGGGATAATCATCCACGATATGATGCTTGTCATGGGTATAAGCACGAATATCATGAAGCTGGATATCAACGAGACCATGTTCTATGGCTCTCCCGATGATGCTGCAGCCAAGCAAACCGTCAAACATCTGTGGAAATAGTGTCAATATATCAATGCGCATTCAACTAATCTCACCATGACCTCATTCAGAAATCTTGCCCCCAAGAATCCCCAACGCGTGAGGTAGAGCAGGCAGGATAACCTCGAGGCATTCCTTCACCGCCTTCGGGCTGCCCGGAAGATTAACAATCAAACACTTGCCACGGCTGCCGGCGACAGCGCGACTAAGTATCGCCTCAGGCTTATTCTTCATCGTAACCATTCTCATAGCCTCAGTCAAACCAGGAATAGTTTTATCAATCACTGCCAGTGTGGCCTCAGGGGTGACATCCCGGGGAGATAATCCGGTTCCACCACTGGTTACTATAAGGTCAAGACCAACTGTATCGGACCATTCCCTAAGTTTTGTTGAAATAACCTCTGCCTCATCTGGCACAACCTCATATCTGGCCACATCGACGCCAAGCCGACCGATAAGCTCCTTTGCCACCTCTCCACTCTTATCTGGCCGCTCACCACTCCATCCCCTATCACTAATAACAAGGATACCAGCTAACATCCGCCTATTTTACCATACCAAAGCTAAAGCTCAAAACCACAAAACATACTTATACTTTAGTACTACCCTTCAAAAAGACACCATTTGCCACGACAACACAAGATATTGAGGCTATCCAAATTAAAATCACTACTTATTGGGAAAAGCAAGTTGGAAAAAATCTAAGAGCTGTAAAATTTTCATAAATTAGCTGGGAATTTGGTGGGAAAGGTATTGACAAAGTGGGTGAAATGTGCCCATAATGGTAAACAGTGGGAAAAAGTGGTAATAAGGAGGAGTTATCATGGTAATTGATTGCGTTCAATTTCGAATAGCAAACAGCAAGTTGTTCCACTTCCTAAAGGAGAACAGCCATACCAGCCTTGAACTCCAATTGATCCGTTTTTGGGCGCGGCATCCCCGAGCCAGGCTAAGTCTATACACAATCGCCAGTGCCATGGACACCGCTAAGATCAACTTGAGAGAAGCAATCAGGTCTTTAATCGAAAAAGGCATACTCCAGGAGCAACAAGACGGCAACGGCCTGATCACTTACTCACTAGCCAGTGACCCACAGACACAAGAACACATCGAAGAATTAGCTAAATTAGATTGGAATGAAATAAGGATTTTAGAAAAGCAACTTGAGGGAGAAGCTGTACTGGTCTAAATATCCGGTTGGAAGCAGATATGTTCCTAGGCGAATACGAATACAAAGTAGACAATAAGGGCAGATTACCCCTGCCCCCTAAGTTCAGGCAAGAACTCGGGGGTGAATTAGTTTTGACTAAAGGACTGGAGAAATGCATCGTCATCTATCCAGTGGCTGAATGGCGCAAGGTGGCAGACACTTTGTCAGCCCAGGCTTTACCATCGAGCAAATTCAGGACAATGAACCGGGCTATGTTCGGTACAGCTTTTAGCCTTTCGCTAGATGGTCAGGGAAGAATAGCTCTGCCATCTATTTTACGTAATCGCGCTGAAATAGGTGACTCTGCTGTCGTAGTCGGTGCTAACAACTGCATCGAAATATGGAATCCGGCTTCTTGGAATTCAGAAAAGCCATCGGCTGAAGAGCAACTATGGCAAATCATAGAAAGCCTTGAGGAACAGCAATGAGTCTAACCATGGCTATACCTATCCATAAACCAGTGCTGCTTAACAAGACCATAGAAGCACTACAAGCTCAACCGGGAAAACGTTATGTTGACTGCACCTTGGGCTCAGGGGGACATGCCTCAGCTATTTTGGAAAAGATCCTGCCTGACGGACAACTGCTAGGTATAGATGCTGACCCCGAAGCTATCAAAATGGCTAAGCCCAGGCTAGCCGATTATATTAACTCAACTATCATGATAAATGACAACTTCGCTAATCTTGAGATCATCTGCAGAGAAAACAATTTCCTGCCTGTACATGGAATCCTTTTCGACCTCGGTCTCTCCTCCATGCAGCTTGAGATTTCTGAGCGCGGTTTCAGCTTTCAGCACGATGGTCCACTTGATATGCGTTTTAGTCCAACCCAGGGATTAACCGCATCTGATATCGTCAATAACCTCCCCGAGGATAAGTTAAGTCAAATCATCAATAACTACGGTGAAGAGCGTTATAGCAAACGGATAGCGCGTTATATAATAAAAAGCCGCCCCATAACCAGTACCCTACAACTAGCCGGCGTAGTGGAAAAAGCTGTCGGCAGCCGTCACGGCAAGATACACCCCGCTACCAGAACTTTTATGGCATTACGCATCGCTGTTAATCGCGAATTGGAAAATCTAGCTGCAGCCCTGAAGCAAAGCATAAATTGTCTCGACCGCGGGGGGAGGCTGGTAGTCATCAGTTATCACTCACTAGAAGACAGAATAGTCAAGCAATTTATGATCCGAGAAAGCAAGGGATGCATCTGCCCGCCAGACGCTCCCATATGCCAATGCGGACATCTACCCAGTCTGAAAATAGTATCAAAGAAGCCTATCACGCCATCTCTTATCGAAATTAAACTTAATCCTCGCAGTCGAAGCGCCAAGCTTAGAGTAGCTGAGCGCCTTCTATAATTATAAAACTCAATCAGAGGAGATAAATTAAACAAAATCAAAATTAAAGGAGGTAAATACTAAGATGAAGAATATTATTTCGGCTATAGACGTGGGCACAACCAAAATATGCACCATCACTGGCACTCTCGATTCCGGAGGCAACATACAGGTCCTAGGAGTCGGCCTTGTGCCATCGCATGGTATGCATAAAGGCATGGTGGTAAACGTAGAAGAAGCCAGAGAATCAGTTGCCGAATCGGTTAGGCGAGCCGAACAGGCAAGCGGGCTTAAAGTGGAATCTGCTTACGTAGGTGTTACAGGCAGACATATAAGCTCGCACAACAGTCATGGGGTAGTGGCTATACCACGCAACGACCGTCTGGTTAGACGTGATGACTTAAAGCGAGTTCTTTCTTCTGCTCAACAGATTAATGTCCCTGACGACAGAAAGATACTCCATGCCATACCCCGTAACTATGCCCTGGACAATCAGGAAAGAATTAAGAATCCGGTAGGCATGCATGGCTTCAGACTGGATGTGGAAACTCACATCATTACCGCTGCTATATCCTCAGTACAGAATTTGGTCAAATGTATTCGAAGCGTTGGGGTAGAAATTCAGGACCTCATTCTGGAGCCGTTAGCCAGCGGTGAAGCAGTACTGACACCGGAAGAGAAAGAGGTAGGAGTCATTCTAGCCGATATCGGCGGTGGCACTACTGATATTGCCGTATTCAAAGACGGAAGTATCTACCATACATCAATCATTCCGGTAGCTGGATACCAGGTAACCAGTGATCTCTCAATCGGTCTGGGCTTACCTTTTGAAATCGCTGAAGCTATGAAAAAGAAATATGGCAATGTTTATCCTGAGGTACTAAATAAAAATCAGGAGTCAACGCTGACGGTTGAAGACGGGCACAGCGTTTCCTACCGTGACCTATGTAATATCATTAAAGTCCGCATGGAAGAACTGTTGAGGTTAATTCTCCTCGAAATGCCTGATTCCAACTACGCCTCAATAGCTCCATCCGGCCTAGTGCTCACTGGAGGCTGTGCCAACTTAACTGGGCTTGAGTCTCTAGCCAAACAAACAATCCGTATCCAAACCAGAATTGGTGAGCCTATGGGTGTGTACGGTATTACTGACATCCTCCACAACCCATCTCATTCCACCGGGGTTGGGTTACTTCTCTGGGGAACGAGGAATCATGGTAAGCCAACCTGGGAATCAAAGAGAAAGAACGGTGCCTTGGATGGCTTCATGTCATTAGTGAAGAAATTCTTCGGTGCCTAAGAATATATAAAAAGTAAACAGAAACAAAGGAGGGTTTATTAAAAATGGCCAAATCAACATTTTCCAACGCACCAGCCCGAATCAAAGCTATAGGTATCGGCGGTGGTGGCTCTAATGCTATAACCCGCATGGTTCGTGAAAGCATCAAAGGTGTGGAATTTATCACCATGAACACCGATGCCCAGGCTTTAGCATTGTCTGAATCTCCTGTGCGTGTCCAGTTGGGTGAGAAATTGACACGTGGACTAGGTGCCGGCGGTGACCACGCAGTCGGTGCTGAAGCAGCTGAAGAAAGCCGGCAAGCGATTGCTGAGGTAGTCTCCGGTGCTGACATGGTTTTTGTAACCGCCGGTATGGGCGGCGGTACCGGCACAGGCGGCATACCCGTTGTTGCCGATGTATCGCGACAGAATGGTGCCTTGACAATCGGCATCGTAACCAAACCATTCAGTTTCGAAGGCACTCGCCGGAGCAAAGTAGCTGAGGAAGGTATCTTACAACTATGCGACAAAGTAGATACACTGGTTATTATTCCCAATGACCGCCTTATCGAGCTTTGTGATGCCAAGACCACTGTAGATAATGCCTTCAGGCTAGCCGATGATGTGCTTAGACTTGCAGTTCAAGCTATTGCCGAGGTGGTAACCGTACCAGGATTAATAAACCTCGATTTTGCCGATATCAGGTCAATAATGAAGAACGCAGGACCTGCCTGGATGTCAGTAGGCAGAGGCAGCGGTCAAAACCGAGCTGTTGAGGCTGCCAGAGCTGCCCTTGCCAGCCCATTACTAGATGTTTCTATAAATGGCTCCAAGGGAGTACTATTCAATGTTACCGGTGGCAGCAGTCTCACACTATTCGAGTGCAATGAGGCTGCGGATATCATTGCTCAAGCAGTCGACCCGGATGCAAACATCATCTTCGGCGTCGTCTTTAATTCGCAAATGGATGAGGAGGTACAAATAACTATTATTGCCACCGGCTTCACCGCTCAATATGGAGCTGGAGTTCCTACTGAAACTGAGTTGCGTCGCTTACTACGAGGTGTAGCTGAAGATAGCCTCGATGTCCCCTCATTCCTCCGTCGTACGTCTAATTACTCTGCTACCCAACCAATGCCTTCCCCCCAGGCCAGACCCCGCTAACTCTCCACCAACCCTCCACCCTCCCCCAGCAGAGCGGCAACCCAAATTGCCGCTCTGTTTTTTTTACTTTTTACCTCATTTTATGTCTATAACTCACTTGACACCACCTATATGTTGGGCTAGAATGTCTCCGCACCACACTTTGTAGGGATACGTTGATGAATTGCCCCTATTGCGGTGACGCTGAATCAAAGGTAATCGACTCTAGGAGTATAGGTGATGGCATTAGGCGCCGCCGTCAGTGTCTTCATTGTGGAACCCGATTTACTACCTACGAACATATGCAATCCAGAAATATTTTTGTAATCAAAAAAGACAACAGGCGCGAGGAGTTCAACCGTGATAAATTGCTGGCTGGCATGCGCAAAGCCTGTGAAAAACGACCGCTGCCCACTGGTAACATCGACAAGCTCGCAGACAATATCGAAGCTGAACTTTATCGCCTGGGCAAAAACGAAGTCTCCAGCTCCATCATCGGCGACATGGTCATGGAAAGGTTGCAAGAGCTAGACCACATAGCCTATATTCGTTTTGCCAGCGTCTACCGCGAGTTCACTGACATTGCCGCCTTAAAACAGGCAGTAGATACTCTGGTGGACACTGAATCCAAGGCACCACCAGCCGGTCAACTGCCACTCTTATCCCAAGAAGAACTGACTATCTTGGGACAACGTCACCGGAGGCGGAAGTAAATGGCTGCTAGGCAGAATAAGAATCAACCCCCAGCCTCCAATCATAACCGCATTGCCCGGGCTGTTTTCGCAGCCGCTGAGTCCATAGGCATAACTGATAGGAAACTGCTCGAGGAACTCACGGGTCAGGTAATTCAAAGATTGGAATCAAGGCCAGCCTTACCGGGAATGGAGCATCTCGTCACGATGCAAGAAGAAAAGCAGCCACTATCTACCTCACAGATCGAGGTCGCAGTTAAAGAAATCCTGTCTGAGAAGAACAAGATAACAGAGTCAACAATGCCTAAAATAGAAATTGAATCCAAACCAAAAGCATCGAAGGTTAAATTAGCAGAAAAACCTGCGCCCAAGACGGAGACCAGAGCTAAACCGGGGATACAACTGACTCAAAACGCCCTTACAGTTTTGGAAAAGAGATACTTGGAAAAAGATAGCCAGGGACAGGTCATTGAAACACCAGATGAGATGTTTCGACGCGTCGCCAAACACATTGCCTCGGCTGAACTTGCCTACAACCATGAGGCAAACATTGACAGCTGGGAAGAAAAGTTCTATCAGTTAATGTCTTCTCTGGAATTCCTGCCCAATTCCCCAACCTTGATGAACGCGGGCCGAGAACTTGGTCAGCTCTCGGCTTGTTTCGTTATACCTGTCGAGGATTCCATGGAATCCATCTTTAATGCGGTAAAATACACAGCCTTAATTCACAAAAGCGGTGGCGGCACTGGCTTCTCCTTCTCCCGTCTCAGGCCCAAGAAGGACAGGGTTGGTTCCACCGGGGGTGTCGCCAGCGGCCCAGTATCTTTTATGCGAGCCTTCGACACGGCAACTGATGTAATCAAGCAGGGTGGCATGCGGCGCGGCGCCAACATGGCTATCCTTAACGTCGACCACCCCGATATCATGGACTTCATCACAGCTAAAGAAGACCCGAAAGCGCTAACTAACTTCAACCTATCGGTCGCCGTAACCAACGAGTTCATGGAAGCTATAGAGAAAAACAGAGACTATAATCTGGTAAATCCACGCACTAAAGAAGTTGTCGAAAAACTCAGCGCCAGAGAGGTTTTCAGTAAAATTACAGAGACAGCCTGGCGTACTGGTGACCCCGGCATCGTTTTCATCGACAATATAAATAGAAACAACCCCACCCCAAAGCTTGGCAAAATAGAAAGCACCAATCCCTGCGGTGAACAGCCCTTACTGCCATTTGAGTCCTGCAACCTTGCCTCGATCAACCTCTCCAATATGGTCAAAAATGGAGACGGCAAATGTGAAATCGACTATGGCAAGCTGAGCCGGACTGTCAGTCTGAGTGTCCGCTTTCTAGATAATGTCATAGATGTCAATAAATTCCCACTGCCCCAAATTGAGAAAATGACCAAAGCCACTAGAAAGATAGGGCTCGGCGTCATGGGATTTGCCGACTTATTAATCAAACTCCGCATACCCTACAATTCTGATAAAGCCTTAGAAGTAGCTGAGAACATCATGCGCTTTATATCCGAAGAGGCAACCAGAGAATCGGTTAAACTGGGGGCAGAACGAGGCTTATTCCCTGCTTTCAAGGGCAGCGTTTACGATACGAATAACGGCTTAAGACCCAGAAACGCTTCACGAACTACCATTGCCCCCACCGGCACATTGAGCATAATTGCCGGCTGTTCCAGCGGTATCGAGCCTCTATTTGCTCTCAGCTATAGTCGCCATATCCTTGATGGTCAACAACTAATAGAAGTCAATCCCTACTTCGAAGAAACAGCCAGGAAAGAGGGCTTCTACTCCGCAGAACTAATGCAACAGCTCGCCGAGGGGAAAATGCTGCGGGATGTCGAGAATGTACCCGATTGGGTGAAAGATGTCTTCGTCACCGCTCATGACATAACGCCTGAGTGGCACGTTAGAATGCAGACAGCTTTCCAGAAGTTCACCGATAGCGCCGTTTCCAAAACGGTCAATCTCCCACACGAAGCCACAATAGAAGATATAGCTGAAATATACATGCTTGCCTACAAGCTTGGATTGAAAGGGATAACTATCTACCGAGACCGAAGCCGCGACAGCCAGGTTCTAAATATCGCTCATGCGGAAGAGTCGCAGGAAGCCAAGCTCACACCAAGACCACGACCCAAGGTTACCAAAGGAATCACCGAGCGAGTAACTACCGGCTGCGGCTACATATACGTCACCGTAAACTTCGACGATAAAGGAATTTGTGAAGTCTTTTCCAGCCTGGGAAAATCCGGCGGCTGTGCTTCGGCACAACTGGAAGCTACCAGCCGCCTAATCTCCCTAGCCTTAAGGTCAGGCATTGGCCTAGCCTCTGTAGCCAAACATCTGCGTGGCATTCGATGCCCGTCTGTTGCCTGGGAAGAAGGGCGCGCCGTCCTTTCCTGCGCTGATGCTATCGCCAGCGTACTTGAGAAATACAGTAAAATAGAGGACACAGATACCTCTAAGGACTTGGGGACAGCTAAGAACTGGGCTGGGCAATGCCCTGAGTGTGGCAACATCCTGATTTACCAGGAGGGCTGCCACATCTGCCCCAGTTGCGGTTACACGAAGTGCGGGTAGGTGACAGAAGTATATTCTGAAGGGAAGAAGTTGTGGATAACCGCGAGTATAGCTACTTTCAAGCCTTCAAACAGATAGCCAGGACCGCTAATTCGCCTCTACCTTTAAAAAGTGTCCTTAACGCTGCAGCCAAAAGCGCAGCCAAAGGATTGAAGGCTGCTGGATGCTCCATAATGCTACTTAATCCCCAGAAGGAGTACTTAGACGTCATATCCGCTTATGGCCTCAGCGACCTGTATATCCGAAAGGGAGTATTGAAAGCCAACAAAAGTCTCCCTGAAGTACTAAATGGTGAACTGGTAGCCATCTTCGATTTTGCACAGGACGAGCGAACCCAATACCCGGATGCCGCCGAAATGGAGGGCATAAGCTCGGTACTGGCAGCGCCCATCATGCAAAAAGGAGAGGTAATTGGGGAAATCAGAATCTACACTCGCGAACCGAGACAATTCTCACAAGTCGACAAGGACTTCCTGACCGCGGTGGCCAACATAGTCGCCGTTTCCCTGGAAAAGAACGAACTTTATCAGGTATTGAAGACGGAACATGAGGAAACAGTAACCAAAAGACGCAAACTTGTTGAGACTCCTAAATTACCTTCATCTTCACTAAGACCATCCAGCTTCGGTCACCCCAGCGAGCAGGAATTCGCCAAATTGCTTGACTTCTATCGTATCGAGTGGCTACATGAACCCCGTTCTTTTCCCTTAGCCTGGCAGGATGGCAAAGTAGTAGAGATGTTTACCCCCGACTTCTACCTGCCAGAGCTGGACCTCTATATCGAGCTTACTACGTTAAAGCAGAGCTTGATTACAGAGAAGAATCGCAAATTGCGTCGCCTCAGGGAGCTCTATCCTGACATCAGCATTAAGCTTCTCAATAAGAGCGATTACCTCAGGTTACTAGCCAAATACGGTTACGGAGGCCTGGGCGGAACAAAGGTGAAAGGTGTAGACCGGGTACTTTTCAGCCATACCCAAATCCAACGGCGTGTCAAAGCCCTGGCAAAACGCATCTCCCACGACTATATGGGAAGGAAATTAGTCCTCGTCGGCATTCTTAAAGGCGTCATGTGCTTTATGGCTGACCTGATGCAACATATCACCCTACCGCTTAACGTGGATTTTATGTCGATATCATATTACGGCACCAACAACGAATCAGCAGTAAAGATAACCAAAGACCTCGATATCAGCATAGCGGGGCTTGATGTGCTGATGGTTGAAGATATAGTAGACACAGGTATGACATTAAATTATGTTCTTAACCATCTGGCAGCTCATAACCCAGCCAGTCTGCATGTCTGTACTTTGCTGGATAAGCGAGTGCGCCGTCTTGTTGATGTTCCGCTCGACTACATAGGCTTTGAAATACCTGATGAATTCATAGTCGGCTATGGCTTGGATTACCACGGAGAATACAGAAATCTGCCTTTTATCGGTATGCTTAAACCTGAACTTATTGAAGAGGAGGGTAAGAAATAAAAAATGCCCCGAGTAACCTTGCCCTTCCCGGTTCCTCATCATTCCGGCGCTTTTCGGCCTTCGCCTACCTCGCGCCAGCTCCTCTGCTTCCCCGGTCTTAGCTTGATTACTCGGGACAAAAGATAAGATAACACATTCTTTACACTTTGTCAAGCCCCCCGGGATGATATATAATATCTTTTGTTTCCGGGTCAGATAAAACCGCAGGCTCTTATTCTGTTAAATATAATACTAATCTAACCTTACAGGCTATTTTCTCCGGAGTATGTGATGGGAAAAATTTATATAATCGATGTAACCAACCGTGACGGCGTCCAGACGGCCAACCTAGGCTTATCCAAACTCGAAAAGACAATGATAAACATTTATCTAAACGAGTTAGGCGCTTTCCAGTCTGAGTTTGGTTTCCCGACCACTAAACATGAAACAAACTACCTCATGGCGAACCTCGAATTGGCTGAAATGGGTGTGCTGCGACCTATCCGTCTGGGTGGATGGATAAGAGCCACAGCAGCTGATGTGGAAACAGCCTTCAAGCTGGTCCCGAAGTTAAAGCACCTTAATGTCTCGATTTCGACTTCCGAGCAAATGATTCAAGGCAAGTTTCGAGGCAAAAAGGCACAGGATGACATCACACAGATGATGGTTGAGGCTGTAGATGCTGCTCGCTCACATGGTGCCGAATCCATAGGCGTGAACGCCGAGGATGCCTCAAGAACAGACTTGAATTACTTAGTCAAGTTCGCCTCACAAGCCAAACTGCATGGCGCTGACAGACTGAGATATTGCGATACTCTAGGCTATGATAACCCGTTCACCATTTACGAAACTGTTAATGCGCTGACCAAGGAAGTATCTATGCCTATCGAGCTCCACTGCCATGGCGATCTGGGGATGGCAGTAGCCAATTCCATTGCCGGGGCCAAAGCCGTTATAGATGCCGGGCAAGATGCTTATATCAATACGACTGTGAACGGTATCGGAGAGCGGGCTGGCAATGCTGACCTTGTAGCCACTGTTCTGGCAATAACCAAATCCAAAGGCTTTAGTGACAAATACCAATTAGGAAGACCAATCGACCTGTCCAAGGCTTGGAAAATAGCCAAATTCGCTAGCTATGCTTTCGGCGTCCCCATTCCAATAAACCAGCCCGGCGTTGGAGCTAATGCCTTCGCCCACTCCTCCGGTATACATGCAGACGGCGTATTGAAAGACCCGCAAAACTACGAGTTATACAGCTACAGCGAATTGGGACGGGGCGAACCGGAGTTTGTAGAGACCGGTAGCCAGATATCCGCCGGGGAATATAGCGGGATATCAGGATTCAGCCATATAATGGGTAAGATGGAGGTGCAATTCAAAGACACCGCTGAGGCTGAGAAAATCCTTGAATTAGTAAGATATGCCAACGTCGCCTCGCAAACACCTCTTGTCGAAGACCAGTTACTATTTATCGCCAAATACCCTGACATCGCCAGGAAACTGCTGACACTGGCACCCCTATCATAGTCAAGCTACTTCATGATTGACATGAGATTATGGCAGAGGTAATATAAATCTCAGTGCGGGTGTAATTCAGTGGTCAGAATGCTTGCTTCCCAAGCAAGACGTCGGCAGTTCGAATCTGCTCACCCGCTCCAATTTTAACTTTAAAGTGAAGCTTCTCGTGAGTCAAAGCACTCAAGTTGCTTCAGCGTCTCGCTTGAGCATGTTACCGTCAGATCGCCTGCACCGGGATATGACTATTTCTCTTTACCTTCGTACTTGAAGGAGACCCTGACCTTCGCTCGGTAATTTGTAACCTTGCCGTTTTCGAGCTGCATATCCAGCTCCTCTACCTCTGCAATGCGCAGGTCGCGCAGGCTCTTAGAAGCCATCTGTACAGCAGATGATGCCGCCTCCTCCCAGGATTTGTTGCTCGTCCCTACCAATGTGATAATCTTGTATACGCTGTCAGACATCTTGCCCCCTTTCCCAAAGTCTTACTATAACCCATATTATAGTCATACCATTCAAAAGTCAATACGCACCATGTGGCTGTGTTTTCAACTGCTGTCTCATGTCTCCTAAACCAAGGGTCTTATACATTAGTTCGTAGTACACTTATACTAGTTTTGCTATAGAAAGACAACGGAAATCGCTATACTATCGGCAATTAGCTATATTGATTATGGGCGGGGTGTATGTTAGACTTTCCAAGTCTGCATAGTGATGGTAAAACTATGAGAATAAAACTCAAAAATGAACAACTGGATATACTGGCAAAAAGGCTTCGCTTCGAAGTAATGCTGCAACAGCCGCGAGACGTGCGCGGCATGTTGGATGTACTGGGAAAGGAAATGCCCTGGGATGACGCCGGGCTTAACAAATTTGATGACTCGCCCAGACGACCGGGCAGATTAACCTTTTCCGTGGAAGCGACCAAAGACGGTTACATCTGTGACATACACCCTGCTTTAGCCCAGTACCTCCATACCCTTCTGGCCCCCGAATAAGGCCGCTTCAAAAAGCGCCCTGGCACTGATGCCACAAAATAGTAACGACAGCAACACCTTCTGTTTGAATATTTCACATCGGCAGCCGTATAATAATGGGCGTCCTGCGGGCCGTTAGCTCAGTTGGTAGAGCACCTGACTTTTAATCAGGGTGTCACAGGTTCGATCCCTGTACGGCCTACCAGACCTAAATAATTTATAGCTGATCCGTATCTGACCAAAACCACCCGAAAACCAGGGTGGTTTTTGCTTTTCAGCAAAAGTGACACCCTGATTCCATTTCGAATTGTTCCTAGTATTCCCTTCCCTACTTGCCCGGTAGACAATTTAAAAGAAAGCGAGGCAAGTATATGCTAAAAGTAAGAAGGCCTAAATTGACATGGGCCGATCTCGAAATGTCAAAACTTGAGCTCACTAAGCTAATTACCCACTATGCCCAGTCGAACAAGGCGGACAATAAGTCAGCCAAGACGGTAACGTGGTATTCGGAGATGCTTGGAGATTATGTCAAGTTCCTTGAGTCAACCAGCAGGAAATCGATTCTAGCTGAGCTCAACGCTGAGACAGTGCGGGAATTCATCCTCCACGAGCAAAGTAGAAACCTATCACCATTCACAGTCCAGGGAAAAGTCAGGGCACTTAAAGCCTTCAGTTCCTGGCTCTGGAACGAGGGCTATACCCCGGATAACATGCTAGCCCGAATTAAAGTGCCCAAGGCACCACACAGAATTGTCCAGACTTTGAAGGACTGGGAAATCGATGCCCTGCTAAAGGTCCAAAACCCTTTGACAGCCCTTGGATCGAGAAATATCGCGATATTTATAACCTATCTGGACACCGGGTTAAGGCTAAGCGAACTATGCGACTCACACTTCGATGACGTGCATATAGAAGAGGGCTATCTCAAAGTCATGGGCAAGGGCAGCAAGGAAAGGATTGTTCCGATTGGGGCTTCAACACAGAAGGTTTTATGGCGCTACGTCATTCATTTCCGGCCCGAGCCGCTGGGTGAACTGAATAACTACCTTTTCCTAACTTCCGACGGGAAACGTCTGCAACCGAACGCAGTGAAACTATTGTTACGAAGATGGGGTAGAAATGCTGGAGTTCCCAGGCTTCATGCCCACTTACTTCGCCACACATGTGCCACCAATTTCTTGCTGCACCGCTGCGGAGACGTGTACAGGCTAAAGCAGATTCTAGGCCACAATACGCTGCAGATGGTGGACAAGTATGTGCACTACGCATCGGATGAAGAAGCGATAAGACATCATCCGTCATCGCCGGTGGACCGCATGAGCATCAAGGGACTAAGAAGCTACAACCTTGACCGCATGCTAAAAAAGAATAGCAGACGCTGAGACTCACTGTTTTCATGCCAGCATAAAACTGCAAAAGCTATGAAAAATGACATGCATTATGAAGTATATGAAGTGTATGACAAATATGAAGATTATGATGTGTATGAAGTGAGGACAGAAACTGAATAGTAAATCATGTGTTAAAGTGATCTTGACTATGTGTTATTCCATCTGCAATGCATGGAGGAGAACACGTTTTCAGCACTACGAAATGCATCATAGCTGGGAGGCTAAGCTGTGACCGTAAGGCTATCACCTCAGAGGGTGACTAAAATTATAAGGCTGTACTTCAGCGGACAGCCACAGACACAAATCGCTAGAAAAGTGAGGGTGGACCAGAGCACAGTTTCACTTTACGCGTCACGATTTGTTGACCGTGCGCAAGGGGCTGGGCTTTTGCCTGCAGGAAAGGAGTTCGGTGTGTATAATGAAATTGAGGCTCTACGAAGCCTTTCGGTCGAACTGTACAAGTCTAACATGACCACTGAAGAAGCCAAAGATGGCTGCAAGATAAGCAAGGCCTTTGTCAAGCTGGGTATCATGCCCGAGCAACATCTGACGCTGGTAAAAGTGTGTAAAGAGATAAGTGATCCGTGCTTCGTACAGGCCGCAGTAAAACTCTCAATTCTTGAAAGCCGGACGAACATGGGCTACAACGATATCATTTTGAAATTAGACAACATGATCTCCAGACTTGCCTCTCTAAAGACCGAGCTAGGGACGGCAGAAGCCGGACTCAAATCAGTGAATGCTGCTCTGGCTCAAAGAAAACAAGACTTGGCAAATCTTGAGAAACATTTTGAGCTTTTTC
>Ga0299912_10000325_pt1 | contig 43147 bp, 32 predicted proteins | sample RVTome_2_FD_207667 | JGI IMG/M metagenome (GOLD analysis project Ga0299912, IMG submission 207667) | Soil microbial communities from uranium-contaminated site in the Upper Colorado River Basin, Wyoming, United States - RVT95D214 (version 2) ... | reverse complement strand
CCACGCCCCCTGCTTCCGGCAGCAAGGTATTAAGCAGCTAAATATGGAAGTCGGCCTGGTTTGCGTCTTTTCACCGGATCCCCAGGCACGCGCCCATGTCGACGACATGGCCCGCCAACTCGTGCCCATCGAAAACACGACGCGGGGCGGCTTCGACGCCTCTCCCGTTGCGCTCCGAACGCGAACGGTTCCCTGGGTGAAGCAACCCCTCGCCAAGGACCCGTCCACCGGGACCACCCTGATCCTGCTGGGACGCGCGCGGCTTGGCACCCAGGACATCCCGGCAGAAGCGCTCCTGCAAAAATTCCTTCGCGACGGGCAGAACGCGCTCACACACCTGGGCGGCTCATTTGGCGTGATTGTCTGGGAACCGCAGACCGAGACGCTCATTGCTGCAATGGATCGATTGGCGACCAAAAAAGTCTACGTCTGGAACTCAGGGGAAACCACGCTTGTGGCCACAGAGCTCCGTGCGCTGCTCGGCCATCCCCACGCCCCGCGCGAAATCGACGAGATGGCGGTTGAGCAGTTCCTCATTACCAGCCATTTGGTCGACACGCGTTCGCTGATCCGCGATGTGAACGTGCTCCCACCGGGAACCCTCACCCGAATCAATCGCACCGGCATGTCGTTTGAGTACTACTGGACGCCCCGTATCGCGCCTGCCCATGATGACGGCCTCGATAACTGGGCAGACCGCCTGGCCGATGTCCTGTCGCCCGCAGTCAGGGCACGCTGCGGCGACGAGCCGCCCCTGCTGCCCCTCTCTGGCGGACTGGATTCACGCGCGGTGGCCGCGTTCATTCCACCCGCATTGGCGGCTGCCGCCACGACCGGCTCTTTTGGCCATGGCCACTGTTATGACGTCCGATATGGGCGGCGCGTCGCCCGAACCTTAGGCGCGTCCTTTAACCGCCTGCCCATACCGGACGACTTTTTTCGCCAATACCTGGAACCCGTTCAAATTCTGTGCGACGGCGAGGTCTCGATAGAGGCATTCCCCATGTACCGGCTCATTGGAATGGGGCAGCCCGGCCGGACCATGCTGATGGGGTATTTGGGCGACGCCCTTTCCGGTGGGCATTTGCTGGGTCTGGAAGGCACCCGGAACCCGGAGAATCTGCTGGACACAGTGTGGCGCAAGAAATATCAGGGCAAAGGATTTTCCGAACAGCAATTGGGGCACGTATTGCTGCCCGAGCGATATCAGGCTGCCAGGGGAAGCACCCGGTCACTCATGCATGCCGCGCTGGACAAGGCCGAGGCCGAGACCCTGGACGAAAAAGCCCTGGTGGTAGAACTCCATCACCGGCAATCACGCTACATCGCCTATTTCGGCCGTTTGCTCAGCACCCGCTATCGTGTCGAAAATCCGTTTCTGGATCTGGACGTGCTGGACACATTCCTTTCCATGCCGCTTGTCCACCGTCAGGGACAGCGGGCCTACCGGCGCATGCTGGTGCGCCATGCTCCCCGACTCGCTTCCGTTCCAGAGAGCAAGACCCGCAGGCCGGTTACCCATTCGGACGCACACGGCATGCAGCCTGCGTCTGCAATGAACAGTCCCACTTCTCATTTGCCTGCAGGGTTGCAATGGCGGCTGGCCAAAGCCCAGAACAAACTGGGGGGTCTGCTTGTCGCTGCGTCCGGCGGATGGCTTGGCCCACACAACCGCGATTCCTACGTTCACCATGATGAAAACATCCGAGGCGTGGGGTTGGCGTGGTACCGCGCCAGACTACTCGACAGCCCGTTTGCGGCCGACTGGTTTAACCTGCCCGCCCTGGAACAGCTCCTCGATCAGCACATGATGCGCAAGCAGGATCACTCCACGCGCATCAACAACGTGGTGGCTTTTCTGGCGTGGCGAGAAACTGCAGGAATTTGAGTTCAACAGGCCGAGCCCCCACTGTACGACCACTCCAGTTCTCCGCCTCAACTGTCGATAAAGCCTGAGGAGCGCCCAATGGAAAAGCATCACGTCAAATTGAATTTCAGTTTAGTCGCAAGCATGATGGGAACGGACCTGTTGCCACAAAGAACACATTCATGACTGCACGTGTTTCCATCATCATGCCCTGCCACAACGCAACGGCACATCTGCCACGCAGTGTGGGCAGCGTTCTGGCCCAGACGTACGCTGACTGGGAATTGATCATTGTCGACGATGGCTCCAAAGACCAGTCATGGCAGTCCCTTCAGAACCTTGCCGCAAAGGAAAAACGCATACGGGTTTTCCAGCAGCCCAACGCTGGAGCCGCGTCCGCTCGAAATCATGCGTTACGGGAAGCACGCGGCGCCTACACCGCATTCCTGGATTCCGACGACACGTGGCACCCGGAATTTCTTGAGGCCATGGTTGGCGCACTCGACGCCGATTCCGCCGCCGGAATCGCCTATTGCGGCTGGCAAAACATCGGCCTGGGAGAGGGGCGCGATGAGCCGTTTATCCCCCCAGAATACGAAAGTGGCGGCAAGATTGAAGCGTTGCTCGGGGGGTGCCGATGGCCAATTCATGGCGCACTGGTTCGCAGCCAGCTTATCCTGGACGCAGGTTGTTTCGACGAGACGCTCAGCTCATGCATGGACTACGATCTATGGCTCCGTTTGGGAACAATTCATCGACTGGTTCGTGTACCGCGCGTGCTTGCCTACTACCATCACCACGGCGGCGGACAGATCACTCGCAACCGGGCACGGGTGGCCCTCAACCATTGGCGCGCACAGCAGAAATACCTAAAAGCCAATCCTTCTGTGCTCGGCGCCTTGGGGGGGAAACGCATCCGCCAGTTAACTGCCGGCGAGCTATTGCACCGCGGCTATGACTGTTACTGGAAACGCGACCTGCCCGCCGCCCGCAAAATCTTTCGCGCCGTAATGAAACAAGGCTATGGCACGCGCGCCGACTGGAAATACATGCTGCCCGCCTGGCTGCCCGAATCCTGGCACCGCTGGCTAATCGGGCTGCGCGACAAGGGGGCGCAGACAAGCGACGGACAACCTTGACCCCGCGCCGCTTCCGTCGCCATGCCCTGTCACATCGCCACCGCCCATGTGCAAGAGGGGGTCGGCAGCGTGCAGCTGCCAACCTGTTCCGAGTTCGGCCTGATCGTGGATGACGGTTATTGCCCCCACCGTGCCGATGCCGTAAAGCCTGCACCGCACGAAAGCCGGGGGTCAGGTGCTTGATTCCACCGGATCCCGGCTCTTATGCCCTTGGGGTATTCGCCGGAATAACCCCCATGGGCTTATTACACCTCCCCTAATGGCACATGCCTTGCTAATCAACCTGGGCCATTAGAATAGCGAGCCATGAACGCCACCACCTCAACCAACCTCGCCGGCACCCGCCACGCAACCCAGGCGGTGCTTAGCCTGCCGCCCGTGATCGAACACTTGCCCACCCGGTGTCGTCAAGCCGCCGGTTCTGGCGATTTATCAATGCCGGATCGCAGCGTCTGGACGGCCGGAGCACCCGGCCCCGCATGAGCCTCGGACAAACCATGCGCCATGGCATTGCCTGGATGTTTGTCGGCAATACAGGCGGACAGGTGCTGACTTTTTTATTCGGCATCGTGCTGGCGCGCCTGCTGGCACCCGAGGTCTTCGGCGTTCTGCTCACCATCCAGGTGTTCACCGGCCTGGCCGGCTTCGTCGCTGGCGGCGGCATGGGCCAGGCCTTGGTGCGCGCCAAGGACGCGACAAAGCAGGACTACGACATTGTCTTCACCCTGCAGCTCGGCATCGGCTGCCTGATCTACGCCGGGTTCTTCTTCGCCGCGCCCTGGTTCGCCACGTGGTACGACACCCCGCTGTATACCGACCTGCTGCGCGTATCCGCCCTCACCTTCATTTTCCGCCCGCTGGTCAACCTGCCGGCCAGCATGCTCTACCGGCAGATGCGCTACAAGGTACAAACCGTCGTCGGCATCACCTCGCTGCTGGTTTCCAGCACTACCAGCATCCTCATGGCCTGGCTGGGTTACGGTGTCTGGAGCCTGATCTGGGGTGGCATCATCGGTGCAGCCTTCAGCGCGGCACTGATGATCCCACTGACCCGCTGGCGCCCCGGGTTTTCACTCGACTTCCGGCGCGGGCGCGACATTGCACGCTATGGCCTGCTGGTCTCAGCAAACGATATCGTCGACTATTTGCGCAACCAGGTCAGCATTTTCATCCTGTCGCGCACCCTCGGCCCGGCCAGCGTTGGCCTTTTCAATAAAGGAAGCAGCCTGGCCATGATGCCCCACAGCTTCATCACGGGATCGGTTTACCACGTCCTGTTTCGCTCCATGGCCGCCGAGCAGGACAATCTCGACAAATGCCGCTATCTCTTCTTTCGCAGCATCGCGCTGGTGGCCGTGTATGCCACCCCCTTTTACATCGGCCTGCTGTGGCTGTCCGAACCGTTCATTCGCGGCATTTATGGCGAGAAATGGGTTGCTGCCGCGGGCCCCTTGATGATTCTGGTATTCGCCTGGCCGTTCTGGCTGATGAACAGCCTGTCCGGCGCAGTCCTCGCCGCACAAAACTGGCTGGATCGCGAGTTGCCTGTCCAGATCGCAACCTTGATCCTCACCGCCCTCAGCATCGTCATTGCCCTGCCTTACGGCATCGAGGGTGTGGCCTGGGCCATCGCCGGGGTTTCGATTTATTCAGCGTTTCACCTTTACTGGCTGGCCACGCGCTGCCTGCGGGCAAAACTGGCTGGCTTTTTCAAAGCGGTCGCACCCGCTGCAGCGCTCAACGTCCTGCTTGCACTGGCGCTATTCAGCGCCGACTCCACCCTGCCCACATCGATCAAGGAAAATGATTTCGCCTACATGGCATTGATGGGCGTGGCGGGTGGCGCAACCTATATATTGAGCTTCCTTTATCTACCCTTCACCAGCCTCGCGGCAGAGCAGCAACGATGGAAAATCAAGATGCGCTTGTGCTAACCAAGCAAACTCGAGACTGAAATGGCAAATCCCCCCCCCCCCCCCCAATTTGCGTGCTTATTCTGGTTTTATAAATCTCCAGAACTCTGTGAGAACCGTTTACGTATCTTCCGACGCCACAATCCAGACACGCCCATATATGGATTATTTGGTGGCAACCCAACGGAAGCCCATCTTTTTGAACAGCGTTTGGCGCCATGGCTCGATGACTTTTATGTCTTCATTCAGAAGCGTACATCACACTGGAAGTGGTATCACGGCGATCAAATGATCATGGACTGGTTTCGACAACGCGGTCAGCGTCTAAATTGGGACACTGTATTCATCGCACAGTGGGACATGCTTGTATTCGATGCGCTTTCAAACCAGTTTTCCATGCTGAAAAAGGACGAGTTGCTTTTGTCTGGATTGCGGCCAGTAAGCCAGGTTGACCCTTGGTGGTACTACGTTCGACCAAACTCACCCGAGCGAGAAGAATATGAACGCTTTATCGATTATGTGCGTGTCCGTCACGAATTTGAGCTATCGATTCAGCCCTTGGGGTTGGATAACTATGCAGGGCTGATGTGGAACCAATTAAGCCCAAACAGTCGGCAAGCGCTGAGATGGTACCGACACATGCCATTCTCCAAAAACAAGGCCGTTTCCTGAAATGTCCGATCATTCCATCGATAGCTGCCACGGATGAAAATCCTGCACGTTTTCCACTACTCGAATCTGATGAATGGTGTCGACCGAACGACCCTGACCTTGTTGCGTGCGTTGCGTAAGCAGGGCGCGGAGGTTTTCGCCATGGTGCCGCAGGTCGGCGATGTTACCGCTGCCCTGGATGAACTGGACGTAACTTATCGCGTGGCCAATCTGGGCTGCTGCACGGGCCCGACCCAGTTGGCCGAACTTGCCTATCTGAGCCGCGCTGCCATGCGCTCGGCGGTGATCGAGGACTGGATACGCCAGGAGCGGATCGACCTAGTGCACCTGAACACCGGTCATCTTCTGGATGCTGCGATCGCCGCAGCGCGAGCCGGTGCCTCGGCGGTCTGGCATATTCATGCCCCGTTCGAGGAGGACTACAGACGTTACGCCGGCTTCATGCCACCAGAAGCTTACGCATGGATGCTGGAAGAACTCGGCAGCCATGTCATCGCGGTATCGGATGACGTGCGCGCCAGCCTGCTGAATCGTCTTCCCGCACACAAGGTCAGCACGCTCTACAACGGCATCGACATCGAAGACCTGGAACAGCGTGCGCTGAAGGCCGAGGGCTCACTCCGCGAGGATCTCGGGCTTGCGCCCGACACACCCATAGTGCTGGGGATTGGCCGGATTTCCGCGCAGAAGGATTTCGCCAGTTTCGTCCGTGTTGCCAGTCGGATGGTGGCTTCGCACCCCAACGTGTGTTTTGCGATCGCTGGTCCGGCCGAGGACAAGGCACTCGCCGACGCCCTGCAAGAACAGGTGGTCGAACTGGGATTGAGCCGCCGGGTGTTTCTCCTGGGTGCCAGAAGCGACGCGCCAGCGCTGCTGGCGCAAAGCGATGTGTTTCTGTCCACCGCGATATTCGAGGGACATCCGCTGACTTCGCTGGAAGCGATGTCGCTGCAAAAACCAGTTGTTGCGATGGACTGTGTCGGCCTGCGCGAATGCATACAAAGCGAGGTAGACGGTCTGCTGGTGCCGCTGGGCGATGAGGAAGCCTGTGCCACCGCCGTGGTGCGCGTGCTCGCCGACAAGGCTCTGGCCGAAAATCTCGGCACCCGCGGGCGGCAAAGCGTGGCTGAGAGATATTCAGCCGCTGCCTATGCCAGCGGGTTCCTCAAGATCGCGCAACGCGCCCGAGCCGACGATAGGCCTGGCCGCAACGCGCCTGCTGCAAGCTTCACCCTCGGCTTGCTGAAGGAAATCCGCGAGGCGCATGAAAGACTCATAAAATCGACCAACACGTCGCAAAGCATGGGCACACGGCTGCGCGCGCGTCTGCCCGCTATCTTCAACAAAACTCGTTAGTCAAATCCGGCCTTGATCGATCCACTATCCAAACACCTGCACAAAGGCGCCGGCCAGCACGGCCCTGTCATGCTCATGTACCACGCCATCACCCCAGGCAAGATCAGGCCCAACTGGCCGTGGGCCGTTTCCATGCAGCAGTTCCGCGACCAGCTCGATTTTCTGGCCGCCGAAGGCTATACCACGCCGACCATGGGCGAGTTCGTCGACGAACCGAAAAAATGGACGGGGCGCACCGCCGTCATCACCTTCGACGATGGCTACATCGACAACCTCGCCGCGTGCGAGGAACTGCAAAAACGCGGCATGCGCGCCACCTGGTTCGTCGTCACCTGTTCAATAGGCGAATCACCGAAGTGGCCCGCTGACGGCCGCCCGGCAGGCCGGCTGCTGAACGCAGCCGAACTGCGCGAGATGCAGGAAAACGGCATGGAGATCGGCTCGCACACAGTGAATCATGTGCGCCTGACTGAATCTGACGACGTGCGCCTGATGAGGGAACTAACCGACTCCAAGGCCACGCTGGAGGATATGCTCGGCACCTCAGTCGGCAGTTTTGCCTACCCGTATGGCGCATGGGATGCGCGCTGTGCCGAAGCCGTGAAACAGGCTGGCTACTCGGCAGCCTGTACTACCCGTACTGGATGGGCGCTGCGGGACGACAATCCTTACCTGCTGCGCAGGCTAACCATATTCAACACCGATAACGTCAGCACACTGGCACGCAAGCTCTATTTCGGCAGTAATGCAGTGCGCTGGCGGGACCTTGCAGGCTATGCGCTAAAGCGGTTCCGGCGTGGGTGACCCCTTAGTTTCATGACAGCGATCGTATCCATCGTCATGCCCTGCTACAACGCCGCGGCACATTTGCCGGCCAGCGTGGGCAGCGTGCTGGCGCAGACGTTTGGCGACTGGGAGCTCATCGCAGTCGACGACGGTTCCGGCGATAGCACGCTGGCATGGCTGCAAGCACAGACCGACATACGGGTACGGCCATACACTCAATTCAATCGCGGTGTAAGTGCAGCACGCAACGCTGGGCTGGCCGCAGCTCGTGGCCAATATGTGGCATTTCTGGATGCGGACGACACCTGGGCGGCGGACTTCCTGGAAAAAATGCTGGTTGCCCTGCAGGCCCACCCCGACGCGGCGTTAGCGTATTGCGGCTGGCAAAACGTGGGGGTGCCGGGCGGGCGTGGCGAACCCTTCGTGCCGCCGGATTACGAAAACGCTGCAAAGGCTGAAACCCTGTTTGCCGGCTGTCGCTGGCCAATCCATGCCGCGCTGGTGAGGCGCGATGCCGTGCCGGCTGCAAACGGCTTCGATCCTGCGCTCAAGAATGCCGAGGACTACGCGCTGTGGCTGCGCGTGGCAACGAGTGCGCCCATCGTCCGGGTGCCCGAGGTGCTCGCCTTCTATCATTTCCATGGTGACGCACAGGCATCATCCAACAAGGCACGCGCGGCCCTCCATCACCTGCATGCACAACAACACTATCTTGCCCAAAATCCCGATTTCCATGCTGCGCTTGGCAAACACCGTGCGCGCGAACTGACCTTGGGCGAACTGCTCAAGCGTGGCTATGCTAGCTACTGGAATCGAGACTTGGCTGCTGCACGGCAAATCTTTTGCGCTGTGATGAAACAAGGCTATGGCACACTCAGAGACTGGAAGTACATGCTCCCGGCTTGGCTACCCCTTTCCTGGCACCAGCGGCTGATCGGACTACGGGACAAAACAACACAGACACGCGATGAGCAACCTTAACGCCACCCTGACTCCAACCAGCATACGCGACCAAAACACCGCGCTGAGCAATGCCCAGCGCCGCATGCGTACCACGGTCTGATTGCCATGCCCACCCTCACCGTCGCATTTTGCACTTTCAAACGCGCCAACCGGCTGGAAAAGCTGGTTGCCGCGCTGCGCATGCAAAGCTGCCCTGTTCCGTTCGAGATTCTGGCCGTCAACAACAATAGCCCGGATAACACGCTGGAAGTTCTGGAGAATCTGCAACGCCAGCCTGGTGTCCCACTACGCGTCGTCACTGAAACGGCCCCTGGCATCGTTCCAGCACGCAACCGCGCGCTAGCCGTAACGCTCGACCGCGACATTCTGGTGTTCATCGACGACGACGAGTTGCCGCAAGCCGGGCTTTTGAAAGCCGCCTACGACGCGATTGTGAACGAGGGCGCGGAATGCGCCGGCGGACGCGTGGAAATGGACTTTATGACAACCCAGCGGCCAACCTGGCTCGGCGATGAACTGCTTGGGTTTCTCGCCGCCGTTGATCACGGTAGCAAAGCATTCTGGATCACGTCAGATGAGACGCCCATCTGGACAGCCAATGTCGCCTATGACATGCGACTGTTTCGTAACGATCCGACTCTACGCTTCGATGCACGCTTTAACCGTGAAGGTGCCGATATTGGTGGTGGCGAAGATGCCGCGATGCTCCAGAAAATGCTCACCCAGAAAATCCGTATCCGCTATCGTCCCGACATGGCTGTAATCCATGCTGTTGAAGCGTGGCGGTTGAGGCGAAGCTACTTCTTGAGGTTGCACTACAGGGCAGGCATACGAGTGGGGCAGTATCGTATGCCCGACTTTCCAAGAAAGGTACTGGGGGTGCCGCCTTTTTTGATCGGGCAGTTTCTCATCCACAGTCTAAGAACAATTAAATTATTTCTCACATGCAATTCTGGTCAACTTAGACAAGCCATGAACGCGTCATATTCGTTGGGCAATATCCTGGGATATAGAAGGAGGGTGGGGGATGCAGTCGAGCCTGATCACATCATTTAATTCGCCAATCCCAGGGCCGTTAGTAAGCGTGATCATGGCGGTTTACAACGGTGCGGCTTACCTCGCAGAGGCTATCGAGAGCGCACTCAACCAAACCTACTCAAATATCGAGTTGATAATCGTTAATGATTGCTCTTCTGACGAATCCGTATCCATTGTCACTCGCTACCTTTCCGATGGTCGAATTACACTTTTTCAAAACGAAAGGAATTCTGGCGTCGCAGCAAGTCGCAACCACGCTCTTGAACATGCAAAAGGCGAATTCATTACTTTTTTGGATCAGGATGATATATGGCTGCCTCGTAAATTGGAGATACAGGTCTCCGTGATTCAAGCCAATCCTGGGATCGGTTTATTGCACGCCGGTTACGCACGCATTGATCCAAATGGCGCCTTGTTACCTGCGTACCGCGAACTTCCTGCAGAACGTTTCTCTGATCCAGATGCGACTGTAGATGTGCGTGATGTGTTCGCCGAAATTTTCGTTACCAATGATATCCAGCCACTGACAACCATGATCCCGCGCGAAGTCATAGAAGTTGTTGGACCATTCGATGCGGAACTGCCCGGTGTAGACGACTACGAGCTATGGCTACGGATCGCACTTCGCTACCCTGTTGGCCACATCCAAACCATAGTTGGATATTGGCGAGCACACCCCGGGCAGCAATCAAATCAAGGCTATCGGATGCTGATGATCCGACTCAAGGCCTTGGACCAGATATTGAACCAATATCCTGAAGCCGAATCGCGTGTACCCCGCAAGGCATTCCGCAAGCGGATGCATGGCATGTGCGCGAGTGCGGCCAATTACACGATGTACTACTTACATGACTATCTGGCCGCCCGTGATCTGTTTGCGCGGGCACTCAAGTTCCAACTGCTGGATTTTCCATCCTTGGGAAAGTACGCGTACTGTTCACTACCCACCCCCTTGCGTGATGGACTGAAAAAAATAAAAGGATTGCTATAAGTGGGCCCCACAGCCAATCACAGCAAGTAACAAATTGTGTTCAGATGTCCCGGGCTATCACGATCCTTTAAAGTAATTTTTTCTGCATGTGTGCTTGGCTAGCAACAGCATGGTTATTTTTTTGCCCCTATGACATTTAATTAATTAAATACAAACAAGCATTTAATTGGCTGAACTATCGGACCGAAGATTTATGCAAACCACTCGCCCATTAGTCGTCAATTTAGACGGCACGCTTCTGCGCTCCGATATGCTGGTTGAGTCCGCATTTGCCTTTCTTCGTCACCACCCCTTTCGCCAAAAATAACTTCGTCGTGCACCAAACTGAAATGTCTCTTTCGAACCAAGGATCATGAATCCAGACCACACTGACAAAGTCAGTTTTACCGTCAACGTCTGCAACTCGGATGCGCCCTATCTGGAGCAGACGCTGCGACACATGATGCGCCAACTGAATTTTCAGTTCTCAGAGCGCATCGCCACCTATGACCCGGGCCGGCAAATTGGCAAGTACGCCGAGCGCATCCAGGGGTCTCAAAACGAGGTGGAACGCATCCTGCAGCGACTGCTGGACGACAAAGTGATCGACCGGGTCGATGTGGTGCCGTGGACCGAGGAGGAACAGCATCGCATCCTGATGAAGTACTTCGGTGATGAGCGCATCGATCTCAAGGATTTCTCAGGTGCACCCATCTACCAGTATCTCTATGCAATCGATGCCTGCAGCGGAGATTACATTTTCCATGTTGACTCGGACATGCTGTTTTACCGGCAGAGTGAGCGTTCATGGATTTACGATGGGCTCGATCTGCTGCAGCGCGAAAGCCATGTCGTCGTCGACACGCCACAGGGCGGACCGCCAAAGGCGCGCAACTGGCTGGAAAAGCTAACCGGCGTTTCGTTCGAACTGAAGCCGAAATCCGACTGGCATCAAGCCAGCTTCACTTCCACCCGCTACTTTCTGATGGACGTGTCGCGCTTCCACGCCTGCCTGCCGCTGCAGCAGGCCAAGCCCGGCGAGCCGCTGGAAAACAGCTTGTCGCATACCTTCACCCAAAAAGGCTACCAACGCTGGTCGATGAACGGCTATACCCATTGGGCGATCCACCCATGGCGCCATGACGAAAACTACGTGCGCTATCTGGACGATCTGATCTGGGCGGTGGAAAACGGAATCTATCCATTCAAGCGCACCGGTTTCAAATGGGATATGCGCACCGAGGGTGAACATATCAATGAATGGCTGACGATTATGCGCAAGCATGGTCGTGCACTGGATTAGGTTGGCGCAATGTCTGACCACGCTCGCCTAGCCGTTGTCATCTGCACTTATAACCGCAGCGCATCCCTGATCCAGACGCTGACGTCGATTTATGGCTGTGGTTACGCCGGCCAGGAGCAGGTCGATATCGTGGTGGTGGCAAACAACTGCAGCGACGACACGCTGGCCCGGCTGGACGACTTCAAGGCTGCCCACCCACAGGACAAGTTGAGGCTCTCATGGATTGAGGAACCCCAGGCTGGCAAGTCATACGCGCTGAATGCCGCAATTACGCATTGCTCGCATGATGCGCTGTGTTTCATCGATGACGACCAAACTGTCGAGGATGGCTTTCTCGCCCATCTGCTCGAAGGCATGGACGCCTACCCGGACGACGCCATCTACTGCGGGCGCATCTGGCCCGCATGGGATGGCAGCGAACCCGCATGGGTCCACACACAGGGCGAATACGCCGTCCCGATCCGGCCATTTCCGGAATTCGACCTCGGCAGCGAGACCGTTTCCATTACCCCGCATGACCGCTATCCCAGCGGCGGCAACATCGTGGTGCGGCGGCCGGTCTTCGATGCGGTCGGCCTGTTTTCGGTGGATCTGGGTCCAACCGGCCACAATCTCGCGGGTGGCGAAGACCACGATTTTCTGAGACGGGCAACGGACAAGGGATTTGCCATCCGCTATCTGCCCGGCGTACGGCAGCTTCATGCCATCGATGCCGAGCGAACGAGCACCCCCTACACCCTGCGCAAAAGTTTCCTGCGCTCGCGCGCGAATTATCTGATCCGTCGTGACAGACAGCGCCCCCAGTTGTATATGTTCCGCAAGATTCTGGAACATCTGGGCAGCGCGGTGTTCACGCTTGACGCCAAGCGCCGATTTTTTTATCTGGTGCGGCTGTCGGCCAGCCTGGGCGAACTCGCTGGTGCGGTGGAGGCTTATCGGGCGCCCAGCGCCGCTGGGCTCGCCCTCCCACCCGACCGCGGCATGCTGGGCGTTGAAGCCCTGGCGTTGCTCACCGGCGCCAGCGGCCTGATCGCCTGGTTTGCCGCCGGCGACGCGCGCTGGGCCGGCATTCTGCCCGCGATTGGGGTGGCGGGCCTGGGGGCGGCGGCGCTGCTCGCCAAATCGCTGATCGATTTTTCACAGACCGGGCCGCGCATGCGCGAGGAAGTGCTGACCCATTACCGGCGCTACACCCTGTTGGCACTGGCACGCCTGACCACCTGGGCGTTCGCGCTGATGCTGTTCACTGGCGGTGCGGGGGTGTTGCTGTACTTCATGCTCAACACGGTGCTCGGCGCGACGTGGTCGGCGGGCTTGGCCTTCATTGCCGCCATTTTGGGTGTGTTGGGCGCGTTCTCGCTGCAATTCATCCGCAAGCTGCGCTTCAATCCCGGCCTCCTGGTGGCATCGATGCACTACCGCATGAGCCGGCTATACCGGCTGTGGCAGTGGATGACGCCGGCCCGAATCGCAGGCCTGCAATGGAGCGCAATGGGCCTGGCCGGGCTGCTGCTCGTGGCCGCCAGTTGGCAACTGGCCCAGGAAAATCGGGTCGGCGACCTGATGGCGTTGTGGGCAGCCACGCTGTTTTTTGCCGGGACAATCGTCTGGTCTGGCTGGCAGCCGCAGGCACGCGCGCCGCGCAAGCGGCCGGTGCGCGCAGCCGATGCGCCACCCAATATCCTGATGGTCGGTTCCGACACGCTGCGCGCCGACCGGCTTGGCGCGCTGGGCTACCACCGCGCGCTGACGCCGAACATCGATGTGCTCGCTGCAACAGGCACCCTGTTTGCCAATTGCTATGTGCCCTGCGCGCGCACCGCACCCAGCCTGATCTCGATGCTCACCGGCACCTGGCCACACACCCATGGCGTTCGCGACAACTTTGTTCCTGATCAAGATACGCGACTGAAAGTCGATGCCCTGCCCACGCTACTGAAGCAGGGAGGCTATCGCACCGCCGCACTCTCCGACTGGTGCGGTGGCGACATGGGCAAGTTTTCGTTCGGCTTCGACTACACCGACCTGCCGGATGACCAGTGGAACCTGAAATACCTGATCCGCCAGGGTCCCAAGGACCTGCGGTTGTACATATCGCTGTTCACGCATAACCGGCTGGGACGGCTGCTGCTGCCCGAACTGTATTACCTCGGCGGGGTGCCGCTGACGCAGCCGCTGGGCAAGCGTGCGCGGCGTCTGGTGTCACGCCTGTCGGAAAGTGCCGAGCCGTTTTTCCTGAACGTTTTCTATTCCACCACGCACCCGCCGTTTGCTTCCGAGTGGCCGTGGTACAAGCGCTTCGCCGACCCGGGATACGCAGGCGAATCCAAGTTCGCGATGGCGCGCCTCACCGATCCATTCGATATCATTCGCCGCCAAGGCGCGCCCAGGAAGGAATTCGATCTTGACCAGATCATCGATCTGTACGACGGCTGCGTGGCGGAATTCGACGATGAAGTTGGCAAGATGCTCACCCACCTTGAATCCTGTGGCCTGGCCGGCAACACCATCGTTGTCGTCTATTCCGATCACGGCATGGAGTTTTTCGAGCACGACAGCTGGGGACAGGGCAACTCCGCAGTAGGTGAAGCCAGCCCGCGCATTCCACTTGTGATCCGCGATCCACGTCGCCCGGCACACGGCAAAATCGATGCCGTCGTACGGTCAATCGACCTCGCCCCCACGCTGCTCGAACTCGTCGGTGCCCCGCCCGTCGCCAGCATGGACGGGGTATCACTTGTAGCATTCCTGGAGGATGACGCTGCTTGCCCCGAACTCGATGCGTTCAATGAAACCGGCATCTGGATCACCGACGTTCCAGGTTTACCGGAACTGCATTTGCGTTACCCGGATTTGCTGGAATTGATGGAAGTGCCGGATCGTGCCATTGGCACCCTTGCGATCAAACCTGAGTATGACAAGGCCATCCTCGCCGCCAAAGACCGCATGATCCGCCGTGGGCGCTGGAAGCTGGTGCACCAACCGCTCGAAGACGGCGTGGCTTACCAGCTTTTCGACCTCGAAGCGGATCCAGAATGTCGCCATGACCTCAGCGCACGTTTTGACGAACTCTCCGGCACCCTGCGCCAGGCACTGGCCGACTGGATGGCCGCCGACACGCCACAGCGGGCCTTTATCAAGGGGGACCACCCATGACTACACCGCACGTCAGCGTCGTCGTACCGACCCACAACCGGCCGCAACTGCTCGCCGAGGCGCTCGCTAGCCTGGTCGCGCAGACCTTCACGAACTGGGAGGCTATCGTAGTCGACGACGCCTCCACTCCGCCTGTCCCAGGCGATTTGGGCGACGCACGCATACGCGTAGTGCGCGTCGATCCGGGGCGTGGCGGAGCTGCAGCAAAGGATCGCGGAATCCAGGATGCCCGCGGCGAGGTTGTTGCCTATCTAGACGACGATGACGTTTACGCACCCACCTACCTTGAACACTCACTCACCGTGCTCGATCGACACCCCGAAATCGATGTCGTCTATATGGGCGTCACCTGGTTCGGCAGCAACGGCTCATGGGGGCAGGACAACTACAACCGGGCCATGGAACGCTTTCTGGCTGCTGCGGCAGGCATTCGCGAAGGCGAGCTCAGCCTGTTCGGCGCTGCACTCCTTCCCGCCCTGATCAATTCCGTTCCCATGGCGTTCCAGCGCCCCGTCGTGCGACGCGCTGCGCTCGAACGCATCGGCGGCTACCGGGCGGATTGTCTTTTATGGGACTGCGACTGGGCGATTCGCGCAGCCCTCGACAGTCGCGCTGCTCTGCTCCACGCCGGCCTGTACTGCCAGCGCGCCGAAGGCCAGGGGTATTCGTCCAAGCAGAGCCGGGCGGTCGAACACCTGCAATCCGGCGTCGAGATCATGGAAACGCTGTGGGCGTCGAGTCGCGCCGGCCACCATCCCGAGCACGCCGATACGTTCCGCCGTGCTGCAGCAAAGGCCTGGTTCAACCTCGCCTGGCATCATTACCTGCAAGGCCGTCGAAGTAAGGCCTTGCAGCCGCTTTGGCGTAGCGCGAGCATCCATCCGGGGCTCGCTCACCTCAAGCTGTTGGCTCGGCTGGGGTTGCCGCATAACAAGCATGCCCAAATATGAAAACTCGCCGCCTGTTATTACCATGGTTGCGCAATTCCAATGGGGCATCGCAAACCCCGGGGTCAAACATGCTCCATGCAGCTTGATTTATGGCCGCACACCCATCACTCCGCAGCAGTTGCAGCACGTCGTTGCAGTCGACCTTGGTCAATAGGAGGATCACATGGTGGTTTGCATCATGACCAGCCAGGCTTTATGACCCACAGCGATCAGAAATCCGGATCTTCTCGTTTGGTCATCATTGATGCCCTAAGGATTCTTGCAGCGCTGGCGATAGTGTTCATTCACGCCAAGCCATACACGGACTCCGTTTACGACAACACTGCCTATAGTGTTGTGCGCGACGTGATTATTCAATTCTCCCGCTTTGCCGTGCCGTTCTTCTTCATTGTTGCGGGTTATTTTTTGCGACGTCGGCTCGATACACCAGAATACGCTCTGGAAAAGACTTGGCCTTACATTCGCCGAATCATCTGGTTCTACCTGATATGGTCCGCACTATATCTGTGCTTTCCACCGCACTGGTTTACTCTCCTGCTCGTGGGCAATATCAAGCCTTTCTACTGGCATTTGTACAACTCGTTCAAACTGCTGACTGAAACGCCCGTCGTATTCCTGTTCAAAAGCACCAGTGTTCATCTATGGTTCCTCCCAGCGCTCGCGATTGCCGTCTCGGCACTGGCACTGGCGGTTCGATATCGACTCGGGATGTTCTTTATGGTGTCTGCAACAGGGCTCTACGCAATGGGAATGCTCTCCGAAGCCTATTCCAGGACGCCCCTTGGATTGGCCCTGGATTCTCGCCTTGTTCTGGGGTTTTGCTACGCACCGCTCTTCGTCGGGCTGGGCTGGTGGGTAGCAGGTCACGCAAAGGTCAGCTTAACCACGGCCATCATTATTGCCGGCTTCGGTTTTGCTCTTCAATTATTCGAGGCCAGTTGGCTTGCCCGTGAATTTGGCCAATCGATGCTCGTTACATCCTACGTTTTTGGCACGGTCCCCTTTGGCCTTGGGCTCGCCATGTTGGGACTCTCACGGCCTGCTTGGCGAGGTAACCCAACCCTGAGCCGTTTGGGCGGCATGACGCTGGGAATATATCTGATCCACATTTGGGTGAAATCACTGCTTCAGCCGGTTAAAAACATGTTCTCCGGTCCATTCATGGAGTTCGCTTTCCCGTTGCTGATTTTTTGTGTCTCGCTTTTGCTCGTATTGTGGCTATCACGCACTCGATATCACAGGCTGTTCGCTTGAGCGCATCATGAACAGCACTTCTTTCACACCCGGTATGGCGCTTGATAGCCGCTGATCCACCATGAATCCGGCATCGCTCATAATCGATTTCATTTCATCCACACGTGCCTGCCCTAATACATCGGTATGAATTTCAATGGAAATCTTTCGGATGTTATGAAAATCGATGGACTTGATCAGGTCATACTCCCCACCTTCAATATCCATCAGCAGGAAGGTCGGATTAATTCTTCGCACTTCCTCGTTCACCGCATAGACAGGCACAGTAACCTCTTTGCAAGGCTCGGCTGGCTGCAATAGAGACGATGCCCAGAAATCTTGGGTGATATAAAAATTTGTCGACCCGACATGCTGCCCTAATACCCCAATTCTGAGACTGGGATTGACTACGTTCGCCGCATAGACTTCTTCAATCAAGGGACGTAAAGCCGGATTGGCCTCGTAGGTATGAACCCGTTCAGAGCCGATCGCACGCGCACAAAAGGAAGAAAGAAAACCGATCCCCGCCCCGACCTCGAGAACGACATCGTCTTGGTGCAGCATTGTGCTGAAGGTTCGCAACTCGGCCCCTTCGTAAAATCCACCGTATATGGCTGAACAAATGTTGTCTGTCAGTTTGGAAACAACTGGTATTTTGATACCTGCCAATTCAGGGACAGGTGTTCTGAACCTGTTCCACCTATTCTTCAGACGCTGCTCAAAATGCACAACCCGCCAGCGCAGCGCGGCAGGCAATCTGTTATGCCAAGTTCCCATATAACTCCTCCGGGTAAGTGATGCGCCCAGGTAAATTAAAGTGAAGTGCGGTTTATGTTTTGTGCAACACGGTTGACCAAGCGCCTGTAGCGCCCATCTCGGAATCGACACGTACCGATGAAATGAACAAACCGTGTCGTTCCAGGGCGCATTTTTTCGCAGTCGGCGTAATCGGGGTGCGGCAGCACGATCGCACCAGGCTGGTTCGCAATGACAAGGTTGGACATCACCTGTTCGCTTCCCCATTCCAACCAGCGCTCGCCGACCAAACCCTGCATTTGGCCTGACAGGCTGCGCATCAGTTCGATCTTGCCCTCACTTCGTGCGAACCCTGTGAAACCGGAACAACCGCGCACATATTTTAAATTTTCAGCATTCTCGAAACGATCAAAATTCGCCTCAGCCAGCAGTTGCACATGAGGTTTGCTTTTGTCGAGAAGGCGCTGTGCGAAGTGGGCACGCTCAATGACTGGCTCGATGGTTTGTGCATCCCAAGTCCCGATGGTGAATGACCTATTTTGCCGAACGGCCTCGGATACTTCACTCACCTGGTCCAGCGTCAAAGTATCCGCGTCCAGTTGGGTAACGTAGCGCGTTTGTGACAAGCGAGCGATTGCAATAAGGCGCTCCCAAGTACCCCCCTTTGGCAATCCTGCAACCCTGTAATCCGACAAGGCATGAAATTGAATCCCGGGGATATGTGCCTTTAGCAATGCCACATCATCAGCGGTCAAACTCCCGTCATCCACTACATGAACCTCGCCTGGCATAAGGTGAAACGCAAATGATTTCACTGCTGCCAAATACATCAATACGTCTTTGTGTTGCAGTTGCGACAAGACAACAGGTGCCGCTATATCGGCATCCAGGCGCACAGGCGGAGTATCGAGAGCGCCGCGAATGCAATGGTCGAACCACCAGCGCTGAATTTTGTTTTTTTGCTTATAAAACATGGTGATCTCCTGAAAGGCTGACTTTCAATCAGGACAAAACCTGCAGTAGGGATTATTCGGGCTGCCGATCTTGGGTTCGACTAACTGCACGGGCGGCTTCTCTGCATCTGTAGACACGGCTGTAGATTCATGTTTGGAAGGCGCATCGTTAGAGGGCGGCGCATCCTGTTGCCGTGGTGTTTCAGGGGGCGTGGCTCCCTCGGTGGCGGGGGGGACCGGTACAGGCAAGGCTTTTACATCACCGCCCAATTCAGTGTACCGACGGCGTAGGCTTTTGGTATCAGGATTTAGTCCAATCGCACTTTTTAGTATGGTTATCGCTTCATTTTTTTTACCCAGCTTCACATACAAATCTGCTAACTCAAGGCTTGCAGGCGCTAGACGTGGATCCAGTTCGCGCGCTTTCTGAAAATCAGCGAACGCCTGTCCATCCTGGCGCATGTATTTATAAGCACGGCCGCGATTGAGATGGGCTTCGGAACGAAGGTAGAAATCCGGCGTCCAGCGGTCCAGCACATATTTGAATTCCTTGACTGAGTTTCCAAGGTCGGCTTTCTGCCTGCCTGTCGTGCCCCGGTAGTAGCGGTTCAGTTCAATCAAACCACCACAGTAGTGATGCAAATGTATCCAGTTTTCATGCCCCATATTCTGGCGCCACAATGCAGCCGCCTCGGGCGCTTCGTGCCCCATTTTTGCGTGACAGTAAGTCGGTAGCAGAGCTATATCCTGCGCAGTGGTGTCGATCGCTGCGTTAACTTGGTTTATTGCAGCGAATCCAAGGGTGACGATCAAAAAATATATCATATTCAAACCTCTTTTGTTTTCGAAGCCACAGCATCCCAACTGAATTGGTCGGACACACGCAAACGTCCAGCATTCCCCATGCGCTCACCAAGATTTGCATCTTTCAAAATACGGCGCAGACCACCCTCTATGGCATTGAGCGAGGTGCCATCCACCCGGAGCCCGGTCGCTTCGTGCAACACCGCCGCCCCGGTGCCACCCGCCTCGCCCGCCAAGCTAGGCTTGCCGCACGCGGCAGCCTCGATGAACACCATGCCGAAACCTTCATTATCGCCATTGATTTCACGGTTGGGCATGGCAAACACGTCACAGGCATTCATCCAGCGTGGCAGGTCGGCTTCACTCACCGCGCCTATCCGGCGGACGATGCCTTGTGCATTATGTTCCGCGATCAGGCCGTCAAGGTAGTCGGCATCTTCACCTATGCCTGCAATGACGTAGCGCAGCGGGATGCCTTCTGTATGCAGTTGGGCCACGGCGCGGATCATCTGATCGAAGCCCTTGCGGCGCGACAGCCGTCCGACCGAGAAGACCAGCTTTTCATCGGGGCGGATGCCGAGGCTTTGCCGCAGGCCGGTGGTGTCGAGACCGGGGTGGAAGACCGATACGTCGACGCCCGGGTAGATGACCGTGATGCGCGCTGGATCGACGCCCATTTCCAGAAGCGTGTCACGGGTGTGTTCGCTGTTGGCGATCACCCGGTTGGCATGACGCAATGCAAACCGCATCGCTTTGTATTTTCCGCCACGCCCCCAGGTGGTGAGTTCCTCGCCGTGGGCGTAGATGACGACCGGGCAAAAGGTGAGGCGTGCGACCGCCCAAGCCGCCAGGCCTTCGGGGAGGGCGCGAAAGGCATGGATGGCGTCGAAGCGGTGGGTGAGCGCCAGCGCCAGCGACTTGAAGAAGAAGCGCGCATACATCGCCAGGGATTCGGGACGTAGCCAGGGCACGCGCTTGAGATTGAGGCGGTGGATGGTGTTGGGATGGGCCGCGTCGACTATGTCCGCACCTGGGACATCGGCGGTGACGATGTGAATTTTCTTGCCGCCCAGGCGCTTGTAGACCTCGGCCGCCCAGACGGCGGTGCCGCCCTTGGTGGGAAGGAAGAGTTCGGTGAGGACGAGCAGACGGTTCATGGCGTGTGGGCTATTTATTCGACCGGATTGGATTGCCGCGCTTCGCTCGCAATGACGAGGGCTGGGTCGCCGCGGCCCTTTGGGCCTCGCGATGACGGGATAGGGGTCGTTGCGAGCGAAGCGAAGCAATCCAGGGGCAGTTCGTTGACCATTGCACGTGTCACCCCCTGATCATCGACAACACAGTACGCAGGCTTTGCCAGCCGGGGCGTTCACACAGCGTGGGCAGCACGGCATTGACGGCCGCAACCCGCTGGCCGCTCTTGCTCAAGGCGCAGCCGAGATTGTAGCGGGCGCTTTGTATCCGCTCCGCCACGCCCTGCCTGACTGGCGCTGGGAAATTTTCTGCCAGCCGGGAAAGGTCGGTCAGCGTGCGCACATTCTCGCGCTGTGCCGCCACCGGGTCGCGGCGGGTGGCGCTGCCGCCGTGGATGACGTAGACGCCGAGGTTTTGGCAGATCACGCCGATGCGGCGGCTCTTCGCCACCAGCCGGGTCAGAAAGTGCACGTCCTCACACACCTTGTAGCCGGTGGGGTAGCCGCCCAGTTCGATGAAGCGCGCACGCGGCACCGACAGCGTGTGGGTGTCGCCGAAATGGTCGGCGACGAAGGCGGCGATTTCGGCGGGGGTTTCCATCACCACCCGTGCCGCGCCCGCGGCCTTGGCCTTGGCCAGCATCATGCGTCCGGATTCGTGCTGCGCCATCGATGTGCCGAGCAGCGTGCCGGCTTCGTCGCGGTATTCGTAATCACCGGTCAGGCAGTCCAGCGTCGCATCTTCGGCAATCCACTCGGCGTGAAGTCTGATGCGGTCAGGTGCATACCAGTCGTCTGCATCCAGAAACGCCAGCCAGTCGCCGGTGGCGGCCGCGGCGCCGGCGTTGCGCGCCACCGAGACGCCGCTGTTCTTTTGCCGTATCAGGCGCACGCCGTCGAAACGGCCCGCGATGTCGGAGGTGGCATCGGTCGAGCCGTCGTCGACCACGATGATTTCGTGCGCGGGCCAGCTTTGTTCGCGTACCGATTCGATGGCGCGTGCCAGCGTGGCGGCGGAATTGAAGGCGGGGATGACGACCGAGAAGCGCGGGTTCATGCGCGGCCTCCCAGCAAAGCCAGCGGCAGGGCCAGGCCGCTCAATTGCGACAGGCGGCGAAAGCGCGGGATCTCGTCGAGGCGAGCGCGCCAGGCGGCAAGCCGGGGCTTGAGACGGGTTTCGATCCAGGCCGGGTCGCGCTGCCGAATCGCGCGCGTGAGTTCGAGCGGGGCGGCAAAGCGCAGGTCGGGGCAGCGTGCGAGGGCTTCGCGCAGGCCGGTTTCGAGGGCGGCCAGGCTGGCGTCAGGCGCCTGCAGGAAATTGAAGCGGTGGGTCTCGACCAGGCAGGCGCGTCCCTGCCGGGTGCGCGCCTGCAGGCCGTCGACCAGACGCTGCGGCACATGGCCCAGTGCCGGTTCGAAATACACGTCGCGCACCAGAAAGCTTGGCCCGGCGAGTGAACGCTCACCTGTCAGCATGGTGGCATTCACGCAGCCCGGTTGGCCGGCGGCATTGCGGCAGGTGGCGCGGCGGCCGGGGGTGATGATGACCTCGACCCCGGCCTGCGCCCAGGCAGCCTCGACGGCGTCATTCCAGACGAAGGTGGTGGCGACGGCCACCTGCGGTGTGCTGCCGAAAATGGCCTGGTATTCGTGTGCTTCGGCAGCGGCGGCCTGGCGGATCGCGTCGGGCGTCAGCGCACGCGACGGCAGGCTGGACGCATCGACCCAGCGACTTTGCAGGGGCGATGGCAGGTCCTCGGTCGCGGCGGGTTCGGGCGCGATGAGCCAGGCGCGCACGCTGTCATCGGTTCGCGCGGCGGCCAGCACCGCCGGCGGCCAGTAATGGCACTGGCCATGCAGTTGCGGCGCGAACACGCCGATGGCGATGCCGTCGACCATGGCTGCGCGCACGTCATCGAAGCGGGGATCGGTCAGGGGCAGCGCGTGGTATTCGGTGCAGTGGGTGGCGGCGATGCGGGGGCCGTCGGGGACTTCCAGGATCACACCCAGGGTCATCAGCGCTGACCGGCCACTGCGGTCGCTGACACGCTGCAGCAGCGCAGACAGGTGACGCAAAGCATCGGCCTGCGCCAGAGGGCCCGCACCCCAGTCGTCGCTTTCAATAATAAGGATGGGGTGGCGGAAGACGGGTTCGCGCCAGCGGGCGACGAGCTGGGCGGCGAAGACGAGCAGGATAGTCGCCCATAGCAGGAGGATGGCGGCCATGGAGAGGGCTAGCATCGTCACCGAGCAGCCTCCTTCATGACGTCATTCCGGCGTCCGCCGGAATCCAGTTCAACAAGGGCGCCGGATCCCGGATTTTCCGGGATAACGGGCCAAAGGAATGCGGTGTTTGCATCAATATCCCATCCTCGCCGCCACATCCGCCACCTGAGGCAGCACGCGCTCGATCTTTTCCCGGTTGCGACCGTCCTTCCATTTGTCCAGGCGGATTTCGGAGAAGGCGTTGTAGGGGATGTCGAGCACTTCGGCGCAGTGCGCCTGAAGGCGGGCGTCGAATGTCAGTCCGCAGCCTTCGAACACTTGGCGGAAAGTGGCGACCGGGTCGCGCAGGAAATCCTCGTAGAACACCTCGACCCATTGCCCGGCGGGCACGCTGGCCTTCGCGTCGAGGATGGCCTGGTTGATGGCGGTGTACTGGAACGCGGCGACGTCTTCGACCGGCGCATTCACATACTCGCGCCAGCCGTCGGCCAGAAAGAAGCACCACTGCGTCAGCGCGCCGTTTTCCACCGCCACCTTCGCCGGCAGGTCGTTCGACCAGGTGGCGAATTCGTCGGGTTTGCGCCAGCCTTCGATCAGCGAATTGAGGTTGTCGCCCGGGCTGCGCTTGATGAAGACGAACACGGCATCGGGAAACAGCGCCTGCAGATAGGGTACGCACAGGCCGTTCTGGTTGTTCTTGTCGACCCAGCGATGCTGCCCGGTCCAGCTATAAAAATAACGGCTGACGGTGTCGCGATCCGCCGGGCTGGCGTCGCCTGCATACAGCGCATGGGTGTCCCAGTGCTTGTCGGCCGGCGGATGCAGGTCGGTCCAGTAATCGTGGGTTTCGCGCTGCAGGCTGCCGATCTCGCGCGACTCGGACAGGGTCTTGTAGACCAGGGTGGTGCCGGCGCGCGAGCAGCCAACCACGATGATCGGGCGCTGCGCAGGTGCGCGCGAAAGCGACCAGCGTGCGCTGCGCAGGCCGCGCTGGATACGACGCGCGTGATAGGCCAATGTTTTGCTAACTTTAATCAGGAATTCATTCAACGGCTTGGGCTTTCTGACATTAGGGCAAAGGATTGATCAGCATCGAATACGTCGTCACCCCGGCGGACGCCGGGGTCCAGTGCCTAATTTAACTGGATTCCGGCGTGCGCCGGAAAGACCGGCAAGGTCTCGTTCAGGGCGACCTTGATGCATTTAACGCTGGATTGCTTCGTTGCACTCGCAATGACCGGAAACAAATCAGTGTTTCCTGACCATATTCAACATACAGGATTCGTGCCAAGCAGCAGGCTCGTTTATATTGGCGGACATTATCCCGCATCACTCTGGCACACGACACCATGGATGGCATTTTTGGCTGGCTGGGCAACCACGGCGCGCATCAGGATTTGATCAGGCACATGGGGCAAGCGGCACGCCTGTCGCCAAAAGGCGCGCTGAACGCGCACAGCAGCCAAGTGCTGGGGGTGGCGGGCTGCTCGCGCCTCGGCAAGGCCGAGATTCACGTTGAGAACGGGCTGGCCGCGGCATTGTACGGACGACCGCGCTTTCTCGACGTCGATCTGGCCTTCATCGCCCGCGACCAGAATCCGGCCATGGCGGTGGCGCACGGCTGGCTACGCTTCGGCGAAATACTGCCCACCCTGATGCAGGGCAATTTCGCCTTCGCCGTGCTCGAACCGCTGAAGAAAAAAGCCTTTCTGGCGCTCGACCGCGTCGGCGCTGAGCGCCTGTGTTACGCCAAACACGGCGACCAGCTGGTGTTCGGCAGCAGCGTGCAAAGCGTGGCGTCCCACCCCGCCGTCGGCCGTGTCATCGACCCCCAGGCGATCTACGACTATCTCTATTTCCACGCGATCCCCGCGCCGCGCAGCCTCTATCAGGGCGTGCACAAGCTGCTGCCCGGACAAGCCCTCACCCTGAAGAACGGCCAACTCAGCACCGCGTTTTACTGGCAGGCCGATTACACCCCGGTCGACGCCGACTTCGACGCCCATCGCCGCGATTTCCGCAGCGTACTGGATCAGGCGGTGCGCGATGCCGATGCGCCCGCCACCGCCGCCTTCCTCTCCGGCGGCACCGACAGTTCGACCATCGTCGGCGCCCTCACTGCCGCGCGCGGCGCGCCGGTGGACACCTTCTCCATCGGCTTCGACGCCGACGGATTCGACGAAATGGAATACGCGCGCTGCGCCGCCGAGCGCTACGGCAGCCGGAGCCACGAGTATTACCTGAAGCCCGCCGACATCGTGACCGCGATTCCCATCATCGCGCAGGAATACGACGAGCCCTTCGGCAACGACTCGGCGGTGCCGACCTATTTCTGCGCCAAGGCTGCGCGTGAGGCGGGATTCGAGAACATGTTTGCCGGCGACGGCGGCGATGAAATCTTCGGCGGCAATGCGCGCTACGCCAAGCAGCGCCTGTTCGAGGCTTATGCCCACTTGCCCGCCGTGCTGCGGCGCGGGCTGATCGAGCCGGTTACAAACTTGCCGGGGCTGTCGGGCCGGTTTCCGCTATCCAAGCTGAAAAGCTATGTCGCCCAGGCCCATGTCAGGCTGCCGCTGCGGCTGGAAAGCTACAATTTCCTGCATCGCACCCCGCTCGACCAGATTTTTGCTGCGGATTTCATTCGTGCCGTCGACCCCTCCTCGACGGACGCCGCCCTCAGCGAAGTCTACGACCGCACCAGCTCCGCCCATTACATCAACCGTCTGATGCATCTGGACCTGAAATTCACCCTGGCCGACAACGACCTGCGCAAGGTCGGCACGATGACCGAAGCGGCAGGCATCGAGGTGCACTACCCCCTGCTCGACGACCGCCTGGTCGCGTTTGCCAATCATCTGCCGGTGGATTACAAGGTGCGCGGGCAAAAGCTGCGCTGGTTCTTCAAGGTGGCCCTGGACGACCTGCTGCCGGAAAAGATCATCAACAAGACCAAGCATGGCTTCGGCCTGCCGTTCGGCATGTGGAGCACGCAATACGCCCCGCTTGGCGATATCGTCGGCGACAGCCTGTCGGACTTCAAGAAGCGCGGCTGGATTCAGCCTGCGTATCTGGACCACATGCTGGCCATGCAGCGCGGCCAGCACGCCAGCTATTACGGGGTGATGATCTGGGTGGTGATGATGCTGGAGCAGTGGCTAGCGGCGAACGATCATTGATCCGTTCGCCAATCGTCAAGGTCTTTTAGCGCAGCTTTTTCTTGTAGTGCCAATAAATGCCTTTGGCCGCCTTGTGTAGCAAACTCTCGTCCGAAATGTATTTTCGGTAAATGCCTTCAGCACGCTTTTCGAACGTCCACTTCAGGTAGTCCAGCACAGCACGGTTGCGATAGGCTTTGAAATAGGCATCGAGTTCTTCGCGAGAGCGGACAAGTCCGTTGTCGGCGTACTTGGCCACATAAGGCGTGAAATCTGGATACAGCCGCGAGGCACCCCAGTCGCCATGTAACGTGGTCTTCATGAAGTTGGCAATCAACATATCGTCGAAGACTTCGTAGCGGATCGCGGTCATCAGTGAGTTGCGCGGGGCTTCGAATGTGACGCCACGGTTATATTGCCGATCGCTGATCTTGATAGTGTGATCCTGCCCACCGACGCGCAGATTGATGTAGTCCAGATGCGTCGCAAGGTGACTGATGGCTTTGAAATAACGACTTGCAAGTTCACGATCCTCAGCGTCGAGCTTGTCGTTCCAGTCATCGCCAAAATCCGTTGCGGGCAGGATCGTCACCGGCAGTTCGCGCGGGCGGATTTCCTCCCAACTGTCGTCCATGCAGTTGTAACGCACATAGGCCGGCAGCATCTGGCATTTGTCTGACTCAAAACCGTTGCGGTAATCGTCCAGCGAGGTGTGAAAGATGTTGGCCCAGGCCGAGTCCTCGCGCTGATAGGTGTGCATCGAGCTGAACGGGATGAAGTATTTGGCACCGACCGTTTCGGTGCGATTGGCATTGCGCTTGCCGATAGCGGGCGTGACCTCGGTCGGCGCGATGCGGCTGCCGTCCTCATGAAAGAAATTGATCATGTCGGCGTCACCATAGCGGCTGGACAGCCCCATCATGAACGACACGGGATAACACTTGATGATGCTGCGAACGTGGTTTTCCCAGCCATGGTCCGATGCGTCGGTGCGGTTGAACACCAGCCGGCCATTGATGTCGGCCAGCAGCACAGCGTCCTGATTCAGGTCGGAAATGCAATACACCCGTATGTGCTCGGACAAGGGATACCAGCGGCGGTCCTGCATCACATGCACATCGAAGCCCTGCCCCTTCAGATCATCGTGGATGCGCTTGCCGACATGGTCGGGCAACAGAATCTTCTTTCCCATCAACTGCGGAATCGACTCGGGGTTGAGATGGTCGGGATGCCCATGCGACAGCCAGACATATTCTGCGCCGAGAATGCCTTGCATCTGCGTCGCGGGGATCTCGTGCGACTGACCCCAGCTCCCGAAGTAGGCTTGTGGCGTAAACCAGGGATCGGTGACAAGGATAGGTCGCCTGTTGTCATACAGGGTGAGGATGGCGTTGCCTATTGTTTCGAATCCGGTTTGCATTTCAGTTGTTCGCTACACGTGGGTTATTGGAAGGCCGCACAATGCTCGTGGATGGCACTAGTTTTTTATCCAGGACCCCTGAAAACTTTGCCGCCAGGACCAGAATAATCATCAGGTGGTAGGTCAGGTCAAAATAGGCCATCCCCAGGAATGCGCCCCCCGCCCCGTAACCAACCAGGCTAACCTGGATCATGGCCGCCAAATCCGCCGCCCATTTCCGTTCGGGGTCATTTTTGCATTCTCGGATAACCTGGTTGGCGCGTAGCCAGGTGAACACCGCCAGCAGGAGGAACATACCGAGCCCGATAAAGCCCTGCTCGCCCATTACCTCGAAGTAGATGCTGTGCACATCGTGCACACGGAAGGGTTCGGGGGCGTATTCTCGGAAGGTGGGCGGCCTGAACATCTCGTATCCGCCGCCGGTGACGCGATCCTTCGCCACATTGAATGCGGTATGCCAGGCGTTGATGCGCCCAAGGGCCGAATCATCTTCCTCATAGGTCTGGATCGTATTCATGCGGTCATACCATTCCTGCGGCATGACCGACGCCATGATGGCGATTGCAATCGCCATGTAGATGCTCATGACGAACTTGTTCCGGCTCTTGAACCACAGGAACAAGCCCATGGCGGCCATCGCCAGCAAGCCGCCGCGTGACTGGCTGCCAATGGAGGCAACCCCCGACAGCACCATGGCGGACGCCAGCCCCCAGCGGACCCATTGCTTCTTCTCTTGCAGGTGCAGGTAGCGGATCAGCGGTACGAGCATGGCCAGCACCAGTGCCATTTCATTGTTTCCGCCGAAAAAGGTACCGGTCGGCCCCTGCACCCTGAACTGCCCGCCGTGCACGATGGTGAAGATACCGCCCTTGACTCCGTAGTACCCCAATGACAAGGCAATGACCCAGATCATCCAGTGCAGGTGCTGGCGTTCCTTGATGATCATGGCGGTGAGAAACACCATGAGCTGGATCCGCCACACCTTGCCCCACTGCTCCCATGCAAGCTCAGAATAAAGCGCAAAATAGGTGGTGATGAGCATCCAGCCGATAAACATCAACAGCAATATCGTCTCGCGCGTCCAGACCATTTCCTTCTTTTCTTTCGAGAACATGAAGGCGGTGATGGTGACGATAGCAGTGATGAAAGCAAACGGCATATCGTAGGCAAAGCCCCAAGCCTGACGGTGCGGGTTCATGTAGCCCAGCCAGCACCACAGCATGATGCCGATCCAAGGGCGCTTGAATATAAAGGGCAGTACACCGAAGACGATTGCGGTGACCAGTATGTCTCTCATGCGTGTCTCACTCCAGGTACTTCTGGTGGAATGCTGATCCCCACCATGTCCATCATCAGGGCGTCGGCAAAATATTTGGCGCTCAGGGTCTCAAAACCAAATGCGGCGGGGCCGCTCCAGATCGGCACTGCGCTGGGCAGGGCGTCGCGCAGGGCAAGGTCGTCGCCCATTGTGCGCTGGTTGCGCTTGATCCAGGCCAGTGCGCGCCAGGCGGCATCGCGCCAGCTGGCGTCTTGCGTAATGTGCGCCAGGCGCAGCCAGCACACGGCCAGCTGCGCCAGCCCGGTGACGCAGACATGGGGCGCGGCGGGCATCCAGCCATCGTCGAACGCTCCGGCCAGCCAGCCGTCATCGCGCAAGTGGCTGCGCAATCCGTGGCCCGCTTTCAAGGCGGACTGATGGACGGATGCGTTGTCGAGCAGACGGGACGCCTGGATCAGGCTGTGCAGGATATCCGCCAGCGAGAAAGTTGATACCGGCACGACAGCAGCGGGAAACCAGCCGCACGGGGTTTGCTGTGCCAGCACGGTTGCCAGATGACGGCGTGCCGCATCAAGAAGGCTCGATTCCCCGGCGATGACGCCCACTGTTGCCAGCGCATGGCTGGCCTGTGCATGCTGCACCAGGGATGCCATGGGCGCATCGGCAAGTGCCTGGCTGCTGCGCACGGCGCGCGCCAGGCACTCGCTGCGGCCCAGCTGAACATGGCCGGCGATCAGGCCATGAATCCGGCCCGCGCTGCCTGCATCGGCTTGTGCCAGCAGGGCATCGAGCATGGCATGGGCGCGATCCACCAGAACCGGCCAGGCCAGATAATCGGCGGCGGGCAGCAGGGTTTCGATCAGCCTGCCGGTGGTGTCGGCGTTCGCGGGGAGCCAGCCCGACCCGAAGGTGAAGCCGGCTGCCACGCAGCCGCTGTCGGCGGTGGTGCGGCACGCATCCTGGGCGCGGCACATCCACTCCAGGGTGGCGCGCAAATGGGTGCGGTGATCCTGTTCGGGCTGGCGCGCTACCCCGGCCAGGTCCTGCATCAGCCAGTGCAGGTGGCGCGCGCGCCAGGGTGTATGGCGGATCGTCCGGGCCAGCGAAGCGGGGGTTTCCAGGGTGGCGGTATTCAGGGCGCGGCCCTCAATCGTCATTCCGGGCTGGACCCGGAATCCAGAAGCTTGATTTGACTGGATTCCGGCGTCCGCCGGAATGACGACAGGGGGGATGACGGCATCCGGGGTGGCATTGGGATCGATAGCAGTGTTTTTCATACGACCGCCTGCGCCAGGGCGCCGCTCAGGGGGACATGGCTGACGACATACCGGTGCTTGCCCGAGGCTTCAGGGGCGATGGCATCCAGCAGTTTCAGATCGATATTCAGGGTGGGGCCCAGGCGGGCGCGCAAGCCCTGAATCACCGCTTCGCGTGCCGCGTCGTTCCAGCGCGCATCCGGCACGACCTGGACTTCCATCTGGTCGACCGTCTGCTGGATCAGCTTGAACTGGCTCACGCCGGGGATCGCGCGCAGCACATAAATCACGGCCAGCGCATGCATGATGCGGCCGTCGGCGGCGACGATGAAATCGGTTTGCCGCCCGACCACGGCATCCAGCACTTCGAGGCCGCGTCCACCAGGATCGGTCTTGCCCGAACGCCGGACCACGTCGCCGGTGCGGTAGCGGATGAAGGGCTGCGCTTCGGATACCAGGCTGGTGATCACCGCTTCGCCCTCCTCCACCGGGTTGCCGGCGTCGTCGAGCACTTCGATGAGATGGGTTTCGCTCATTTGCAGCAGGGTGCCGTCCGGCGATTGCAGGGCCATCAGGCCGGCATCGCGGGCGCCGTATTCGACCGAGACCGGCACGCCGAATACCCGCTCGATCAGTTCGCGCTGGTGCGGAAACAGCGGCTCACCGGTGGTGCTCACCACGCGCAACACGGGCAGCCTGGGCCGGATGCCGCGCGATTCGGCGTGCGCCGCCAGCAGCGCCAGGCTGCTGGCATAGCCGTAGATTGCCTTGGGGTTCCAGCTCTGGATTGCCGCCAGGTAGTCGTCCATGCGCGCGGGCGACATCTCGAAGGCGTTCAGCAGCAGCTGGTTCACCAGCCGGTCGCGCAGGGTCTTGATGCGGTCGGTCTTGTTCAGTTCGACCGGTGCGCCCCACAGGTACACCTCGCGTTCGCCCGGCTGCACACCCCACCAGCGGCGCGCACGCAGGCGGCCGGCAGCATCGGCGGCCTGGCGCGCGCGGCCGAAATAGAAGATCAGCGGCTCGCCGCTGGAGCCGCCGGTGGTGTACTTGAACACGCCGCCCGGCACCTCGCGCCACACCAGCTGCTCGACGTTGTCGCGGGCATCGCGTTTGTCCATGGTCGGCAGGCGTGCCAGGTCATCCAGCGTTACCGCCCCTGCCCTGGCGGCTTCGTCCAGACCGGCGGCACGCAACCGGGCCGCGTGCCAGGGGCTGTGCACCAGCGCGCTTTGCAGCAGTGCATTGAGGCGGCTGGCTTGATAGCTGCGCATCGCATCGCGCGACAGCCATTGCGTGCGCTCGAATTCGGCGAGCATGGCGAAGGTGGGGCGATGCATCGCCGCTTCCTGTGCGCGGAAGACGCAGCGGGCAAACCAGGCGGGGACGCTCATTTGACTGCGAGTTCCGGTTGCACCGAAGCGTGGTCGATGAGATTTTCGTAAGCCCGCAGCAACTGCGCCACGCGCTTGTCCCATTGATTGTCATGGGCGTAGTCGAGGATTGTGCTGCGGTCCCAATTTTTGTTGAGCGCTGAATCCAGTGCCTGCTGCAGGGCGAGGCTGTCGCCGAACGGGACGATGATTCCAAGTTCATCGCGGCACACCACTTCGGCATTGCCGCCGACGTCGGTGGTGACGACCGGCAGGCCGCACGCCATGGCTTCGAGAAAGACGTTGGCCCAGCCTTCGTTGCGGGTGGCGAGCACGAAGACATCGGATGCCGACAGCGGCCATTTGAGTTCGTCCGACGGCAGTGCGCCGAGGAAATGCACGCGATCGGCCAGCCCCAGCCGCGCCACCTGGGCAGTGAGTTCGGCGCGATTGTCGCCTTCGGGGCTGGCGCCGCCGACGATGAGGTAGTGCAGGTCGGGGTGATGTTTGACCAACTCCGGCATGACGTCGATGACGCGGTGCATGCCCTTGCGTTCGACCAGCCCACCCACCGAGATCAGCACCTTGGCGCTATCCGGCAGACCGAAACGGGCGCGGGCGGCAGTGCGGCCGACCGGCTGGAAACGTGCGATGTCGATGCCGTTGCCGACGACCTCGGTTTTATCGGGTTCGGCGCCGAGCTCGATCGCCAGACGGCGCAGGGAGTCGGACACTGAGAAGACCCGGGCGGCGGACTTCAGGGTGCGCGCCAGGCGTGGGCGCAGCACGGGATTCCTGCTGTGCGGCACTTCGGTACCGCGCAGGGTGATGGTCACCGGCAGGTCCAGCCAGCGCCCCAACCGGGTGGCGGCTTCGCCGTCGGGGTAGGTGAAGTGGGCGTCGATGAGGCGCGCGCCCTGGCGCTTGAGCTTGCGCATCAGGCCGAGGGTCGCCAGCGCCATCGACCAGCCGTCAAGCTGGCGCAACAGGCCGGGCACAGACAGGTAGCGCGGATGGTAGACGCGGATGCCCTGCTGGATTTCCAGTGCGGGGGCCTGCGGACGGTAGTGGGGGCGCAGCAGACGGATCAGCGACTGGCCGGGAAACCACGGCTGCGGCGAGACGACGGCAAGCGGCCGGTGCTGGGCGACGCGGAACATGCGCTCACGGATGAACAGCCCGGCGCCAGAACGCGCCGCGCTGGGGAAAAGTGCGCTGAACACGACCAGGTCGATAAGGTCGGATGTGCGGTCTTCAACCAAGCGTGGTCACCATTCCGGGTTTGACGAGGCCGCCGTACACGCCACGGTAGCGCGCGACGCTGGCGGCCCAGTTGCGCTCGCTCTCGACGAACTGGCGGCCGTTGCGCTTCATGCTGTCCCAGCCCTGCTCGTATTTGAGCAGCCCCACCACCTTGCTGGCCAGGTCGCCCGCGTTGCCGGCATGGAACAGCACACCGGTCTTGCCGTCCTGGATCAGTTCCTTGTGGCCGCCGACGTCGGACGCGACCATCAGGCGGCCCTGTGCCATGGCTTCCAGCGGCTTCAGCGGGGTGACGAGTTCGGTCAGCCGCATCGGATGGCGCGGATAGACCAGCACGTCGACCAGGTCGTAATAGCGGTTCACATCGCCGTGCGGCACGCGCCCGGTGAACACCACGCGGTCCATCAGGTCGAGCGCCATCACCTGCTGCTTCAGCGCGGCATCCTGCGGCCCGCCGCCGACCAGCAGCAGCTTGACGTCGGGCATCTGCTTCGCGATGGACGGCAGGGCGGCGATCAGGAGATCGAGGCCTTCGTAGGCATAGAACGAACCGATGAAGCCGAGCACGCGGCTGCTGCCCAGGCCAAGCTTCATTTTCAGTTCGGGGTCGGGCTTGCCGCCCATTTCGAATTTTTCGACGTCGACGGCGTTGGGGATGACGGTGATCTTGTTCGGCGGGATGCCGCGCGCGGCCAGGTCGCGGCGCAGGCCTTCGCAGATGACGGTGACGGCGTCGGCGTTTTTCACCGCCCAGGTTTCCAGCGCGCGGGTGAGCTTGTAGCGCAGGCTGCCTTCCTTGGTGCTGCCGTGGTCGACCGCGGCGTCTTCCCAGAAGGCGCGGATTTCATAGACCACCGGAATGCCCAGCTTGCGGCCGACGCGTATGGCCGGCACCGCGTCGAGCACCGGCGAATGGGCGTGGATGATGTCGGGCTGGAGTTCTTTGGCCAGGCCCAGCAGGCGTTTTTCGATCGCGCCCATCACCGCGAAGGGGTCGCCGCCGGGGAGTTTGGACAGCAGGCCGGTGGGCTTGGGCGTGCGGTAAAAGTGCAGACCGTCGGCGTCTTCTTCCATCACCGTGCAGTTGATCTGCTTGGGGCCGGACAGGTGATAGGTGTCCCAGCCCATCTTGCGCTGGTTGCGCAGGATGGCGGCGCTGCGGAAGGTGTAGCCGGAGTGCAGCGGCAGGGTGTGGTCGAAGACGTGGAGGATTTTCATGGAGTGTCAGCTTATTTCATGCCGTCATTGCGAAGGCAGCGCGGCATACGATTCCACTATGGGCTTTAGCCCATAGTGGATCGGAGCACCCACACGGGGTATCGAGATCCTTGAGGGCAATCCAGAATGGATGCACAGCCCATTCGTCATTCCGGCGAAAGCCGGAATCCAGCCAGATTGAAGCACTGGACCCCGGCTTTCGCCCGCAAGGGGCAGGCCGCGGTTGTAAAGCTGCTGAAGCAGCAACAACCACGCACCGCCGGGGTGACGGCATGAAGTGTGTTGCAGGCTACGGCTGGATTGCTTCGCGTTGCTCGCAATGACGGGCATAGGGATGACGTTCATGCGGCCTGCCGCTCCGATTCGTTCATGCCCAGCACCTGGCCGAGGAAGGCGTCGAACATCAGCACGGTCCACAGGATCACCGAATAGTCGCGGCGGCCGGACTGGTGCGCTTCGACCACGTCGCGCAGGAAATCCTGGTTGAACATGCCGGTGGACGCCAGCCGTTCGCCCAGCACGACGCTGCGGATGGTGGCGGCGAGGGGGCCGCGGAACCACGCGGCGAGCGGAACGGAGAAGCCCATTTTCTTGCGGTACAGCACGTCGTTCGGCAGGTAGGGTTCCATCGCCTTTTTCAGCAGGTACTTGCCTTCGGTGCCGCGCAGCTTGAGATCGACCGGCAGGCCGGAAACCCAGCCCATCAGTTCGTGGTCGAGCAGCGGTTCGCGCACTTCCAGGGCGTGCGCCATGCTGGCACGGTCGACCTTGGTGAGGATGTCGCCGACCAGATAGGTTTTGATGTCGAGATACTGCACCAGCGACAGCGGGTCGTCGGTGGGCGATACGGCGGCGTGGCGGCGCAGCACTTCCACGGCCTGGTAGCCCTGCAGTTCGCGCTTGAAGGACGGCGAGAACAGCTGCGTGCGCTGCGCGTCTGACAACAGCGAGACGCCGTGAAAATAGCCTTCGACGGTGTCGCGTGCCAGGGCCTCGAAGGTGGTCTTGGCACGGAAGACCTTGGGCGCCCAGTCGGCCTTGGGGTAGAGCTTGCCCAGCACGCCGAACAATGGACGCCGCAGCGCCAACGGCATCACGGTGCGCATGCGTTCCTCGTAGCGGAACCAGCGGTAGCGCCGGTATCCGGCGAAATGCTCGTCGCCGCCATCGCCCGACAGGGCGACTTTCACGTGCTTGCGCGCCAGTTCGCACACCCGGTAGGTCGGTAGCGCGGAGGAATCGGCGTAGGGCTCGTCGTAGATTCCGGCAAGCTTGCCGACCAGGCTGAAATCGTCGGCGGCAACGGTCTCGACGTGGTGCTTCGTTTGGTAGCGGTCGGCGACCTGCTGGGCGAATTCGATTTCGTTGAAGGCGGGGTCGTCGAAGCCGATCGAGCAGGTGTTCACCGGGGCCGTCGACTGCGTGGCCATCATCGCCACCACGGCGCTGGAATCAACGCCGCCCGACAGGAAGGCGCCCAGCGGCACGTCGGCAATCATGCGCAGGCGGATCGATTCCTGCAGGCGCGCGACCAGTTCGTCCATCGCGGTGGCCTCGTCCTTCACCTCCACCGGGGTGAAGGGCATGTCCCAGTACTGCTTCGGCAGCGCGCGCGCCTCACCGCGCTTGAGGGTGAGGGTGAAGCCGGGCGGCAGCTTGCAGACGCGCTTGAAAATGGTGCGCGGCTCGGGCACGTAGCCGTAGGCGAAATATTCCTCGACCGCGAGCGGGTCGATGTCGCGCGCCATGCTGGGATGCACCATCAGCGACTTCAGTTCGGACCCGAAAATGAATTCGCCGGTGTCGAGAAACGCGTAATACAGCGGCTTGACGCCGAAGCGGTCGCGCACCACAAACAGGGTTTCCTGCTTGCGGTCCCACAGCGCGAAGGCGAACATGCCGCGAAAGCGCTCGACGCAGGCTTCGCCCCAGGCTTCCCAGGCGTGGACGATGACTTCGGTGTCGGAGTGGGTGCGGAATGAGTGGCCGAGCTCCATCAGCTCGGGCACCAGTTCCTGGAAGTTGTAGATCTCGCCGTTGAACACGACGACGACCGATTTGTCCTCGTTGAACAGCGGCTGCTGGCCGGTGGACAGGTCGATGATGGACAGGCGCCGATGCCCCAGTCCCACGCCCGGCTCCAGGTGCAGGCCGCCTTCGTCGGGGCCGCGATGGAACTGGGTCTCGTTCATGCGATTGAGCAGCTCGCGTGAAATCTCGCTTGCCTCGCGGGTATCGAAAATGCCGGTTATGCCGCACATAGGATCAGGGTCGGGTTACAGGGTTGAAGGGGCATCCGCAAGGGGCAGGCCGTTGTAGGAGGCCTGCAAGGGATAGCACGCTGGCGGTCCGCTGTTGTAGGAGGCCCGCCCTCGGGCCGATTGCGGGCTTCCGCACGGTGCGGGCAATCGCGGCGGGGGCGCCGCTCCTACAGGGGGGCATGTCGACATCCCGGTTCCGTTGACGGCTCGCCGTCATCATGTTCTCTCCAAGGTCTTGTCATACACCGCGGCATAGGCCTCGGCCATGGCCGGAATGCTGAAGCGCTGCACTGCCTGCCGCCGTGCGGTTTCGCCATGCTCGGCAATGCGCGCCGGCGTATCCAGATAGAAAAGCAAGGCCTGTACCATCTCGGCCACGTCGCCGGGCGTGACCAGCAGGCCGTTGACGCCATCCTCCACCAGTTCGAGATTGCCGCCCACGGCGGTGGCGATCACCGGCAGCCCGCTGGCCAAGGCTTCCAGGATGGTATTGGAAATGCCTTCGTTTTTGGAGGGCAAAACGAACACGTCGAGCATCTGCATGATGTCCGCAATGTCGTCGCGCGTGCCCGGCAGCCAGGCCAGATGGGACAGGCCGGCGCCCTGCAGCAGGTCCAGGCAGACCTCGCGCGTGGGCCCGTCTCCGACGATGGCCAGCCGCGCGCGTTCGGCCCGCTCGGGCTGCTGGCGCATCAGCTGGATGAAGGCGCGCGTGAGCAGGGGGTAATCCTTGACCTCGGCCATGCGTCCGACCGAGCCGAACACGATGCTCTCGGGGTGGGCGTACTCGGGCCGCGCGCCTTCGCGCGGATGGAATTTGATGCTGTCGACGCCGTTGTAGATCTGGTGCAGCTTGCGCGCCGGCACACGGATGACCTGGTGCAGCCAGGCTTCGAGATCCCGGCTGACGGCGATGTAGTTCGACACGAAGGGCCGGGCCGCGCGGCGCAGCAGGTTGTATTTCCAGTTTTTCCCGTACAGGTCGAACACGTCGCGCCCATGCTCGCCGTGCACGGTGGCGCGGATGCCGGCTGCGGCGACGACGAACTGCGCTTCCAGCGCGGCCAGATTGCGGGTGTGGACCAGGTCGGGCTTGAGGCTTCGCAGCAGTTTCCACAAGCGGATCGTCCAGCCGATCCCGTGTCCCGGCGCGCGATTCAGCGCATGGAAATCGACCCGCTGCGCGGTGATGCGGTGACGGAAACCGCTGTAGTCTGTGAGCGCCACCACGGTGTGCCGATAGCGGTCCGGCGGCAGGGCGTTGAACAGGTTGACCATGCCGTTTTCCATGCCGCCGGTGTCGAAGCGGTGGACGATATGGACGATGTGTGCGGTCACTTCCCGTCAACCTGGTCGAGCGTGTGCCCGATCGCGGGCTCCATGTCGGCGGCGAAGCGCGCCAGGGTGGCGGCGGCGGCTTCGAGTTCCGTTTCCTCGTAGGGGGTGGCGATCAGCACCGACAGGCCGTCGTCGCGCGCCAGCCGCACGCGGTCGAGCGCAAGCAGCAGCTTGGCCTTGTGATCGTTCACCATGGTCTTCTGGTTGATCAGGTTCCACTGCCATACCAGCAGGCGCTGGCCGTCGCTGCCGCGCAGCCTGGCCTGCCGCACCTGCCGCGGCTGGCCGTCGATCTGGACGCTGGCCATGCCTTCGCCGACGTTCGACCACAGCGGGTCTTTCTGCCGGATCATGAAGTTCTGCGAGTTGATGAGTTCGGCATCCTGGCGCTGGGTGACGTAGTAATTCAGTTCCAGCAGCACGTTGCGGCCGGCCTGCGCATAGGGCTGGCGCAGCTGGCGGTCGGCGCCGATCCAGTGCGGCACCCAGGTGGTGAAGGCCTCGGCCGGCTGCCAGCCGCCCTGCGCCTCGACCTGCAGGACGGGCATGTCGGGCAGCGGGCGCGCCTTGAGCCAGCCGGCATAGGCCGGCCACAAGCCGGCGACCAGCAGCGCAGCCACGGCCACCGGCAGGATCGGCCGTGCGCGGCCCGAAGCGGAAGGCGCGGCGACGGTTTGGGGCTGGCTGGGCGCCGGCTGGTCGTCTTCGCGCCAGAAGCTGCCGATCCAGAACAAGAGCAGCATGACGATACCGAAGAACACCCAGCCGTAGATGTAATGGTCGACGCCGAGCGCGAGCTTCATGTCGGACAGGTGGGCGATCATCACGATCATGTAGGCGCGCCCGCTGTTGGCAAAAATCGGCACGATGATGGCGGCAATCGAGAACAGCAGGCGGCGCTTCCACGAGCGGTAGGTGAGATAGGCGTACAGCACGCCGAGGGTGACCGAGGCGATGAGGTAGCGCAGGCCGGAGCAGCCTTCGACCACCGACCAGTCGCCGCTGGGTATGCTGAAGAAGGTGCCTTCGCGGTAGACGGGGATGCCGGTGAACTGCAGCATGGCCACGGTGAAATCGGCGGTCACGCCCATCAGCGGCTCGATCAGGAACTCGCCCACCGGCACTGCAAACAGCAGGAACATCAGCGGGAAAAATGCCGCCCACACGAAGCCCCATCCGAGCAGTGTCCACACGGCCGCAATCAGCATGAAGATGAAGGCATATTGCGCGACCACATTGACGCTGCCAGCGTCGGCCAGCAGCCAGCCCGCGCCGGCGGCGGCCAGCAGGATCAGCCCGCGCAGGTCGGGGCGCGGCTGCACCCGGGCCAGTTCATCGCGCTTGCGCCAGAGCAGCCAGGCGCTGATGGGGAAGATGAGATAGCCGTGGGTGAAGGTTTCCGAGCGCTCCCAGATTTCGACCATGGAGTAGAAGGTCGGCCAGAACACGCCGACCAGGACCAGCAGGACGCCAAAGGTCAGCGCGCCGGGCTGCAGCCAGGTACTGCGCGGGGTGGCGGGAAGGGAGTCGGGCAAAGCGCTCATGCGGGGCAAGTCTCCAGAACAGGGGGGGCGACCAGCGCCGGTTCGAACAGGGGGTCGATGGCGCTCAGGTTGCGGGCCCAGTCGTAATTTTTCAGGATGCAGTCGCGCGCGGCCGCAGCGGTGGCGGGGGTCTGCAATTGGGCAATGACGGCGCGGGCGAAGTCGGCTTCGCCCGGCGCCAGGATGAAATCGCGCCCGGCTTCGGCGCGGATGCCTTCGGCAGCCTGCGCGCTGGCGACGACGGGACGCGCCATCGCCATGGCCTCGAGCACCTTGTTCTGCACCCCGCGCGCGATGCGCAGGGGGGCCACGGCGCAGGCGGCGTGGGCGATCCAGGGTCGCACGTCGGGCACGCTGCCGGTAACGACGACGCCGGGCTGGCGCGCCAGTGCGATCACCGCTTCGGTCGGGCGGCTGCCGACGATGGTGAACTGCGCGGCCGGCACGGCGTCGCGCACAGCCGGGAAGATGCGGTCGGCAAACCAGGTGACGGCGTCGATATTGGGCCAGTAGTCCATGGCGCCGGTGAATACGACGCCCCGGACATCGGATGAATACGGATTCGGGTAGTCGCGCACGGGCGAAAAGTAGTCGGCGTCGACGCCGTTTTCGAAGGTGCCGATCCTGTTTTTGGCCTGTGGCGCGCGCTGCTGCAGGAGCGCCGCTTCGTCGTTCGACACCAGCAGGGTGGCATCGAAATCCTCTGCCGCCTGCGCTTCCCACTCGGCCAGCTTGCGGCCTTCGCGCGCATACACCCACGACAGCGGCCAGCGCTGGGTCGGCGCGTATTGGGTCCATTTATCGGAATCGACGTCGACCATGTCGAGCACGCGGCGTTCGAGCGTGCCCGGCATGAACTGCGCCATCGCCGAGGAAAAGGCGAGGCCGCGCGTCACCGTGCCTGAGGCGGCCAGTTCATCGGCCCAGCGGGCGAGTTCGCGGTTGCGGTAATACGGCAGCGTCAGCGCCTCGCCGGTCAACAGGCCAACCAGACTCGCCAGCCTGGCGCGGCGCGCATGCAGCGGCAGCAGTTTGATCGACTTGCACCAGGGCGCGAGCGCATCGCGGTACTGCCAGTCGTCGGGATCATCGACGAAGGCGCCGAGGTGAATTTCATAGCGCGCGGAAAGGTGCCGCAGCAGGTGGAACGAGCGGATCTTGTCGCCCTTGTTGGGCGGGAACGGAATGCGATGGGCTAGAAACAGCAGGCCTTCCATGGTTCAGGCTTGAACATTTCCGGATTCGTCATTCCGGCGGAGCGTGGTTGTTGCCGCTTGAGCGGCTTTACAACCACGGCCTGCCCCTTGCGGGCGAAAGCCGGAATCCAGTGAAATCAGGCATCTGGACCCCGGCTTTCGCCGGGGTGACGGCGTGTTCATTGCATTCTGACAGGGCAACTGCTTTTCACAGTGCCTCTGAGCCTCTGTGGTGAAAAGCATTTGATTCATCCGGGATTGTCCAATAGACAAAACTGCGTCATTCCGGCGAAGGCCGGAATCCAGTGGATCAAGAATCCTCCGCGCAAGCGGAACAACATCATGGTTTTGTCCGCTTCGCGGGGTGTTTTTTCGTGCTGGATTCCGGCCTTCGCCGGAATGACGGGCTAATGGGTTATTTGGATTCATCCCAGGTTCTTCACGATATGCGGCCCGATGACGTTGGCGAGCGCCAGCGGCATCTTTTTCCAGGCCAGGATGAACAGGCGGTATTTGGGGTTGAGCGGGTTGATTTCGGGGATTTCGCTGTCGGTGACGAGGCAATATTCGTAATACAGCGGCGTCGGTTCGAAGCCCCAGTTTTTCTTGAAGTCGAACGAACCGGTGCCGCGCTTGCTGCGGCCGAAGTCGAACATCCTCAGGCCGCGCTCGCAGGCGCGCCGCATCAGCTCCCAGTACATGAAGTCGTTGCCTGCCACTGCGCGCGCGGCATCGACGCCGCCGCCGTAATAAGGCAGCACTTCGTCGCGGAAGTAGAACGACATCACGCTGGAAATCACCTTGCCGTCGAGGGTGATGGTCAGCACTTCGCAGTCGTCGCCGAATTCGTCCTTCAGCAGGCGGAAGAACTTGCGCGAGAACACCGGCGTGCCCAGGCGATGCACGCTGGCCGAATAGGCCTCGAAGAAACGCGTGGTGTCGGCGTCGATTTCTCCGACGAGCCCGGCCTTGATGCCCTTTCGCACCATTGCCCGCTGCTTGCGCGGGATGGCGTTCATGTTGGCCTCGATTTCGGGTTCGATGGCCTTCTTGAAGGTGACGTACAGGTCCTTGGTCGGCCAGTGCGCGTGCTGCGCGGTCTGGTTGCGGTATTCGAGCGCGCCGACCTTGAGTTGCCGGGCGAGCGCCTGCGCCGCTTCGTCGAGGGCACGGTAGGCCGCATCATGGTCGGCGAGGATGCCGCCGTAGGCGCAGAACGGCAGCGAGCCGAGGCCGTGGCCGAACAGCCGGCTTTTGATTTCGGCCAGCGGCAGCACGCCGACGATGTCGCCGCCGCGTTCGGCCAGGAGGAAATGCGTGCGATGGCCGAATGCGTCCTCGATCACCCGCTTCCAGCCGGCACGGTGGAAGAAGGTCGCGTCCGGATGGGTGTTGACGTAGGCGTCCCAGCGTGCGAGGTCGTTGGTTTCCAGCGTTCGAACCGTGACGTCAGCCGACATCACGCGGGGATCAGCTTGCATGTTCAAGCAGGGAGCTCCGTTTGGATGCGTGGGACGAAGCCGGGTTGCAGGCGGGTCGCCCTCGGGCCGATTGCGGGCGGTCGCGCGGTGCAAGCAATCGCGGCGGGGGCGCCGCTCCTACGCGGATCTTTTGGCTTTAACGCGAAATCAAAATTCACTGGTTGGCCAGGAACACGCGGTCGACGCGGTCCCATTCAAAATCGTTCAGCAATTTGCGCAGTCTGCCGGGCATGCGTTGCAGATTGACGTAATGGCGGAAGCGCGTTTTCGCGGAAATGCCGTGCTGGCGCGGCTGCCCGGCGTCGAGTTCCCACGGGTGGAAATAGAACATGCAGGGCGCCTGGTCCTGCGCGTTGACGCGGCGCAGCATCCAGCGCGACAACTCGTAGGGCAGCAGGCGGAACCAGCCGCCGCCTGCGGCCGGAAGATTGCGCCCGAAAAGCGGCAGCGTGGTCGGCGGCAGTTCGAGGATGCCGGATTCGCCATTCGGCCTATTGGGAAAACGCGGCGCGTCGGGCATGCCGTAGTGGTCGTGCTTGACCGGATAGATGCTGGAACTGTACTCATAACCGGCGTTTTCCAGTTCCTCGACCGCCCACCAGTTTTGGCGGTTGATGGAGAAGCTGGGCGCACGATAACCGCGTATGGCAACGCCGCCGAGGTTTTCGAGGATGGATTTGGCGCGGGTGATGTCGTCGCGGAATTCGGCCGGGGTGAGATCAGACGCGCGCTGGTGGCCGTAGCCGTGACTGGCGAGTTCGTGGCCGTTGTCGACGATGCTGCGCACCACCTGCGGATAGCGTTCGGCGATCCAGCCGAGGGTGAAGAAGGTGGCCTTGGCATTGGCCTCGTCGAGCAGGCCCAGAATCACGTCGACGTTGCGCTCGACCCGGCACGGCAGGCTGTCCCAGTCTTCGCGCCGGATGTGGGGGGCAAACGCCGAGACCTGAAAGTAGTCCTCGACGTCGATCGACATGGCGTTTTTGATCCGCTCAGCCATAGACGATCCGCTGTCCTTTGTGCTGCGGCAGCCAGCCTTTCAGCGTGTGCGCGATGCGCATGGCCGCACGGCCGTCCCAGTATTC
>Ga0299912_10000324_pt1 | contig 43152 bp, 50 predicted proteins | sample RVTome_2_FD_207667 | JGI IMG/M metagenome (GOLD analysis project Ga0299912, IMG submission 207667) | Soil microbial communities from uranium-contaminated site in the Upper Colorado River Basin, Wyoming, United States - RVT95D214 (version 2) ... | reverse complement strand
GGGGACAACGTCTCCATGGTGGTGCACCTGATCACCCCCGTGGCGTTGGAAAAAGAATTGCGTTTCGCCATCCGGGAAGGGGGCCGCACCGTCGGCGCCGGAGTGGTGAGCGACATCGTGGAATAGGCCATGCGAGACATTATCACCTTAGCCTGTAGCGACTGTAAGCGCCGGAACTATACGACCACCAAGAATAAGCGGCGGACACCCGACCGGCTGACCTTCAAGAAATATTGTGCGTTTTGCCGGACCCACACCCTTCATCGTGAGACCAAGTAGGGGGAAAAACAGGCCAGTAGCTCGAACGGTTAGAGCGCCGGTCTCCAAAACCGGATGTTGGGGGTTCGAATCCCTCCTGGCCTGCCAGTTATGGGGTAAAGAAGGTTGACCAGCGGGGGTCCATCAGGGTGAAGATGCCGCACCTGCCCGGATTGCCGGTTCTCCCCCTCAATCCAGCTATCCCTGACGAGCAAGGTTTAGTAAGGATTTGCAAGATGTCTGTTTCGGGTGGGCTTACCTGTCCGGAGACCGGAAGCGGAGGCTGCTTCCCGGCCCGGAGAAAAAGAATGAGACCCGCGTTATGAAGAAGAGCAAGACAACCAAGCCCAAAGGCGGAGCCAAAGAAGGAGGCCAGAACTCCGGTAAGGGCCAGGTGGTTAAGTTTAAACCCGCCAAACCCAGGGTGCCCTGGACCAGCAAGCTTCCCCCGGTGAGGCAATACTGTGCCAACAGTGTGCAGTTTGTCAAAGAGGCCTGGCAAGAGCTGAAAAAGGTGAACTGGCCGGGCCGCAAGGAGACCCTGGGCGGCACCGCGGTGGTTCTGATTCTGGTGATCGTTGTTTCCATCTTTTTGGGCTTGATAGACTTCGGCCTCTCACGGCTGGTTAAGCAGATCATCCACTAAGGCAAGGGACGTTTAAGTGGAACAGAAGTGGTACATCATTCACACCTACTCCGGATTTGAAAAGAAGGTGGAGGAGGCCATCAAGGAGCGGGCCAAGTCCCGGGGCCTGGAGCACCTGGTCAGCGAGGTGCTGGTGCCCACGGAAACGGTGGAGGAGATGGTCAAAGGGGAACGCAAGCTCTCCCACCGCAAGTTTTATCCCGGGTACGTGCTGGTGCGCATGGAGTTGACCGACGACACCTGGCACCTGGTGAAGGATACCCCCAAGGTCACGGGGTTTGTGGGCAGCAAGGACGAGCCGGTGGCCATCCCCGAGGAAGACGCCCAAAAGATTATCGCCCAGATGCAGGAAGGGGTGCTCCGGCCCAAGCCCAAGATCAAGTTTGAGCAAGGCGACAAGGTCCAGGTCATGGACGGGCCCTTTGCCAATTTTACCGGGGTGGTGGACGAGGTGCGTCCCGATAGGGGCCGGGTGCGGGTGATGATCAGCGTCTTCGGGCGGCCCACGCCGGTGGAGCTGGAATTTACCCAGTTAGAGAAGATTTAGTAGGGGCGGACCCATGTGTCCGCCCGTATTAGGGCGCACACGCAGGTGCGCCCCTACAAAGAATTATTAAAGGGAATTCGAATACATGGCCAAAAAGATAATCGCGCTGATAAAATTGCAGATTCCCGCGGGGCAGGCCAATCCTTCGCCCCCCATCGGCCCGGCGCTGGGGCAGCACGGGGTGAACATCATGGAATTCTGCAAGAGCTATAACGCCAAGACCGGGAGTCAGGAAGGGACCATCATTCCGGTGCTCATCACCGTCTACGCCGACCGCTCCTTCACCTTTATCACCAAGACGCCGCCCGCGTCCGTTTTGCTCAAGCAGGCGGCCCAGTTGGCCAAGGGCGCCAAAGAAACCGGCCGGGAGAAGGCGGGGTCCATCACCAAGGCCCAGTTGGCGGACATCGCCCGCCAGAAGATGCCGGATTTGAACACCGTGGATCTGGAAATGGCCATGCACAGCATCGCGGGCACGGCCCGGTCCATGGGCATTGAGATCGTGGAGTAGCAGTTGGCAGCCAATGGTTCAAGAACCAAGAACCAAGAACCAAGAACCTTGAACTTTGATTTGAACTGAACGAGGGAGTGACACCGATGGCCAAACATGGCAAGCGATATCGGGAGGTGGCCGCCAAGATCAATCCAGGCCACCGCTACCCCTACCAGGAAGCAGTGGGTTTGGCCCTGGAGACGGCCAGCAGCAAGTTTGACGAGACCCTGGAGACCGCGGTGGCCTTAGGCGTCAACCCCCGCCACGCGGACCAGATGGTCCGGGGCGCGGTGGTCCTGCCCCACGGGCTGGGCAAAACCGTCCGGGTCCTGGTCTTTGCCAAAGGGGAAAAGGAAAAGGAGGCCCTGGACGCGGGGGCCGATTTCGTGGGAGCCGAGGATTTCATCACCAAGATCCAGGGCGGCTGGCTGGACTTCGACAAGGCCGTGGCCACCCCGGACCTCATGGGCCAGGTGGGTAAAATCGGCAAAATTTTGGGCCCCCGGGGCCTGATGCCCAACGTCAAGGTGGGCACCGTCACCTTTGACGTGGCCAAGGCGGTGAACGACCTCAAGGGCGGCAAGGTGGAATTCCGGGTGGACCGGGCCGGAGTGGTGCACGCGCCGGTGGGCAAAGTCTCTTTTGGGGCCGAAAAACTGCTGCAGAATTTGGCGGCCTTGATGGACACCATGATGCGCCTGAAGCCCACCACCAGCAAAGGGGCTTATCTGAAGGGCATCCACCTGTCCACCACCATGGGGCCGGGCATCCCGGTGGATCCCACGGATGTCAAGAATTTGATTCGCCTGCTGTAGAGGAGGATGGGGTGCGCAAATTAGAGAAGGCCGAGATCGTCCAGGACATCAAGGAGAGGATCGGGCGGTCCCAGTTCAATATTTTGGCGGATTTCACCGGCCTGAAGGTGGAAGAGATAACCCGGCTCCGGCAGCAGATCCGGGAGGCGGACGGCGAGCTGAAGGTGGTGAAAAACACTCTCCTGGAGCGGGCCGCGGCCGGGGATTCCCCCATGGCCTCCCTGGCTCCCCACTTTCTGGGGCCCAACTCGGTGACCTTCGGTTATGGGGACCCGGTGGCCCTGGCCAAGGTGCTCATCAAGTTCGCCCAGGAGCGGCCCCAGTTTAAGCTCAAGGCCGGGGTGCTCTCCGGGCAGGTATTGACGGCCCAGGAGTTGGACGCCCTGTCCAAGCTTCCGGACCGGGAGGTCCTGTTGGCCCAGCTTCTGGGGGTCTTGCAGGGAGTGCCCACGGCCCTGGTGACGGTGCTGGCCGGAGTGATACGGAACCTGCTGAACGTCCTGGTGGCCCTGAAGGATAAAAAGGCCGAGGCCGAGCCGGCTGCGGCCGAGCCGGAAGCGGCCGCGCCCACCGACGCAGCAGAACCGGCCGCGGTTGCACCCGGGGAAGAGGTTCCGCCAGTCGAGGCTGCTCCTGCGGCCGAGGCCGAGCCGGAAGCGGCCGCTCCCCCAGAGGAGCCCACGCCGGAAAGCGAACCCCCGGCGGAGGAGTAGCCGCAGGCTTTAGCCTGCGCCCAAGTCAAGAACCAGTAAGAAACACGCAACCCCCTGGTTGCAGATAAAGAATGCGGTCGAGACGACTGATTCGCATTGAGGATAAGGAGGATTGACGATGGCCATTTCCCGTGCCGAGGTAGTGGACTACCTGGCCAACATGACGGTATTGGAGCTCTCCCAGCTCATCAAGGAGCTGGAAGACAAGTTCGGGGTATCCGCGGCTGTGCCGGTGGCAATGGCGGCTGCGGCGGCCCCCGCGGCCGCGGCGGCCCCGGCGGAAGAGGAAAAGACCGAATTCGACGTGGTCCTCACCGTCTGTGGTCCCAACAAGATTCAGGTGATCAAGGAAGTGCGGGCCGTCACCAGCCTGGGTCTGAAAGAGGCCAAGGAAGCGGTGGAAAACGCCCCCACGGTGTTGAAGGAAGCGATTTCCAAGGCCGAAGCCGAGGAAGTCAAGAAGAAGTTGGAAGCCCAGGGGGCCACCATCGAAGTTAAATAAGAGGCGAAGAGGCGAAATGGTGAAAAGGGAAAAAGGTAGAAAAATTGATGATCTTCTCTTCCTTTTCCCCTCTTTCCCTTTTTCCCTTTTTCCCCGGGCTGCCGAGAGCCAAAGGGGAAGTTTTTCGAGATTAATCGGCCATTTTTAAGGAGTATCCATGGCCAGAGCATTATCGCCTTTAAGGTTGTATCGCAAGAGTTTCGGCAAGATCGAGCGGATAGTGGACATCTCCAATCTCATTGAGATGCAGAAGGAGTCCTACCGCCGTTTCTTGCAAAAGGATGACCTCCCTGCCGAGCGCCATGAATACGGGCTCCAGGGGGTATTTCGCAGCGTCTTTCCCATCCGGGACTTCAGCGGCGCCTGTTCCCTGGAGTTCGTGGACTATAGTTTGGGAGACCCCAAATACGACGTGGACGAGTGCCTGCAGCGGGGCATGACCTACGAGGTGCCCATGAAGATCCGGGTGCGCCTGGTGGTCTATGAGGTGGGCCCCGACTCCAAGTCCCAGCCCCAGGCCATCCGGGACATCAAGGAGCAGGAGATCTATTTCGGCACCCTGCCCCTGATGACCGAGCACGGCACCTTTATCATCAACGGCACGGAACGGGTGGTGGTGAGCCAGTTGCACCGCTCCCCGGGGCTGTTCATCGACCATGACCGGGCCAAGATCCACTCCAGCGGCAAGATCATCTATTCCGCCCGCCTCATTCCCTTGCGGGGGTCCTGGATCGACTTCGAGTTCGACCCCAAGGACATCCTTTACGTGCGTATCGACCGGCGGCGCAAGTTCCCGGCCACCATCCTGCTGAAGGCTTTGGGTTACACCACCGAGCAGCTCCTCAACTTCTTCTACAAAACGGAAAAGGTCTTTCTGGAGGCGGATGCCGTCCGCCGCAAGTTCATCCCGGAACTCCTGGTGGACAAGACCGTCACCGACGACATCCTGGACCCGAAAACCGGGGACGTCATCCACAAGAAAATGAAGCGGATTACCCCCGCGGTCATCCAGAAGTTGAAGAAGGCCAAGGTGGAGTACCTGGTGGGCTCCCCCGGGGACCTGGTGGGCAAAGTGGTGGCCCATGACATTTTGGACCCGGAGACCGGGGACGCCCTGGTGCTGTGCAACGAAGTGCTGGCCCAGGACAAGGTGGAGCTGCTGCAGACCCGGGGCGTGAAGGAACTGGACCTCCTCTATATTGACGGGGTCAATGTCAGTCCCTGTCTCCGCAACACCCTGGTGGCGGACAAAATCGCCAACATGGGGGAGGCCATCCTGGAGATTTACCGGCGGCTGCGTCCCAGCAACCGGCCCAACCCCGAGGTGGCGGGGACCTTTTTCCAGAACCTCTTTTTCAATCCCGAATACTACGACCTTTCTCCCGTGGGCCGGCTGAAACTGAACCTGAAGCTCCGGCCCCAAGGGCACGCCATGCCTCTGACCCAGACCACCCTGGTCCCCGATGACATCCTCCTGTCGGTGAGGGAACTCATCTTCCAGAAGGACCGGGAAGGCCCGGTGGACGACATCGACCACCTGGGTAACCGCCGGGTCCGGGCGGTGGGGGAACTCCTGGAGAACCAGTTCCGGGTGGGACTGGTGCGCATGGAGCGGGCCATCAAGGAACGCATGGCCATCCAGGACCTGGACACCCTGATGCCCCACGATTTGATCAACGCCAAGCCGGTGCAGGCGGTGATCAAGGAATTCTTCGGGACCTCCCAGCTTTCCCAGTTCATGGACCAGACCAATCCGCTCTCCGAGATCACCCACAAGCGGCGGCTTTCCGCGCTGGGGCCCGGGGGTTTGACCCGGGAGCGGGCCGGTTTCGAAGTCCGGGACGTGCATCCCACCCACTACGGCCGCATCTGCCCCATTGAGACCCCGGAAGGTCCCAACATCGGGCTCATCGTCTCTTTGAGCACCTTCGCCCGGGTCAATGAGTTCGGGTTCATCGAGACCCCTTACCGGGTGGTGGCGGACGGCCGGGTCACCCGGGAAGTGCGATACCTGAGCGCCCTGGAAGAAGAAAACAAGATCATCGCCCAGGCCAACGCCCGGCTGGATGAGAAGGGCGGGTTTCTGGACGATCTCATTGAGGCCCGGCAAGGTGACCAATACATCATGGTCAGCCCGGAAAAGGTGGATTACCTGGACGTTTCCCCCAACCAGCTGGTGTCGGTGGCCGCGTCCCTGATTCCCTTTCTGGAGCACGACGACGCCAACCGGGCCCTGATGGGCTCCAACATGCAGCGCCAGGCGGTGCCGCTTCTGACCAGCAGCGCCCCCATCGTGGGCACGGGCATGGAGGGAGTGGTGGCCCGGGATTCCGGGGTCACGGTGGTGGCCCGCCGCAGCGGCGTGGTGGAAGACGTGGACTCCTCCCGCATCGTCATCCGGGCCGCGGAGCCTGCCCGGGGGGGCAACGGCTCCCCGGTGGACATCTACAAGCTGGTGAAGTTCCAGCGCACCAACCAGAATACCTGTTTCAACCAGCGGCCCATTGTCGAACAAGGGGACTGGGTGGAAAAGGGTCAGATCATTGCCGACGGCCCGGCCACGGCCACCGGGGAATTGGCCCTGGGCAAAAACGTGGTGGTGGCCTTCATGCCCTGGGGGGGTTACAACTTCGAAGATTCCATCCTGGTCAGCGAACGCCTGATGAAGGAAGACGTCTTCACCTCCATCCACATTGAAGAATTCGAGGTCATGGCCCGGGACACCAAGCTGGGGAAAGAAGAGATCACCCGGGACATCCCCAACGTGGGGGAAGAGGCCCTGCGCAATTTGGACGACAGCGGAATCATCCGCGTGGGCGCGGAGGTGCGCCCCGGGGACATCCTGGTGGGGAAAATCACCCCCAAAGGGGAGACCCAGCTCACTCCCGAGGAAAAGCTCCTCCGGGCCATCTTCGGGGAAAAGGCCGGGGACGTGAAAGACACTTCCCTGAGGGTGCCCCCGGGGATCGAAGGGGTGGTCATCGACGCCCGGGTTTTCTCCCGGAAAGGCGTGGAAAAGGACGACCGCAGCCGCTCCATTGAGGATGAGGCGGTGGCCAAGCTCCAGAAAGACCAGGCGGACGAAATCGCCATCATCACCCAGAGCTACCGCCAGAAGCTGGCAGAGCTGGTTGCCGGGAAGAAGGTGGAGGAGTCCCTGGACGATGAGCGCCAGGGGACGACCATCCTGGAGAAGGGGGCCCCGGTGCCCCCGGAAATGGTGGCCAAGCAGGGCCTGGAGTTCTGGCGCCACGTCTCCTTCCAGGAAGCGGGTCTGGAGGATCAGGTGGACCAGCTCCTGGATCGCTATCAGGAGCAACTGCACCTGGTGAACATGTTGTTCGAGGCCAAGCTGGGCCGCCTCCGGAAGGTGGATGAACTGCCTCCGGGGGTGATCAAGAAGGTCAAGTGCTTTGTGGCCATGAAACGCAAGCTGGCGGTGGGCGACAAAATGGCCGGCCGCCACGGCAACAAAGGAGTGGTGTCTCGTATTCTGCCGGACGAGGATATGCCTTATTTTGTCGACGGCACCCCGGTGGACATCGTCCTCAATCCCCTGGGGGTCCCCTCCCGCATGAACGTGGGCCAGGTGATGGAGACCCACCTGGGCTGGGCTTCCCACATCCTGGCCAAACGGGTGGGGGAGATGGTGGACCGCTTTTACAGCCTGGACGCCATCAAGGCCCGGATGAAACGGGTGTTCAAGGACCCGGCCCTGGACGCGGAGATCGAGGCCTTCACCTTTGAAGAGCTCCGCCAGTTCTGGGAGAAAAATTACCGGGACGGCATCCATATGGCCTCCCCGGTGTTCGACGGCGCCACCGAAGAGGAAGTCCAGGCCTGCCTGGAGGAGGCGGGGCTGCCCCTGGGGGGCCAGTCCCGATTGCATGACGGCCGCAGCGGCGAGGCCTTTGACCGGGAAGTGACGGTGGGAGTGATGTACATGATGAAGCTCCACCACCTGGTGGCGGACAAGATCCACGCCCGGTCCATCGGCCCCTACTCCCTGGTGACCCAGCAGCCCCTGGGGGGCAAGGCCCAATTCGGCGGCCAGCGTCTCGGGGAGATGGAGGTCTGGGCCCTGGAAGCTTACGGCGCGGCCTACACCCTCCAGGAATTCCTCACCGTGAAATCAGACGACGTGGCCGGTCGCACCCGCATGTACGAAAAGGTCTTCAAAGGTGAATACGACCTGGAGGCGGGGCTGCCGGAATCCTTTAACGTCCTGGTCAGGGAGCTCAAGAGTCTGGCTCTGAACGTGGAGCTCCTGAAAAAGGATACGACCAAGGAATAGGGCATGATAGAAAAAATGCGGGAAGTGGCTTTGGAAGATTTGAACAGCCTGTTTGCCCGTCCTGAAGACCCCATCAGCATCGAAGCGGTGCGCCTGTCTTTGGCTTCGCCGGAGATGATCCGCTCCTGGTCCCACGGTGAGGTGAAAAAACCGGAGACCATCAACTACCGCACCTTCAAGCCGGAGCGGGACGGCTTATTTTGCGCCAAGATCTTCGGCCCCGCCAAGGACTACGAGTGCAACTGCGGCAAATACAAACGCATGAAGCACCGGGGCATTACCTGTGAAAAATGCGGGGTGGAAGTCATCCAGAGCAAGGTGCGCCGGGAGCGCATGGGCCATATCGAACTGGCCTGCCCGGTGGTGCACATCTGGTTTTTAAAGAGCCTCCCCAGCAAGATCGGCAATCTCCTGGACCTCACCTTAAAAGAGTTAGAGAAGATCCTCTATTTCGAGGCCTTCGTGGTGGTGGATGGCGGGGAAACTCCCCTGGTCAAAGGGTCCCTCCTGACCGAGGAAAAATACCGGCAGTGCCGGGAAGAATACGGGGACCGCTTCAAGGCCGGCATGGGCGCGGAGGCCGTCCGGGAGATGCTCCGGGTGGTGGACCTGGACACCTTGTCCGCAACGGTGCGCGTGGAGATGGCCAAGACCAGCTCCGACGCCAAGCGGAAAAAATTGGGCAAGCGTCTGAAGATCATCGACGCGTTCCGGGACTCCGGCCAGCGGCCGGAATGGATGGTCATGGAGGTAATCCCGGTCCTGCCGCCGGATCTGAGGCCTTTGGTGCACCTGGACGGCGGCCGCTTCGCCACCTCCGACCTGAATGACCTCTACCGCCGGGTGATCAACCGCAACAACCGACTGAAGCGCCTGTTGGAACTGAACGCGCCGGACATCATCATCCGCAACGAAAAGCGCATGCTCCAGGAGGCGGTGGACGTCCTGTTTGAAAACGGCCGCCGGGGGCGGACCATCACCGGTCCCAATAAGCGGGCCCTGAAGTCGCTCTCCGACATGCTCAAAGGCAAACAGGGCCGCTTCCGCCAGAATCTGCTGGGCAAACGGGTGGACTACTCCGGCCGCTCGGTCATCGTCATCGGTCCGGAACTCAGGTTGCACCAGTGCGGCCTGCCCAAGCAGATGGCCCTGGAGCTCTTCAAGCCCTTTATCTTCCACCGCCTGGTGGCCCAGGGCCACGCCACCACCATCAAGGTGGCCAAACGCCTGGTGGATCGGGAGACCCCGGAGGTCTGGGACATCCTGGATGAAGTGGTCCGGGAGCACCCGGTGATGCTCAACCGGGCTCCCACCTTGCACCGCTTGGGCATCCAGGCCTTTGAACCCCTGCTCATTGAAGGCAAGGCCATTCAGCTCCATCCCCTGGTCTGCACCGCGTTCAACGCCGACTTTGACGGCGACCAGATGGCGGTGCATGTGCCGTTGTCCATCGAGGCCCAGATCGAGGCCCGGGCCCTGATGATGGCCACCAACAACATCCTGTCGCCGGCCAACGGGGACCCCATCATCGTGCCCACCCAGGATATCGTCCTGGGGCTTTATTACCTGACCCGGGAAAGACCCTTTGTCAAAGGGGAGCGCCTGCCCCGGAACGGCGAAAAGCCCATGCCCTATGCCTCCCCGGAAGAGGTGCGGGTGGCCTTCGACCAGGGAGAGGCCCATCTCCAGGCCCGGATCCCGGTGCGCATCACCGGCAAGATCTACCAGACCACGGTGGGCCGGGTGCTCCTCAGCGAGATCCTGCCTGAGGGCCTTACCTTTGATTTGGTGAACGGCACCATGACCAAGAAGGAGATCAGGAAGCTCATTGCCGCCTGCTACCGCAGATGCGGCATCAAGAGCACAGTGCTCCTGGCGGACCGCCTGAAGGACCTGGGTTACCGCTACGCCACCCAGGCCGGCATCTCCATCGGCATGAAAGATATGATGGTGCCCAAACGGAAAACGGAGATTATCAGGCAGTCCCAAACCGAAGTGAGCCAGGTGGAGGAGCAGTACCAGGAGGGTCTGATCACTGAGGGGGAAAAATACAACAAGGTGGTGGACATCTGGGCCAAGGCCACGGATGAGATCGCCGCGGAGATGATGGCGGAAATGGCCCGGGAAGTGGTGGCCGTGGAAGACCCGGAAACCGGCGAGGTGCGCCAGGAAGAAATCGCCAGCTTCAACCCGGTCTTCATGATGGCCGACTCCGGCGCCCGGGGCAGCAAAGACCAGATGCGGCAGTTGGCCGGCATGCGGGGCCTGATGGCCAAACCCTCAGGGGAGATCATCGAGACCCCCATCACCGCCAACTTTCGGGAAGGCCTCACCGTCTTGCAGTATTTCATCTCCACGCACGGAGCCCGGAAAGGTCTGGCGGACACCGCGCTGAAAACGGCCAACTCCGGCTACCTGACCCGGCGTCTGGTGGACGTGGCCCAGGACGCGGTGATCACCGAGGAAGACTGCGGCACCATCGACGGCATTTATGTAACTCCCCTGGTGGAGGGCGGCGAGATCATCGAGCGCGTGGGGGACCGGGTCCTGGGGCGGGTGGCCTTGGAAGACGTCATGGATCCCCACACCGGGGACGTGCTGGTCACCTCCAACGAGGAGATCGATGAAGACGCGGCCCGGCTCATTGAAGAAGCGGGCCTGGAAAAAGTGCAGATCCGCTCGGTGCTCACCTGCCAGACCCGCCGGGGCGTGTGCGCCAAGTGCTATGGCCGGGACCTGGGGCATGGCACCTCGGTGTCCATCGGCGAAGCCATCGGCATCCTGGCGGCCCAATCCATCGGCGAGCCCGGCACCCAGCTGACCATGCGCACCTTCCACATCGGCGGCACCGCGTCCCGCCGGGTTGAACAGAGCTACCACGTGGCCCGGGGCAAAGGCCGGGTGCGCTTTGACAACATGAGGTCCGTAACCGACCCCCACGGGGAACTGGTGAACCTGAGCCGCCAGGCGGAGATGGTCCTGCTGAGCGAAAAGGGGATTGAACGGGAACGATATCCTTTGACCTACGGCGCTCATCTCAAGGTGCATGAAGGCCAGGAGGTGGAGCCGGGCCAGGTGCTGGCGGAATGGGACCCCTTCACCAACCCCATGCTCACCGAAGTGGGGGGCCGCATCAAATTCGGGGACATCATCGACAATATCACCATGCAGGAGAGGGTGGACCCGGTGACCCAAAAGGCCTCCCGCCTTATCGTGGAAAGCCGGGACCAGGAGCTCAAACCCCGGATCTCCGTGAAAGACGCGTCCGGCCAGACCGCCCGCATTCCGGGCTCGCCTGCCTCCGCCCGCTACTTTATGCCCATGGGGGCCATCCTCATGGTCACGGAAGGGGATGAGGTGGTGCCCGGCGACGTCATTGCCAAGATTCCCCGGGAGACCACCAAAACCAAGGACATCACCGGGGGCCTGCCCCGGGTGGCGGAGCTCTTCGAGGTGCGCAAGCCCAAAGAGACGGCCATCATCAGCGAAATCAGCGGCGTGGTCTCCTTCGGACGCCACATCAAGGGCAAACGCAAGATCGTGGTTACCCCGGAAGTGGGCAAGCCCAAGGAATACCTGATTCCCAAGGGCAAGCACGTGGCCGTGCAGGAAGGGGATTACGTGCGGGCCGGAGAACCTTTGATGGACGGCTCCGCCAACCCCCACGATATCCTGAACATCAGCGGCCTCAAAGAACTGGCCCGCTACCTGGTGGACGAGGTCCAAGAGGTTTACCGCCTCCAGGGCGTGAAGATCAACGACAAGCACATCGAGGTCATCGTCCGCCAGATGCTTAGGCGCATCAAGGTGGTGGACCCCGGAGACACCGACTTCCTCATAGGGGAACAGGTGGAGAAGTGGGTCTTTGAGGAAAGGAACGAAGAGATGATGGCCCAGGGCAAGAAGGCGGCCACCGGCGAACCCATGCTCCTGGGGATCACCAAGGCGTCGTTGACCACCGAGAGCTGGATCTCCGCGGCTTCCTTCCAGGAGACCACCAAGGTGCTGGCCGACGCCGCGGTCCTGGGCAAGATCGACTTTCTCCGGGGCCTGAAGGAAAATGTGATCATGGGCCGGCTGATTCCCGCGGGCACCGGTCTGGATCAATACCGGGACCTGGAGATGAAGATCACGGAGGAAGAGGAGGAGCTGCCGCCGCCGGTGGAAGAATTGCCGGAAATTTTGGCCGAAACCACGGCTCTTGCCGAGCAATAAATAATTGACAGATATAGGAAAAATTATCTATAATAATTATTTTTGAGTACCCCCGATTCGGGGAGACCCCAGGAGCGGCTATGCCCACCATCAGTCAGTTGATTCGCAAAGGCCGGGAGAAGATACGCAAACGCACGACTTCTCCGGCTTTGCAAAGCTGCCCCCAGAAACGGGGAGTATGCGTAAGGGTCTATACCACCACCCCCAAGAAGCCCAACTCGGCCTTAAGGAAAGTGGCCCGGGTGCGCCTCACCAACGGCATCGAGGTGACCACCTACATTCCGGGGGTGGGGCATAATCTCCAGGAGCACTCCGTGGTCCTCATCCGGGGCGGCCGGGTGAAGGATTTGCCGGGAGTGCGCTACCACGTGGTGCGGGGCACCCTGGACGCCTCGGGCGTCCAGGACCGCCGCCAGGGCCGGTCCAAATACGGGGCCAAGCGGCCCAAGTAAAGACGGTTTCCTGTTTTCAGTTTACAGTTTTCAGTAAAAGAAAATTTGCATGAGAACTGAGAACTGAGAACTGAGAACTGAGAACTGAGAACTGAGAACTGAAAACTGAAAACTGAGGGAAAGAAATGCCCAGAAAAGGCGGAGTGGTCAAAAGAGGCGTTTTGCCGGACCTGAAATATAACGATACTCTGGTGAGCCGGTTCATCAACGGTTTGATGAAGAAGGGCAAGAAATCCGTGGCCCAGAAGATTTTCTACCAGGCCCTGGACCTCGTGGGGCAAAAATCCCAGGATGAGCCCCTGAAGGTTTTCCACCAGGCCATGGATAACGTCAAGCCCTTGATCGAGGTGAAATCCCGGCGGGTGGGGGGCGCCACCTACCAGGTGCCCGTGGAAGTTCGGGCCGACCGGCGCGTATCCTTAGCCATCCGCTGGCTCATCGCCCACTCCCAGGCCCGGGGCGAAAAATCCATGGGGGCCAAATTGGCCGGGGAATTTTTAGACGCGGCCCAAAACCGTGGCACGACCATTAAGAAACGGGAAGATACGCATAAGATGGCCGAGGCCAACAAGGCCTTTGCCCATTATCGTTGGTAAACGAATTTGCCGCGCACAACACCCCTAACCCGGGTACGGAATATTGGGTTTATGGCCCACATCGACGCCGGAAAGACTACGACCACTGAGCGCATCCTCTACTACACCGGGGTGACTCATAAGATGGGAGAGGTCCATGAAGGCCAGGCGGTGATGGATTGGATGGCCCAGGAACAGGAACGGGGCATCACCATCACGTCCGCGGCCACCACCTGCTACTGGCGGGATTATCGCATCAATATCATCGATACCCCGGGGCACGTGGATTTCACCATCGAAGTGGAGCGTTCCTTAAGGGTGCTGGACGGCGTGGTGGCGGTTTTTGACGCGGTGGCCGGGGTGGAGCCCCAATCCGAGACGGTCTGGCGCCAGGCCGACCGCTACGGCGTGCCGAGGCTCGCCTTCGTCAACAAGATGGACCGGGTGGGGGCCGATCTCTTCCGATGCGGGGAAATGATGCGGGAGCGCCTGAAAGCGAATCCGGTGCTGGTGCAACTGCCCCTGGGGGAAGAGGACCGCTTCCGGGGCGTCATCGACCTGATGGCCATGCAGGCCCTGGTGTACGATGAGGCGGCTTTGGGAACCAGCTTCGCGGTGGAAGAAATCCCTGCGGATTATCAAGAGCTGGCCCGGGAATACCGGGGCCGGCTGGTGGAGAACCTGGCGGAGTTGGACGAAGGGATCATGGAGCTTTATTTGCGAGATCAGCCGGTGCCCTCGGAGGATTTAAAGGCTGCGCTCAGGCGGGCCACCATCCAGTTGCAGGCGGTGCCGGTGCTCTGCGGTTCGGCCTTCAAGAATAAAGGCGTCCAGCCCGTTTTGGACGCGGTGTTGGATTATCTGCCAGCGCCGGTGGATATTCTTCCCATCCAGGGGCTGGACCCCCAGGGCCAGATAGTGGGGCGGCCCGCGGCGGACGACGCGCCTTTGGCGGCCCTGGCCTTCAAGATACTGTCCGATCCCTTCATCGGCCACCTCACCTTTTTGCGGGTCTATTCCGGGGTGTTGTCTTCCGGGGCCGCGGTCTTAAACAGCACCAAAGGAGTCAAGGAGCGCATCGGCCGGCTGCTGAAGATGCACGCCAACAAGCGGGAAGAGATCGAAGCGGCCTATGCCGGGGATATCGTGGCCGCGGTGGGCCTGAAGAACACCACCACCGGGGACACCCTGGCGGACGACCGCCAGCCGGTGGTCCTGGAGGCCCTGCACATTCCCCATCCGGTCATCGACATCGCCATCGAGCCCAAGACCAAGGCGGATCAGGACCGGCTGGGCCAGGCCCTGGGCAAGATCGCCGCGGAAGACCCCTCCTTCCGGATGCACACCGATACGGAGACGGCCCAGACCATCATCTCCGGCATGGGGGAGCTGCACCTGGAGATCATCGTGGACCGCCTGATGCGGGAATTCAAGGTGGACGCCCGGGTGGGGAAACCCGAGGTGGCCTACCGGGAGACTGTCACCCAGGCCGCGTCCCAGGAGAGCAAATTTGTACGCCAGACCGGGGGCCGGGGCCAATACGGCCACGTGGTCCTGGAGCTCAAGCCCCTGGAGGCCGGGAGCGGCGTGGTCTTCGCGAACAAAATCATCGGCGGCGCGGTTCCCAAGGAATATATTCCCGCGGTGGAGAAGGGGGTCAGGGAAGCCGCGGCCACCGGCATCATGGGCTATCCCATGGTAGATTTGGAGGTGGCCCTGGTGGACGGCTCCTACCACGATGTGGATTCTTCGGAGCGGTCCTTCTACATCGCCGGGTCCATGGCCTTTAAAGACGCGGCCAAAAAGGCCCGGCCCGTGCTCCTGGAGCCCGTCATGGCTCTGGAAGTGGTGACCCCGGAAGATTTCGTGGGCGAGGTCATGGGTGAGGTAAACGCCCGACGGGGCCGGATTACCGGCCTGGAGACCCGGGGGGCCACCCAGATTGTCCAGGCCCAGGTGCCCCTGGCCACCATGTTCGGCTATGCCACCGTAGTTCGGAGCGCCACCCAGGGGCGGGCCACCTTTACCATGCAGTTTGATCACTATGAGCCAGTCTCCGCAACCCTGTCGGAGGAAATTTTGGGCCGGCGTCAAGCCCGGGCATGATCCCTTTAAGTTCAGGAGGAAGTCCTAATGGCCAAGAAGAAGTTTGAGCGCAAGAAGCCGCACGTGAACGTAGGCACGATTGGGCACATCGATCACGGTAAGACGACCCTGACCGCGGCCATTACCAAGCATTTGGAGAAGAAGGGGTGGGCGTCGTACGTGCCCTTCGACCAGATCGACAAGGCCCCGGAGGAAAAAGAGCGGGGCATCACCATCGCCCTGGCCCACGTGGAATACGAGACGGCCAACCGCCACTACGCCCACGTGGACTGCCCGGGGCACGCGGACTATATCAAGAACATGATCACCGGCGCGGCCCAGATGGACGGGGCCATTCTGGTGGTGGGCGCGGACGACGGCCCCATGCCCCAGACCCGGGAGCATATCTTGCTTGCCCGCCAGGTAGGCGTCCCCTTCATCGTGGTCTTCCTGAACAAGGTGGACCTGGTGGACGACCCCGACTTGATCGAGCTGGTGGAGCTGGAGCTTAGGGAGCTTCTGGTCAAATACGACTTCCCCGGGGACGACATTCCCATCATCAAGGGCTCGGCCTTAAAGGCCCTGGAGTCCGACGATATCAAGTCCGAGGAAGTGAAACCCATCTTCGAGCTGATGGACGCCCTGGACAGCTACATTCCTTTGCCGGTGCGGGCCATCGAAAAACCCTTCCTGATGCCCATCGAAGACGTGTTCACCATCTCCGGCCGCGGCACGGTGGTCACCGGCCGCATGGAGCGGGGCCTGGTGAAGGTGGGGGACGAAGTGGAGATCGTGGGTTTCACCCCCACCCAAAAGACGGTGTGCACCGGGGTGGAGATGTTTCGGAAAACCCTGGATCAGGGCCAGGCCGGCGACAACGTGGGTCTTTTGCTCCGGGGCATCAAGAAGGACGAAGTAGAAAGGGGCCAGGTGGTGGCCCAGCCCGGGTCCATCACGCCCCACACCAAGTTCAAGGCCGAGGTGTACATTCTGAATAAAGAGGAAGGCGGCCGGCACACCCCGTTTTTCACCGGCTACCGGCCCCAGTTTTATTTGCGGACCACGGACGTCACCGGGGTGGTGACGCTGCCTGAGGGAGTGGAGATGGTGATGCCCGGGGACAACGTCTCCATGGTGGTGCACCTGATCACCCCCGTGGCGTTGGAAAAAGAATTGCGTTTCGCCATCCGGGAAGGGGGCCGCACCGTCGGCGCCGGAGTGGTGAGCGACATCGTGGAATAGGACGGCCTAAATGATCACGCCCAAGATTCGCATCAGGTTGCGATCTTACGACCACAAGCTGCTGGATAAATCGGTGGTGGAGATTGTGGAGACCGCCCGGAGCACCGGCGCCCGGGTGGCCGGCCCCATCCCGCTGCCCACGGAGATCAACAAGTACTGCGTGCTGCGCTCCCCCCATATCGACAAGAAGTCCCGGGAGCAGTTTGAAATCCGCACCTATAAGCGGCTTTTGGATATCCTGGAGCCCACCCAGCAGACCATGGACGCCATCAGCAAGCTGGACCTGGCCGCGGGGGTGGACGTGGAGATCAAAGTATAGTTTTCGGTTTTCAGTTTTCAGTTTTCAGTAAAAGATTGAAGATTGACACCGAGTTAGAGCCAGATAGTTTTCAATTTTTAGTAAGGTTGCGGGTAGTCATCCAACCGAAAACTGAAAACTGAAAACTGAAAACGGAGAAAAAAATGCCTGGCGGCATTATTGGCAAAAAATTGGGTATGACCCGCATCTTCGACCCGGACGGCCTGGCCGTGCCGGTGACGGTGATCGAAGCCGGCCCCTGTTTTGTGGCCCAGGTGAAGAGCGGCGCTAAGGAAGGCTACGAGGCCTTGCAGTTGGGCTTTGAACGCCGTCCCCTGGCCAAGGTCAATAAACCCTTGAAGGGCCATTTCGAGAAACACGGGTCCAAGAGCGCCTTCCGTTATCTCCGGGAGTTCCGCCTGGACGGCCCCGGCGAATATGAGACCGGACAGGAAATCACGGTGGAGCAGTTCGCCATCGGCGACAAGGTGGAAGTCATCGGCACCAGCAAGGGTAAGGGTTTTGCCGGCACGGTGAAACGCTGGAATTTCCACCGGGGCCCCATGACCCACGGCTCCATGTCCCATCGGGCGCCTGGGTCCATCGGCGCCAGCGCCTATCCCTCCCGGGTCGTCAAAGGCAAAAAGATGCCGGGACAGATGGGCAACGCCAGGGTAACCATCAAAAACTTGGAAGTGGTGGATGTGCGTCCGGAAGAGAACCTGCTGCTGATCAGGGGCGCGGTGCCCGGCCCCCGGCAGGGCCTGGTGCTGATCCGGAAGGCCGGGTGATGTTATGCCGTTAGTGGATGTCCTGAATATTCAAAAAGAAAAAGTGGGAGAAGTGGAACTCCTGGAGGAGATCTTCGGGGTCCCCGTCCGGGGCCATGTGCTCCACGAAGTGGTGACCTGGCAGCGGGCCTGCCGCCGGTCCGGCGCCGCGTCCACCAAGAGCCGGGGGGAAGTTAAGGGCGGGGGCCGCAAACCCTGGCGGCAGAAAGGCACCGGCCGGGCCCGGGTGGGCAGCACCCGGTCCCCCATCTGGCGGGGGGGCGGCATTATCTTCGGGCCCAAACCCCGGAGCTATGCCTACGCCCTGCCCAAGAAGGTGCGCCGCCTGGCCCTGAAAATGGCCCTGAGCAGCAAGCTTGAGGCCGGGCAACTGCTGGTGCTGGACGAATATCCCCACGGGACTCCCAAGACCAAGGATTTTGTGCAGGTGCTCCGCAACCTGGAGATCGCCAAGGCCCTGATCATTACCCCGGAGGCCCACCAGGCCCTGGAGCTCTCCGCCCGGAACGTGCCCCACGTCCAGGTGATGCTCCCCGCGGGGTTGAACGTCTATGACATCCTGCGCTACGAGCATCTGGTGATGCTCAAGCCGGCCCTGGCCCAGATTGAAGCGAGGTTGGCCCCATGAAGGCGTATCATCACCTGATTAAAGGCTCTATCATCACGGAAAAGACGCACCAGTTGAAGGAGTCGGGGAATAAGGTGACCTTCCGGGTGGGGGTGAAGGCCAACAAGATTGAGATCCGCAAGGCCGTGGAAGAACTCTTTAAGGTCAAGGTCCTGGCGGTGAACACCATCCAGATGAAGGGCAAGAAGAAGCGCGTGGGCCGGACCGAAGGGTCCCGGCCGGATTGGAAGAAGGCCATCGTCACCCTGGCCCCGGGGGAGAAGATCGCCGGGTTTGAAGGGATGTAAGAGAGAGTGATCAGTAATCAGTAATCAGTGGCCAGTAACATTTGGAATCTTGAGATTTATTTTCTGATCCCTGATTACTAAGAGAAAAGATTTATTGAAATTTTTTGAGGATATACAGACATGCCTCTGATTTCAAGAAAACCAACCTCCCCCGGGCGGCGGTTCCAGACGGCCTCGGATTTTGCCGAGATTACCCGGAGCGCGCCGGAGAAGAGTCTGGTCAAACCCCTGAAAAAGACGGGGGGCCGGAACTGCTACGGCCGGGTTACCACCCGCCACCGGGGCGGGGGCCACAAGCGGCGCTACCGGATCATCGATTTCAAGCGGAACAAGCTGGAAGTGCCGGCCAAAGTGGCTGCCATCGAATACGACCCCAACCGCACGGTGCACATCGCCCTCCTGCATTACCTGGACGGGGAGAAGCGCTATATCCTGGCCCCCCAGGATTTGCAGGTGGGGGACATGGTGGTGTCCTCTGCGGAAGCGGATATCAAGCCGGGGAATTCCTTGCCCCTGAAAAATATCCCGGCAGGCTCCATGGTGCACAATGTGGAGATGAAGCCGGGGAAGGGCGGGCAAATGGCCCGGGCCGCGGGCGCCGCGGCCCAGTTGATGGCCAAGGAAGGCAAGCAGGCCCATCTGAAGCTGCCCTCGGGCGAGGTGCGCATAGTCTCCCTGGACTGCCGGGCCACCATCGGCCAGCTTGGCAACGCGGAGCAGGAGAACATCTCTCTGGGCAAGGCCGGACGCCGCCGCTGGCAGGGCCGCCGCCCCCGGGTGCGGGGCGTGGCCATGAACCCGGTGGACCATCCCATGGGGGGCGGTGAAGGGAAAAGCTCCGGGGGACGCCATCCGGTCACTCCCTGGGGCGTGCCCACCAAGGGTTTCAAGACCAGGAAACCCAAAGACAGCGACCGCTACATCATCAAACACCGGACGCGGAAATAAAGGGAGAAACCGTGGCCCGTTCACTGAAAAAGGGACCTTATGTGCAGGACAGCCTCCAGGCCAAGGTGTTGCAGGCCAAGGAGGCCCAGGATCGCCGGGTGATCAAGACCTGGTCCCGGCGCTCCACCATTACCCCGGATTTTATCGGTTTGACCCTGGCGGTCCATAACGGCAAGAAATTTATCCCGGTCTATGTCACCGAGAATATGGTGGGGCATAAGTTGGGAGAGTTCGCGCCCACCCGCCACTTCGGGGGCCATGCCGGGGACCGCAAGACGAAGGTGGGTAAGAAATAATGGAGATCAAGGCCCGCGCCCGGTTTATCCGCATCTCCCCGTCCAAGGTGCGGCTGGTGGCCAGGGAGGTTTCCGGCAAAAAGGTGGATGAGGTCCTGGCCCTACTCCGGTTCCTCCCCCAACGAGGGGCCCGGGTATTGCGCAAAGTGGTGGAAGCCGCTTTGGCCAACGCCGAGCAACGCTCCCAGGTGGACGTGGACACCCTGTTTATTAAAGGCATCCAGGTGGACGGCGGCCCCGTTCTCAAGCGCTTCATGCCCCGGGCCATGGGCCGGGTCAACCGCATCTTGAAGAGGAGCAGCCATATCACCGTGGTCCTGGACGAGAGGACCGGCAAAGTTAAAACGCCAAGGAAGCAGTAAGGAGGCAGCTTGGGCCAGAAAGTACATCCCATCGGTTTCCGCCTGGGGGTCTATCGCAAATGGGATTCCATTTGGTTTGCCAGGAAAGATTACCCGGCCCTGGTCCTGGAGGACCGTAGAATCAGGGAGTTTATCAAAGCCGACCGGGAACTCAAGGGGTCGGGAATCGCCGGCTTGGATATCAAGCGCGCGGCCAACAAGGTGACCATCAAGATCCATACCTCCAGGCCGGGAATGGTTATCGGCCAGAAGGGCAAGAAGATCGAGGACCTGCGCCGCCGCCTGCAAAAGTTGGTGGGCCGGGAGTTGATCATCGACGTCCAGGAAGTCCGCAAACCGGAGATCAACGCCCAGTTGGTGGCGGAAAACATCGCCCAGCAACTGGAGCGACGGGTATCTTTTCGCCGGGCCATGAAAAAGTCGGTGGGTCAGGCCTTGAAGTTCGGGGCCAAGGGCATCAAGATCCGCTGCAAAGGGCGCCTGGCCGGCGCGGAAATCGCCCGGCAGGAGTGGTACCGGGAGGGGAGGGTACCTCTTCACACTTTACGGGCCCACATTGATTACGGCTTCGCCGAGGCCCGCACCACCTACGGGGTGATCGGGGTGAAGACCTGGATCTTCCACGGCGAGGTGATGAGCGCGGAAGAGCGCATGAGCTTCTGATAATTAAGTCCCCCTTTTTAAAGGGGGATTTAGGGGGATTTTAAAATCCCCCCTGACCCCCCTTTAGGAAAGGGGGGCAGGCTAAGGAAAGAACAATGCTTGCACCGAAACGAGTAAAACATCGCAAGGTGATGAAAGGGCGCCGGCGAGGCAAGGCCTCCCGGGGCAATTTCCTGGCCTTCGGCGATTACGGCCTCCAGGCCCAGGAATGCGGCTGGATTACGGCCCAGCAAATCGAGGCGGCCCGGATCGCCATCACCCGCCACGTCAAAAGGGGCGGCCAGGTCTGGATCCGCATCTTTCCGGACAAGCCCTTCACCAAGAAGCCCGCGGAAACCCGCATGGGCAAAGGCAAGGGCAGCCCCGAGGGCTGGGTGGCGGTGATTCGCCCCGGACTCATCCTTTACGAGATGGCCGGGGTGGGCCGGGAGGTGGCCAAAGAGGCCATGCGCCTGGCTGCCCATAAATTGCCGCTGCCCGTCAAATTCGTGGAGAAGGCCGGAACCCATGCGGCGGGGGAGGCGGCGGAATGAAGGCCGCGGACCTGAGAGACCTGACCTTGGAGGAGCTGGGGGCCAAGTTGAAAGAGGTCTCCGAGGAACTCTTTAATTTGAGCTTTCAGCACAGCAGCCAGCAATTGGATAACACCGCCCGGTTGGGGCAGGCCAAAAAGGACCTGGCCCGGATCAAGACCGTGCTCCGGGAAAAGACCGGGGAGAATCTGTAGCCGCAGGCTTTAGCCTGCGCTTAAATGTAAGGTGCGCACCGCGCACCACAAAAAAACTGAGAAGGTTATGGAAAAAGAGCGGGGCGTGCGCAAGACCAGGGTGGGACTGGTGGTGAGCGACAAAATGGACAAGACCGTGGTGGTGGAAGTGAAGCGCCTGGTTCCCCACCCCCTGTATCATAAAATTGTGCGCCGCCGGGTGAAGATCAAGGCCCACGATGCGGCCAACGCCTGCCAGGTGGGGGACAAGGTCCTCATCGAAGAGACCCGCCCCTTGAGCAAGGATAAGCACTGGCGTATTAAACAGATCCTGGAAAAGGCCCAGTAACCGGGAGCTCCCGAGGAAGATAATCATGATCCAGGTTCACACTCAACTGACGGTAGCGGACAATTCCGGAGCCAAGCGGGTCTTCTGTATCCGGGTCCTGGGGGGCACCAGACGGCGCTACGCCCGGGTGGGGGACATCATCGTGGTCTCCGTGAAAGAGGCCCTGCCCCACTCCAAGGTGAAAAAAGGGGACGTCATGCGCGCGGTGGTGGTGCGCACGGTGAAGGAAACCCCCCGGCCCGACGGCTCCTACATCAAATTCGACGACAACTCGGCGGTGCTCATCAATCCCCAGGGCGATCCCATCGGCACCCGCATCTTCGGCCCGGTGGCCCGGGAACTCAGGGCCAAAAGGTTCATGAAGATCATCTCCCTGGCCCCGGAGGTGCTGTAATGCCCAGGGCTGCGAAACCGAAACCCGAGCCCGTGCGCGTCCGCCTGAAAAAGAACGACCTGGTGGAGGTGATCACCGGCAAGGAACAGGGGAAGACCGGCAAGATCATGAAGGTCTTCCGGGAAAAGAACCAGGTGTTGGTGGAAAAGGTGAACATGATCAAGCGCCATACCAAGCCCAGCCCCACCACCGGCCAGGGGGGGATCGTGGAGAAAGAGGCGCCGTTGATGGTCTCCAAGGTGATGCTCATCTGCCCCAAATGCGCCACCGCCACCCGTTTCCGCCTCACCGTGACCGCTGAAGGGAAAAAGGCCCGGGTCTGCCGGAAGTGCAAGGAACTGATAGATGGCTGAACCAGAAAAACCCAAAAAAGAGAAAGCCAAGCCCAAGCCCAAAGCCGAAGCTAAGCCCAAGGCGAAGTCTGAGGGCAAAGCCAAGGCCGAGGCTGGAGCCAAGCCCAAGGGTGAGGCTAAGCCCAAGGCTGAGGCCAAGCCCCCGGCGGAGAAGATCACGCCCCGTCTCCGGGAATATTACCGCCAGGAATGCGTGCCCCGGATGATGCAGGAGTTCCGTTACCGCAGTCCCATGCAGGTGCCCAGGCTGGAGAAGATCGTCATCAACATGGGTCTGGGGGAGGCGATCCAGAATATCAAGCTGCTGGATTCCGCCAGCCAGGAGCTGGCCGCCATCACCGGGCAAAAACCGGTGGTGACCCGGGCCCGGCGCTCCATCGCCGCGTTCAAGCTTCGGGAAGGCATGCCCATCGGCTGCATGGTGACGCTGCGCCGGGACCGCATGTACCACTTCTTCGACAAACTGGTGAACGTGGTGCTCGCCCGGGTGCGTGACTTCCGGGGGGTGTCGGATAAGGCCTTTGACGGCCGGGGGAATTACACCCTGGGCATCAAAGAGCAGATCATCTTCCCGGAGATCGACTACGACAAGATCGACAAAGTCAAGGGTATGAACATCACCGTCATCACCACCGCCCCCACCGACGAGGAGGGGAAATACTTGTTGAAATTATTGGGTTTACCTTTCCGGAGATAGAGGATGGCCAAGAAATCATTAATCGCCAAGGCGAAACGCCCCACCAAGTTTCCCGTACAGAAATATAATCGCTGTCCGGTATGCGGTCGGCCCCGGGCCTTTTTGCGGCGGTTCGGCATCTGCCGCATCTGCTTCCGCAACATGGCCCTGAAGGGGGAGATCCCCGGGGTGATCAAATCCAGTTGGTAGAACCGAGGGCTTAAGATGAGCATGACCGACCCCATCGCCGATATGTTGACCAGGATACGCAACGCCGGCCACGCCCGGTTCGACAAGGTGGACATTCCGGCCTCCCGTATGAAGATCAGCCTGGCCCGCATCTTGAAAGAAGAGGGCTTCATCAAGAACTACAAGGTGATCAAGGACAACCGCCAGGGCATCCTTAGGGTGTACCTCAAATATAGCGACCAGCAACAGCCGCTCATCCAGGGGTTGAAAAGGGTCAGCAAGCCGGGGCGGCGGGTCTATGCCGGCTCCGAGGAACTGCCCCGGGTGCAGGGAGGTTTGGGGGTGGCGGTGATTTCCACCTCCAAAGGCGTGTGCTCCGACCGCCAGGCCCGGAAGCTCCAGGTGGGCGGCGAAGTGCTCTGCGAGATCTGGTAAAGGTTGAAACTATGAGCCGCATCGGGAAAAAACCGATACCTTTGCCCCAGGGGGTGAAGGTCCAATGGGCAGAAGGCAAGGTGACGGTCACCGGGCCCCAGGGGAAGCTGGACCAAGTGATGCCTCCCCGGGTAAATCTGGAGATCGGCAAAGACGAGATCCGGGTTGAGCCCCAGGACGAATCCCGCCTGAGCCGCTCTTATTGGGGCCTGGCCCGCACCCTGGTGGCCAACATGGTCACCGGCGCCGCCCAGGGTTTCACCCGGGTCCTGGAACTCTCCGGGACCGGCTACAAGGTGGAAGCCCGGGGCCAAAGCCTGGTCTTCAGTATCGGCTACTCGAAGCCGGTGGAATTCCCCTTGCCCAAGGGGATCACCGCGCAGGTGGAAAAGGCCACCCGCATCGAGTTGAAGGGATACGACAAGGAGCTGTTGGGGCAGACCGTGGCCGTCATCCGGGCCCTGAGGCCCCCGGACGCGTATAAAGGCAAGGGCATCAAGAACCTGGGCGAAGTGCTGCGGCGCAAGGTGGGCAAGGCCGGCGGGCGCTAGAGGAGACCGACATGAACCGCAGAATGACCGCGCGCTTAAGCCGCAAACGGCGCATCCGCAAAAAGATCGGCGGCACCGGGGAGCGTCCCCGCTTGTCCGTGTTCCGGAGCGCCAGGCACATCTACGCCCAGATCGTGGACGACCATAAGGGCCACACCCTGGTGGCCGCGTCCACCTTGAGCAAAGAGATTCGGGAGAAGCTGGCCGGCCTGAAGAAGAGCGACACCGCCAAAGAAGTGGGCCGGCTGCTGGCGGCCAAGGCCAAGCAAAAAGGCATCTCCCAGGTGGTTTTTGATCGCAACGGCTTTCTTTACCACGGCCGGGTGAAGGCAGTGGCCGAAAGTTGCCGGGAACACGGACTGGTTTTTTAAAAGCTGGAAGCTAAAAGCTGACAGCTATTTCGGAGGTGAGCTTGTTCGAGCCCGAGGCACAGGAGATCCAGTTAACCGATAAAGTGGTGAGCATCAACCGCGTCGCCAAGGTGGTGAAAGGCGGGCGGCGCTTCCGCTTCAGCGCCATAGTGGTGGTGGGGGACGGCCAGGGCCGGGTCGGCGCCGGCCTGGGTAAGGCCCACGAGGTGCCGGAGGCCATCCGCAAGGCGGTGGAAAAGGCCAAAAAGGACATGATTCAGATTCCCATCATCAACAATACCATTCCGTACACGGTGGTGGGGGAGTTCGGCTCCGGCAAGGTCCTGCTCAAACCGGCCGCGGACGGTACCGGGGTGATCGCCGGCGGACCCGTGCGCGCGGTGGTGGAAGTGGCGGGCATCAAGAACATCCTCACTAAATGCCTGGGCTCCCACAACCCCCACAACGCGGTGAAGGCCACCATGGAGGCCTTGATGCAACTGTCCAGCCCCGAAGAGGTGGCCGCCCGGCGCAACCGGCCGTTAGCGGAAATAATTGGCTGAAAATTTGCGTCTTGGCGTCTTGGCGCCTTGGCGTGAGGTATCTCACGCAAAGACGCAAAGGCGCAAAGATTGAGGATAAGCTATGATTCTCGAAATAACCCTGATAAAGAGCCCCATCGGGAGGCCGCCCCAGCACCGGCAGACGGTGAAGACCCTGGGATTGACCCGGGTCAATAAGACCGTGCGCCACAAAGAGACCCCGGCCATCGCCGGCATGGTCCGCCAGGTGCGCCATTTGCTGGCCGTGCGGCAGGTCCCGGAAGGAGAAAGCTGAGATGCGACTGGATGAGCTGCAGCCCAGCCCGGGGTCCAAGCATAGTAAGAAGCGGGTAGGCCGCGGCCCGGGCTCCGGTTGGGGCAAAACCGCGGGCCGGGGCCATAAGGGCCAGAATTCCCGGGCCGGTGGGGGCACCAAACCCGGTTTTGAGGGCGGCCAGATGCCCCTAACCCGGCGCATGCCCAAGCGGGGCTTCACCAATATCTTCCGGAAACCCTGGAGCATCGTCAACGTCAGGGACTTGAACCGCTTCGCGCCCGACACGGTGGTGGATGAAGAGATCCTCAGCCGGGCCGGTTTGATTAAGCCCCAATGCAAGCGCATCAAGCTTCTGGGCCAGGGGGAAGTGAAGGTGGCCCTGATTGTTAAAGTGCAGGCCGTGAGCGCCCAGGCCCGGGCCCGGGTGGAGGCCGCAGGTGGCCGGGTGGAGGTTTTGTAAGTGGCCGGTCTCGCCAACATCGCCAAGATCCCGGAGCTGAAAAAGCGGATACTGTTCACGCTCCTGATGCTGGCGATCTATCGCCTGGGGTGCCATATTCCCACCCCGGGCATCGACCCCGATGCCTTGATGGCCTTCTTCGCCCGGCAGCGGGGCACCATTTTCGGCCTCTTCGACATGTTTTCCGGGGGAGCGCTGGAACGCCTCAGCGTCTTTGCCCTAGGCATCATGCCCTACATCAGCGCGGCCATTATTATCGAGCTCCTCAAGGTGGTCATCCCGAGCCTGGAGAGGCTGTACAAAGAAGGCGAAGCCGGGATGAAGAAGATCAAGCAATATACCCGCTACGGCACCGTGCTGATTGCCATCGTTCAGGGCATTGGGATCAGCATCGGTCTGGAAGGCATGAGCGGCGACAGCGGCGGCATGGCGGTGGTGCTCCACCCCGGCTGGAGCTTCCGCATAATGACGGTGCTCACCTTGACGACGGGCACCGCGTTCATCATGTGGCTGGGGGAGATGATCACCGAGCGGGGCATCGGCAACGGCATCTCCCTGATCATCTTCGCCGGGATCGTGGCCCGTTTGCCCAGCGCCATCATCAAGACCTTCGAGTTGATGGGCGCCGGGGAAATCTACCCCATTCTCATGGTGGTGATCATGGTGCTGATGGTCGGGGTGGTGGGGTTCATCGTCTTCGTGGAGCGGGGCCAGCGGCGCATCCAGGTGCAATACGCCAGGAGAGTGGTGGGAAGGAAGATGTACGGGGGGCAATCCACCCATCTGCCCCTGAAGGTGAACACCTCCGGGGTCATACCCCCCATCTTCGCGTCTTCCCTCCTCATGTTTCCGGCCACCATCGCCAGTTTCGTGGAAAATGAATGGGTCAAGTGGGCCGCGGAGCTCATCTCCCCGGGCCGCCTCTCCCATGATTTTGTCTATGTGGCCTTGATTATCTTCTTCTGCTATTTTTACACCGCGGTGACCTTTAATCCCGTGGATGTGGCGGATAATTTGAAGAAATGGGGGGGGTTTATTCCGGGGCTGCGCCCGGGCAAACCCACCGCGGATTATATCGACCGCATCCTCACGCGCATCACCCTGGGAGGGGCCATCTACGTGTCCGCGGTGTGCGTGCTGCCCTCCATTCTGATCCAGAAGTTCAATGTCCCCTTTTATTTCGGGGGCACCGCCCTGTTGATCGTGGTGGGGGTGGCCATGGACACCATGTCTCAGATCGAATCCCATATGCTCACCCGCCATTACGAGGGGTTTATGAAAAAACGTATGAGCCGGGTACGGCGTTGACCTAGAGAAGGAGGAAGGTATGAATCTGATCCTGTTGGGTGGCCCGGGAGCGGGCAAAGGCACGCAAGCCAAGAAGCTGATCGACAAATTCCAGATTCCCCAGATTTCCACCGGCGACATCCTGCGCGCGGCCGTGAAGGAAGGGACGGATATGGGCCGCAAGGCCAAGGAATTCATGGATGCCGGCAAACTGGTCCCCGATGAGGTGGTCATCGGCATCATCAAAGACCGCCTGGCCCAGGCGGACTGCAAGAAAGGTTTCATCCTGGACGGCTTTCCCCGCACCGTGCCTCAGGCCGAGGCCCTGGATAAAGTTCTGGTCGGCCTGAACACCAAGATCGACCACGTGGTCTCCATCGACGTGGACGAAGAGGCCCTGGTGACCCGCCTCACCGGGCGGCGCACCTGCAAGAGCGGGGCCTGCGGCCAGATGTTCCATGTCAGGTTCACCCCCCCGAAAAAGGAAGGGGTCTGCGATAAATGCGGCGGCGAGCTCTACCAGCGGGATGACGACAATGAGGCCACGGTGCGCAACCGCCTGGCCACTTACAACCAGGCCACCGCGCCCCTCATTGACTATTATAAGGTCAAGGGGCTGGTCAGGCCCATTGCCGGCGTCGGCTCCATCGACGATATCTTTAACAAGATCGTGGGCATTCTGGCGGGGGGGCACACCTGCTCCTGCGGCCGGTAGCTTGAGGCAGGGGCTGCGGCTTAACGCGGTCATATGATTCTTTTGAAGTCCCCCCAGGAAATCGCCAGGATGGAGAAGGCCAACCGCATTGTGGCGGAGATCCTGGAGGAAGTGAAAGAACGGGTTCGGGTGGGGGTGGAGACCCGGGAGCTGGATGAAGTGGCGGAGGAAGGCTGCCGCCGCCGTCGGGTGGAGCCGGCCTTCAAGGGCTACCGGGGTTATCCCGCCTCCATCTGCGTCTCCGTGAACGAAGAGGTGGTCCACGGCATCCCGGGCCCCCGGCGCCTTACGAAGGGGGACCTGGTGAGCCTGGATTTCGGGGTCCGCTACGACGGGTTTTACGGGGACGCGGCCCTCACCCTGCCGGTGGGGGAGGTGAGCCCCCAGGCCCAAAAATTGCTGGCGGCCACCAAAGAGTCCTTGGACGCGGCCATCGCCCAGGTGCAGGTGGGGGCGCGGCTGTCCAATATCTCCCACGCGGTGCAAACCGTGGTGGAAGGCCATGGCTTTGCGGTCATCCGGGAGTTTGTGGGGCACGGCATCGGCCGGTCATTGCACGAAGACCCCCAGATTCCCAATTTCGGCCCCCCGGAGCGGGGGCCGGTCATGCAGGCGGGCATGACCCTGGCCATTGAACCCATGACCTCCTGCGGGTCCTGGAGGGTGAAAATTCTCTCGGATGGCTGGACCGCGGTCACCCAGGACGGCAGCCTGGCCGCGCATTTTGAACACACCGTGGCCTTGACGGATAAAGGGGTGGTGGTTTTAAGCCGCCTCTAGGAGATACGGGCAGGGCTCCTTGCTTCCTTGCCCTTAAATGGTTAAAATAACTGATTGAGATAATCAAAAAGACACGGTAGATGCCCAAAGAAGACGCCATTGAAGTTGAAGGAGTAGTGGTGGAGCCCCTCCCCAATGCCATGTTCCGGGTGGAGCTGGCCAACGGACACCGGGTACTGGCCCATATCTCCGGCAAGATGCGCATGCATTACATCAAGATCCTGCCCGGGGACAAGGTGATCGTGGAGTTGTCGCCTTATGATTTGAACCGGGGGCGGATCGTCTATCGGGTCAGATAGGACTTTGACATGAAGGTTAGACCGTCTGTGAAAAGGATTTGCGCCAAGTGCAAGATTATTCGACGCAAACGGGTGGTGCGGGTGATCTGCGAGAATCCCAAGCATAAGCAACGGCAGGGCTAAAGGGAGGTAGGGAGTTGGCCAGAATCGCGGGAATCGATTTGCCCCGTAACAAAAGGATTGAGATCGCCCTCACCTATATTTTCGGCATCGGGCGCACCTCAGCCGTCAGGATCCTGAAAGAAGCGGAAGTGGACGGCGCAGTGAAGACCAGTGATCTGAATGACGGCGAGATCACCCGCATCCGCCAGGTGATCGACTCCACCATGAAGGTGGAAGGGGACCTGAGGCGGGAAGTCTCCATGAATATCAAACGCCTGATGGACCTGGGGTGCTACCGGGGTCTCAGGCACCGGCGCAGTCTGCCCGTGCGGGGTCAGCGCACCCACACCAACGCCCGCACCCGGAAGGGGCCCCGGCGCAGTGTGGTGGGTAAAAGGAAGAAGGCTTAAGGAGGGGCGATGGCCCGAGCACCGGCACGCAGCAAAAAGAAAAAGGAACGGAAAAATATTCCCGTGGGAGTGGCCCACATCAAGGCCACCTTCAACAATACCCTGGTAACCATTACCGATCCCGGGGGCAACGTGGTCTCCTGGTCCTCCTCCGGGGTGCAGGGCTTCAAGGGTTCCCGGAAGGGCACCCCCTTCGCGGCTCAGCTGGCGGCCCAGGACGCGGCCAAAAAGGCCCTGGAGCATGGCATGCGCAGCGTGGATGTCTATGTCAAGGGACCCGGCGCCGGCCGGGAGGCGGCCCTCAGGGCTCTCCAGGCCGCGGGCCTGAGCATCAATCTCATCCGGGACGTCAGTCCCATTCCCCACAATGGTTGCCGTCCGCCCAAACGGCGTCGGGTATAGCGCAAGAGGAGAGGCAAATTGGCCAGATATTTGGGACCTAGTTGCCGGCTGTGTCGCCGGGAGGGTATGCAACTCTATCTTAAGGGAGACCGCTGTTATACGGACAAATGCGGCATTGAACGGCGCCACTACCCCCCGGGACAACATGGCCAGCGCCGGAGCAAATTGTCCGATTACGGCTTACAGCTCCGGGAGAAGCAGAAAGTTAAACGTATTTACGGCGTATTGGAGAAGCAGTTCAGGGGTTATTTTGAGAAGGCCGAACGGCAGAAAGGGGTTACCGGAACCAACTTGCTAGTTTTTCTAGAGCGGCGTCTGGACAATGTCGTTTACCGGCTGGGGTTTGCCAACTCCAGGGCCCAGGCCCGGCAGTTGGTGCGGCATAGCCAAGTGCAGGTGAACGGCAGCAAGGTGACTCTCCCCTCTTTCTTAGTGAAAAAAGGGGATGTCATCCAGGTGGCCGAGAAGAGCCGCAATAAGCCGCTGATCCGGGATGCCCTGGAAGCAGTGGCCCGCCGCGGCCTCCCCGCCTGGATCGACCTCGCCAAAGAAGAGGCCATGGGCAAAATCATCATGCTGCCCACCCGGGAGGACATCACCATGCCCATTCAAGAACATCTGATCGTGGAGCTTTATTCCAAGTAGAATCATGATCCTTGGGCCCGGCAGTCTTGCAGCCATGGAGCGAAGCCGGAGAGTGACGCCTTTTATGGGAGGCCGTCGGCCACCAAATTCCAAGTAGTCTTTTCTGAGGAGCCATGATCCATAAGAATTGGACCGAGTTGATCAAGCCCAAAAGGCTGGAAGTGGATACGGAGACCCATGACCGCTTTTACGGCAAATTTTCCTGCGAGCCCCTGGAGAGGGGCTTCGGCACCACCCTGGGAAATGCCCTGCGGCGGGTTTTACTTTCTTCTCTGAGGGGCGCCGCCATCACCGCGGTGCGCATCAAGGACGTTTATCACGAATTTTCCGCGCTCCCGGGGGTCCTGGAGGATGTGACGGAAATCCTCCTGAACTTGAAGCAAGTGCGCTTGAAATTGCTCACCGAAGGCACCAAAACCTTGCGCCTGGAGTCCCGGGGCAAAGGGGAGATCAAGGCCAAAGATATCCTCACCGACGGCACGGTGGAAATTCTTAACCCCGAGCACCACATTGTCAGCCTCTCTGCGGACGGGGAGCTTTCCCTGGAAATGACGGTCAAGAGCGGCAAGGGTTATGTCCCCGCGGAGGCCCATAAGGACGAGGACCAGCCCGTGGGCTACATTCCCCTGGATGCCAGTTTCTCCCCCATCCGCAAGGTGAATTACGTGGTTACCCAGGCCCGGGTAGGGCAGAGGACGGACTACGATAAGCTGACCATGGAGGTCTGGACCGACGGCAGTATTTCTCCGGAGAACGCGGTGGCTTACGGGGCCAAGATCCTGAAAGAACAACTGAACCTGTTCATCAATTTTGAAGAGGAATCGGAAGGGATTGAGGAGAGGCCCCAGGAAGAGGCGCCCGCGCTCAATGAGAATCTCTATCGCAGCGTCAATGAGCTGGAGCTCTCCGTGCGCGCCGCCAACTGTCTGAGGAACGCCAGCATCCGCTTTATCGGGGAACTGGTCCAGAAGACCGAGCAGGAGATGCTCAAGACCAAGAATTTTGGTCGCAAGTCCTTAAACGAAATCAAAGAAATCCTCACGGAGATGGGCTTGCACCTGGGGATGAAGTTGGACAACTTTGTGCCCCCGGAACAGGTAGCCGAGAGGAAGGAAGAGGTCGTATCATGAGGCATTTGAAGGCCGGGCGGCGTTTGGCCCGGACCACCGAACATCGCCAGGCCATGCTCCGCAATCTGGTGACCGCTCTTTTGGAGCACGAACGGGTGGAAACCACCCGGGCCAAGGCCAAAGAGGTGCGCCGGTGGGCCGAGCAGATCATCACCCTGGCCAAACGGGGTAATTTGCACGCCCGGCGCCAGTCCCTGGCCCTGGTTCGTTCCAAGAAGGTGGTGGCCAAGCTTTTCGGGGAACTTCGGGAGCGCTACCTGGAACGCCCCGGCGGCTATACCCGCATCATCCCCTTCGGCCTGCGCCTGGGAGACGGCGCCTCCCTGTCCATCATCGAGTTGGTGGGCCGCCCGGAGAAGCTGCCCAAAGCCCAGAAAAAGAAGGCCGCGGCGAGCTAACCCCTTTGTCAAGTTAGGCAGGGGCTGGAGGTCCCAGCCCCTGCACTATTTTTGCCTTGGTTGGCCATCTTCCGGCAAGGCCGGCAGAGCCTCAAACCCACGGCCCATCCCCCCTAACAGCTTCCTGCTCCATCCTGGGCACCACGTCCAGCGCGCCTTTTCGCTATTAATATTGTTGTGTAGATTGTTAATTTTATGGACTAATGAGCAATTATGCTCAAATTCAGGAAAAAAAGATTTGACATCCCTAGAAGTTTGTTTTAGAGTGCCGCAAAGTTAAATAGGTATATCTGCCTAATTCGGCGTAGGATTTTCTACCTAATTGTAACTGGGTAAAATTACCTAAGGCGAAAAAGGTGTGCTCTTTGGCATAATTCATCGAGCATTGCCAGCCAAACGACAGGAGCTAAGATAGTTTAGTTCCCTTCCGTATTGTCCCATAACCAAGGAGGTTCTGGATGGCCAATCGGATAATTTTGGGCGCAGTATTAACCCTGGCCCTGATTTTTTCTCCCGGGCTGGCTCAGTCAGTTCCCACCAAGGGCATCAAGAAGAAAAGTTCCCCTTCTAAAACGCAAAGCAAAACGAAGAAGAAAAGCTCTGTCCGTAGCCGGGGCAAAAGTGTGAAATCAGCGCCTAGAGCCAACACTCCGGTGCGGGGCGAGATGGCCCAATTCGGCGACGAGACTGCTTCCAAAAGGGACGAGACTGCTTCCAAAAGGTCGGTTTCCGGCATCCCGGAAACCCCGCCTTTGATGAAGGTCATCCCCCAGCGGGACGGCCGCTTTCTCCTGGAGCCTTTAAGCCCCAAAAAAGCAACCGGCCCCGTATCCCGGGGCGTTTCCCCGACTCCCACGGTGGAGAAGGCGGTTTCCTCCGAACGTGATTACAACCGCTTTGAGCCCTGGAATTTCTCAGAACTGGTTCTGACCCAGGCCCGCTACTATCGGGACACCCCCTATTCCCGGGGCGGTTCTCTGGCCACCGGTTCGGCCACCGATTGCTCCGGTTTTGTGCAGTATATCTACCACGGCTTCAAGATCGATCTGCCCCGCTCCAGCGCCGAACAGGCCCAGGTGGGCAAGGTCGTTACCCACAACATGGATTTCTCCAAACTGCTACCCGGGGATCTGCTCTTCTTCCGTCGGGGTGGCCGCTCCATCGGCCATGCCGGCATCTATCTGGGGGAAGGGAAAATGATCCACGCCTCCAACCGCCGTTACGGGGTAACCGTCACTGACCTGCGCCAGTCCTACTACGAGGGCACTTTTGTGGTGGCCAAACGGGTCTTTGAGGTGAAGTTCCCGCAGTAGTCTAAAAGCCGGCTCTCCTGGCGAGGAAGCCGGGAATTTAGCCCGCCGTTTCCTGAACTGTTTGGCCTTCTCTCTCCAGGTGTTGGTGGCTCTGGCTGAGGGGAGGGACGGGTACGTTTAGCCTACCCCAGGCAGCCGCTCTTATACCGTTTTCCCATGGAAATTATAGCGATTGCCAAAAGTTTTTTCCTCTTATCCCCTCTCCCCCCAGCGGGGGGAGAGGGTTAGGGTGAGGGGGGGGATAAGAAAAAACTTTTGGCAACGAGTATAAACAAATCGTAGGGGCCGACCCGGGTGTCGGCCCTAACAGGGCGGACCCGCGTGTCTGCCCTCTTTAGGGCGCAAAACCTGGGTGCGCGCCTACAAAAAATGGCCCCGCGGACGTCCTGCGGGTGATTGGCGCTTGGAACTCGGGCAGGGACAGGCTTTCTCGCGTAGGAACGGGCGTCCCGCCCGTGCAGGCGTCTCTTGGTAGCGCAGGCGTCTCGCCTGCGTTCGGCGTCTCGGGTAGCACAGGCTTTCCAGCCTGTGCCGCGTCCGGCTAATACCAGGTTCACCGGCAACAGCCACAGAGCCAATAAATAAGTATCGGCTATCTCCTTATTTATTAACGGAAAACGGGAAACGGAAAACGGAAAACTTTATAAAGTGGGCAGTGCCCTACCTACATCTGCGGGGGGCCTGCCCCCCGGCCCCAGCATTTTGTCTTCCAATGAATTTAGGGGAAAAGAGGGAGAATTCCAGAAAGGATGAAATGATTGACGCATCATCGATGATATATGAAAAGGTAAAGAATATCCGTAAATTTATCAATTTTGTTGAAAAAAGAAGCTATTCAAGTTATTATCCAATGTTCTTCCCTTATAGTAACTTGCATATTCAATCTGCCTATGCTTTTCTTCAGTAGTTGGATCAATATAAGTATAAAAATAAGAATGATTTGATGAAAGACCATTAGCGAAAGATTCGAAATTGATCCATTTAGATAAAACCTCATTTACAAGATTAGGAGCACTATCTTGTAATTTTTGCTTAGAAAATGCGTTACAAACTGATATAACAGCATATTTACCGTAGCGTAATGCCTGACCAAAATTCAACATTCCGAAAGGATTGTTTGAATCATTATAAAATCTCTTCTCAATATCATTTAAAACCAAGTAACATTTATATGCAAAATAATATTCATGTACACGATTTATATCAGATAATGTCCTGGAAAAATTATCTTCTCTGAATAATACTGTTGAACTGCAACGTTTTGCCAATGAAGGACGAAAATCACAGGCCACTGCAATTCTTAAGAAAGTATCTCGATCAATTAATTGTGATCGATTGATATATTTTTCTCGTATACCATCTGCAAATTCACCACGTTTTCTTTCATAGTAAAAACCATATTCATCGAAAAGAATTTTTTGTAGCTGAATTTGAATTTTATCGTTAGATCTTCTATCGGCTTCATCCACCGGAGTTTGTTGATTTGTGGCTTCAGAAATTTCTTCAATTAACGCGAGTTGCTGTGATTGATCGTCATTAGGATCGATATGGAAGGTAATAATCTTAACTAGCACTTCTTTATTATCAAAGGTGGCTTTATCGAGAGTCCCTTTTAAAGTCTGCTCATATAATCTACTTAAAGTATATGCTGTTTGGCCACCATTAATAATTTGTGGATTAGTTACAACAACTTGTGCCTGGTCTATCACCCCAACTCGTTCATTAAATTTTGTTTCTTCTGAGAGCATAGTTATTCCGTTATTAAACAATGCAAATTCATTAGTATTTCTATCAGTGATCGTCTTGGATATTTCTTTGTTAACAGTATTATTTGAAAGTTCTAGATAGCTTCTTGGGTTGTATTTAAGTATTGAATTCTTATATCTGTATAATATATTTCCTATTTCAATCGTAGGGACAAATACTAAGCTAATATCGCATGGCTTAAAAAAAGTAGTTACATTATAACTAATTCGCGAACTCGATATAGTTGTGTTAGATAGGTTTAGTGTAATACAAAGCTCTTTTTCTTTGTAATATGTTCCAGAAACAACAGGAAATAATAATTCAGAATACGTCTTTTCATAATCAAAAACATAGGCTGAAAAACCGCCTGTCAATCTTTTTAAACTCGTTGGTTTTTGATCTTGTAAATTTGCCAAAATAACTACTTCATATTTATACCTCCCAATATCAGGAACATTGTGAATATCTCTCTGTAGTTGCTTAATCTTACCATTGTATGGGTTGCCATCCTCATCGCATTCATGGCCTTCAGTAATTCTACCTACGTCCATTTGTAATAATTCATTTAATAATATATTTTTCTCGTGAAAGTTAGTGTAAGTAGTTCTAAATTTAGATTGAATTGTACAAACGACGTTTGATTCTCTATTAATAAAATAAGCGTCAATGCCACCATCATATGAACCGTCGGTTATCAAATACTCCCTCTCTATGAAATCAAGTAGGCCAAATCTAACTTTTAAAAATAGGTGTATAAATGCTTTAGACCTTGCATTATTTAATTGATCTATATCTGTTTCGAGGACATGATATCATTTAAATTCAGGAGGGGCCTCTTTTCTTATTTGATCAAGAATATTAACTAATGTTTCATATTTAAGTTTATCCATTATCCTATCCCTTATTTAAATAGTGATATTTATAAAATCAACTTCATCGATATTTTGTTAATAATTAAATTTACTGTAAATCTTAATAGCAGAAAAAGAAATTATAGTCAATTTTGTGCTTATTTTCACTATCCCTGGGAAGAAATCTTGACAGGGGGCGGGGAAGTGAAATATATTCGCTCACGTTCCCAAGTTCTCTCTTGGGAACGAGAATGTTAGGCAAAGCTGGAGCTTTGCGGGCAATGGCGTTCCCAAGCAGAGCTTGGGAACGAGAATATATTGGGAACGAGAACACATAAAGTGTGTCTTAAGCAGAGCTTGGGGCGAGCAGATTTTTAAAGCAAAGCAGGGGCTTGGGGAGCAATGGCGTTCCTCTCGTTCCCAAGTTCCCCTTCCCTCGTTCCCAAGCTCCCGCTTGGGAACGCACTTGGGGGCAAAGCTCTGCTTTGCCTTAGCCGCCTATGAGAACGCGCTACCGAATAACTGATAATTCCTACCCTTATTTCCTGACCTGCACCATTATTGAATGGCTGCCGGTTTTTACCCGGAAGCCTTACTTTGAGATCATCATAGATTCCTTAAAGTATTGCCGCGAGCAGAAGGGCCTGAAGGTTTTTGCTTATGTAATTCTGGACAACCATCTGCATTTAGTTGCCAATGGTGAGCGACTGGCCGAAACGATCAAGGAATTCAAGAGCTATACCGCCCAGGGCATCATTAAGTTGGCTACCGAGGAGGAGAAAGACTGGCTTTTGAATCAGTTCAAGTATTTCAAGGCCAGGCATAAAAAGGAAAGCCAGCACCAGGTCTGGCAGGAGGGATTCCATCCCCAACTGGTGGTCTCGGAGGAGATGCTCAGGCAGAAGGTGGAGTATATTCATGACAATCCGGTGAAGGCCGGGTTGGTGGAGAGGGCGGAGGATTGGCTGTATTCCAGTGCGAAGAATTATTTGGATCAGGTGGGAGTATTGGAAATAGATGTGCTTGATTTGTAAAGCAAAGCTGGAGCTTTGCGGGCAAGTGCGTTCCCAAGCTGGAGCTTGGGAACGAGAATAAATAGCGTCTGTGGCATTTTTCCCGTTTCTTCCACCGTAGTATCTGTCCCATTTCTCCCCATTTTTCCCCGCACGAAAAGACATAGCGAATTGGGCAGGAGTTCGTGCGATTTTTCACTAGCCCTGGACAGAAATCTTGACAGGGGGCGGGGAAGTGAAATATATTTATTAATTCAAGAATTTTATAAAAAACCCGTCTTGTAGCCGGTGAGAAAGGCCAGCGTGGGGCCGGTGTGAAAATGCATCGGCAGGCCGCGATGGACTTGTACAGCCGGCGAGGGTCCAAGGTAAGGTAAGAGCGATGAAAATGTATCTGATGACTCCGGGTCCCACTCCGGTGGCCCCGGAAACCAATCTGGCCATGGCGCAGCCCATCATTCACCACCGGTCTCCTTTGTTCATGGAGATTCTGGGGGAGGTGCGGGCGGACCTGAAATATCTCTTTGAGACTGAGCAGGAAGTGCTGATCTTCGCGGCCACGGGCACCGGCGCCATGGAAGGGGCGGTGGCCAACCTTCTTAGCGCCGGGGACACCGCGCTGGTGGTGGACGGCGGCAAGTTCGGCGAGCGCTGGACGGAACTCTGCAACGTGTACGGCGTCAAGGCGGAGCGCCTGGCGGTGCCCTGGGGCCGGGCCGTGGACCCCAAGGCTGTTGCAAAAATGTTGGACGCCAACCCGGCCATCAAGGCGGTTTTTGTCCAGGCCAATGAGACCTCCACCGGCGTGCAGCACCCGGTCAAAGAGCTGGCGGAGGTTACGAAAAACCGGGCCGGCACCATCCTGGTGGTGGACGCCATCAGCGCGCTGGGGGGCTACGCCATCCCCATGGACAAATGGGGCATCGACGTCCTGGTGGCGGGCTCGCAAAAGGCCATGATGCTGCCCCCGGGCCTGGCGTTTGCGGCGCTTTCGCCTAAGGCCTGGGAGTTCGTGAAGACCTCCAAATTGCCCAAGTATTATTTCAACTTTGCCAAAGCCGCGAAATCCGCGGAGAAGAACCAGACGCCCTATACCTCGCCGGTGTCTCTGATCCTGGGGCTGCGGGAAGTTTTGGGGAAAATCAAGAAAGTGGGCCTGGAAAAGATTTACGCGCATAACCGGCGGCTCTCCAAGGCCTGCAAGGCGGCCATGCAGGCCATGGGCCTGGAGCTTTACTCCAAGGATTATCCTTCGGTGGTCTTGACCGCGGTGATGGCACCCGCGGGGGTGGACGGCCAGAAGGTGGTGGCGGAACTCAGGAAGAAGGGTATCTGGATCGCCGGCGGCCAGGCGGAGGCCAAGGGCAAGATCTTCCGCATCGCCCACATGGGCTTCATCGACACGGTGGACCTCCTGGGCACCATCGGCGGCCTGGAGGAAGTGCTCAATGCCCTGGGCTATAAGGTGCAGCCGGGCGCGGGGCTCAAGGCCGCGCAAGAGGTACTGGCCAAGGAGGCGGCGGTATGAAGGTCCTGATCAGCGATAATTTGCACGAAGCCGGGGTGGCGGTCCTGGAGGCCCAGCTCAATATCGAGGTGGTGAACCGGCCGGGCATGAAACCCGAGGAGTTGAAGGAAGCCATCAAGGACGCGGACGCGCTGGTAATCCGCAGCGCCACTAAAGTAACCGCGGAACTGATCGCGGCGGCGCCGCGGCTCAAGGTGGTGGGGCGGGCGGGCACCGGCCTGGACAACGTGGACATCCCGGAAGCCTCTAAAAGGGGCATCGTGGTGATGAACACCCCCGGCGGGAACACCATCACCACCGCGGAGCACGCCCTGTCCCTGATGATGGCCCTGGCCCGGAACATCCCCCAGGCGGCGCAGTCCCTGCGGGAAGGCAAGTGGGAGAAGAAGAAGTTCCAGGGCACGGAGCTGTTCAACAAGACCCTGGGGATCATCGGCATGGGGCGCATCGGCTCCATCGTGGCGGACCGGGCCCTGGGCCTGAAGATGCGGGTGCTGGGCTACGACCCTTTCATCACCAAGGAAGTGGCCGCCAACCTGGGAGTGGATCTGGTTTCTCTGGATGATCTCCTGGCCCGGGCCGACTTTATTACGCTGCATACCCCCAAGACCAAGGATACGGCCAAGTTCCTGAATAAGAAGGCCTTTAAAAAGATGAAGCCCGGGGTGCGCCTGATCAACTGCGCCCGGGGGGGCCTCATTGATGAAGCGGCCCTGCTGGAGGCCCTGAAAGATGGCAAGGTGGCCGGCGCGGCGTTGGACGTTTTTGAGACGGAGCCGCCGGGCGCGGACTTTCCCTTAAGGGACCTGCCCAACGTCATCTGCACCCCGCACCTGGGCGCGTCCACGGAAGAGGCCCAGGCGAACGTGGCGGTGGCGGTGTGCGAACAGATCGTGGAGCTGCTGCTGTTCGGCACTATTAAAAATGCGGTGAACGCGCCCTCGGTGAGCCAGGAAACCATGGCCAAACTGAAACCCTACCTGACACTGGCCGAGGCCCTGGGGTCATTCCAGGGGCAGATGACCGAAGGGGCCATTTCCGCGGTCAGCATCGCGTACATCGGCGAAGTATCAAAGCTGGACACCAAGCCCCTGACCCACTCCATCCTCAAGGGGCTCCTCTATCCGGTGATGCGCGATGAGGTGAATTACGTGAACGCGCCGGCCATGGCCGCGGCCCGGGGCATCCACGTGAGCGAAGAGAAGGCGGAGTCTGCGGAGGATTTCGCCACGCTGATCCGCCTGACGGTGCGGGTCAACAACGAAGAGGACACGGTAGCGGGCACCATCTTCGGGAAATACGAGCCCCGGCTGGTGCGGATCAACAAATTTCGCCTGGAGGCCACCCCCGAGGGCCACATGCTGTTCATCTACAACACCGACCGCCCGGGGGTGATCGGGGCCATCGGCACCACCATCGGCAAGCACAGCATTAATATTGCCCGGATGACCGTGGGGCAGGAGAAAGAACGGGGACAGAACATCATCCTGCTCACCACCGACACGCCGGTGACTCCGGAATGTATGAAGGACGTGCGGGCCCTGGAACACGTGGCCATGGCCATTCAGTTGGAGTTGTGAGAAATTCCGGGGCAATAACTTAGGGCCTGGCCCGGGAATGGGAGGTAACATGGCCGAAGAAGAGGACAAAGGCTACACGGTCAAGGATCGGCGTTTCCTCCAGATGAGTGAAGAAGAGAAGGCCGCGCTAAAGGAAGAAGAAGCCCGTAAGGCCGGGCCCGCAGAGGCAGAAGCGCCCCAGGAAGAAGCTAAGGGCGCCCCGGCCGGCCCCGAGGTCCCCCTGCCGGAAATCAGCTTTTCTTCCTTTCTCTTCTCTCTCAGCACTTCCGTGTTCGTCCACCTGGGAGCGGTGCCTGACCCGGTCACGGGGGGAGCAGACCGGAATCTGCCCCTGGCCAAGCAGACCATCGATCTTTTGGGACTGATCCGGGAAAAGACCCGGAACAACCTCACCCAGGAGGAAGAAGACCTCTTCGACCACCTCCTTTATGATCTGAGAATGCGCTACATCAAGGAGGCGGGTTAGTGTTGCCGGGGGAAATCGGCCAGGAGAGGACCCTAGGCGAGACGCCTGGGCTGCCGGCCATCCCCCCGCACCTCCCTCCCCAAGCCGCATACACCTAAAAATGATCCGGCCTCTGCGCCAACTGGCATCGACCCCAGAGGTGGCAGGCCTCCAGGTCTTATGCCCCGCCAAGGTCAACCTCTATCTCCGGGTGTTGGGCCGTCGCGCCGACGGTTACCATGATTTGCTCTCCGTCATGCAGCCCCTGAGCCTGACGGATGAGTTGACCGTCAGCCCCACAGCCCCCGGCATCTTCCTGGATTGCGACCAGCCGGATTTACCCCGGGGACCGGGGAATCTGGTGTGGCAGGCGGCCCTGGAGTTCCAGCGGGCCACCGGCCGGAAAGTGGGGGTCCATATCTTCTTGCGGAAGCGGATCCCGGTGGCCGCGGGCCTGGGAGGCGGCAGCAGCGACGCGGCCGGCGCCTTGCTGGCCCTGAACACCCTGGCCGGGGAACCCCTGGATGCCGCGGCCCTGCACAGCCTGGCCGGGGAATTGGGCGCGGACGTGCCCTTTTTTCTGGGGATGGGCCCGGCAGTGGCCCGGGGCACCGGCACGCAACTCTCGCCTCTTACTTTGCCCCCTTACTGGTATCTGCTTCTCAATCCCGGAGTGCGGGTTTCCACCCGCTGGGTCTATGAAAGTCTGGACCTGAAGGCCTTAAAAGGGTATAAGATTCTGGAGGAGGGGGACAGGGATCCGGAACAACCGGAAAGTTGGGTCCATAATGACTTGGAGAGCGTTACCTTGAAGAAATATCCCCAACTCGCGGAGATGCTGGCGACCCTGGATGGCCTGGGAGCCCGGGCCCGGGGCATGTCCGGCAGCGGCCCCACCCTCTTCGGGATTTTTCCTTCCTTGGAGGCAGCCCGGCAGGCAGGCCGGGAATTGCGGGGCTCTTTCCAGGGCTGGATGGCCCTGGCCCGGGGCCTTACCGGCCAGGAGGCGGATATAACCGGGGGGGAGCAGACATGGATGATTTGAAGATTTTCAGCGGCAACGCCAACCAGCCCCTGGCCGAGAAAATCTGCCGGCATCTGGGAGTGCCCCTGGGGGAGGCGGTGGTGGGACAGTTCTCCGATGGGGAGCTGATGGTGGAGTTCCGGGAGAACGTCCGGGGCCAGGACGTCTATGTCCTCCAACCCCTTTCCGTGCCCTGCAATGAGCACCTCATGGAACTCCTGCTGATGGTGGACGCCCTGAAAAGGGCCTCCGCCGGCTGTATCACCGCGGTGGTGCCCTATTACGCCTACGCCCGGCAAGATCGCAAGACCGCGCCCCGGGTGCCCATTTCCGCCAAGCTGGTGGCGGATTTAATCACCGCCGCGGGGGCCAACCGGCTGTTGACCATGGATTTGCACGCCGGCCAGATCCAGGGGTTTTTTAATATCCCGGTGGACCACCTCTTCGCCGCGCCCGTGGTCCTGGAGTATATCCGCCAACGCTTCGGTCCCGACGTGATGGTGGTCTCCCCGGACGCGGGCGGGGTGGAGCGGGCCCGGGCCTTTGCCAAGCGCATGCATACCTCTTTGGCCATCATTGACAAACGCCGGGAGGGGCCGGCCATCAAAGCCATGACCCTCATCGGCAATGTCTGGGGCAAAGAGGCCATCATCCTGGATGACATGATCAACACCGGCTCCACGGTGACCATGGCCGCGGAACTGCTGATCCGCCACGGGGCCCGGGGAGTGCACGCCTGTATCACCCACCCGGTCATGGCCCGTAACGCGGTGAGCAACCTGCAAGGCTCCCTCCTCCAGAGCCTGGCGGTGACCGACAGCATTCCTTTGCAACCGGAGGCCGCGGCCCTGGAGAAGATCCAGGTGCTGAGCGTCGCCCCTCTCCTGGGGGAGGCCATCAAGCGCATTCACAACCAAGACTCGGTGAGTTCCTTGTTTGTTTAAAGGCAGTTTTCGGTTTTCGGTTTTCAGTTTTCGGTTGTCAGTGATAATCATCCGCCCTGCGCCAGCCAACTCTTAGAAATCATGCCTCATTTTCGTCTTATGCAAATTTTCATCGAATTATTAAGAGGAGCGGAAAGGAGATTACCGG
>Ga0299912_10000323_pt1 | contig 43205 bp, 35 predicted proteins | sample RVTome_2_FD_207667 | JGI IMG/M metagenome (GOLD analysis project Ga0299912, IMG submission 207667) | Soil microbial communities from uranium-contaminated site in the Upper Colorado River Basin, Wyoming, United States - RVT95D214 (version 2) ... | reverse complement strand
GCTGCTTGGCCAACCTATAAAGGATACCTTGTGCGGTACAAAGGCCCTTTGGAAGCGAGACTATGATTTGATTGTAGCCAACCGCGCTTTCTTTGGTGATTTTGATCCGTTTGGTGATTTCGACCTCTTATTTGGTGCCGCTAAACTCAATCTCAAGATCGTTGACTTGCCTATCCGTTACCGGGAACGCACATATGGTACGACGAACATTACTCGGTGGCAGCATGGATGGCTCTTGCTTAGAATGGTAGTATTTGCAGCAAGGCGCTTCAAATTCAGTTAATCCATATAGGGACGTTTGATGCTCAGATCACTGCTCATCCACCCGCTGACACGCGATTTGGAGATTGATGCACCGGAAACAACCGGCCTCCGCTGGCGAATCGTTAGGGAGAAGCCTTTTCTGAAGCAGATTTATCAGGAGTGGTATGCTTCGCTTGCTGCAGCCTTGCCAGATGATGAGCCAGAAGGACCTGTGCTGGAGCTGGGAGCAGGCGGGGGGTTTTTGAAGGAATTTGTCCCCGGCCTGATAACTTCTGAGGTCTTCCACGTCACTAATGTTGATGCTGTCATAGATGGGCGATTTCTGCCCTTTCCAACCGCCACGTTGAGGAGCATTGTAATGACTGACGTGTTTCACCATCTTCCTCAGCCGAGGGCTTTCTTGGCTGAGGCTGCGCGTTGTGTACGGCCAGGGGGCGTGATCGCCATGATTGAACCTTGGGTTACGTCATGGTCCCGTCTAGTTTATAGCAGGCTACACCATGAGCCGTTTCAACCCGACGTACGGCACTGGGAGTTCCCTCAGAGTGGCCCTCTGTCCGGGGCGAACAGCGCACTGCCCTGGATTGTCTTTAAACGTGATCGGGTGCAGTTTGAACAGAAATTTCCCGAATGGCGAATACGAGACATCCAACCATGTATGCCGTTTCGTTACCTCGTCTCGGGCGGTGTGTCTATGCGTAGCCTGATGCCTGGCTGGACGTTCGGGTTCTGGCGCTTTCTGGAAAGGCTCCTGCGTCCCTGGATGGGGAGTCTGGCCATGTTTTCGAGAATCGTTCTCGTACGCACCGACTTTTCGCCAAGCCGACCGATCCCCTAAGCTTCTCCCTCCAGAAAGGATGAGACAATATGACCAATGGGTACTCTGGACGTGCAGAACATGAGATAGCTCATGGGAAGCTTTTGGCAACGGCGAAAACAGAAACTATTTGGGGGTGGGGAACACAAGCAGGGTACAGACGTGCTAAGCGAAGAGGAGACTTAGTGGCAAAGGCTGCCAAGCTGGGTCCTGGAGTCCTGGCTTTGGAGGTGGGTTGCGGAACCGGGGTATTTACAGAATTGTTTGCCCAAACCGGTGCAACAATTGTTGCAGTGGATATCTCGCCTGAGTTGCTTGAAAAGGCTAAAGCGCGTGGTCTTCCAGTGGACCGGGTGCGGTTCTTATGCCAGCGATTTGAGGAGTGCAATTTGCAAGGCCCCTTTGATGCCGTTGTAGGATCGTCTGTGTTACACCATCTGGAAATTAAGCCCGCCCTCGCTACGATTTATAGTTTGCTCAAACCGGGTGGCATCATGTCCTTTGCTGAGCCCAACATGCTAAACCCTCAGATTATGATAGAAAGGAGTATTCCCCTCCTGCGACTCTTAATGAAGAACACTCCTGATGAGACCGCGTTCTTTCGGTGGCAATTGGCTAAAGCGTTACGACGGGCTAGGTTTGTGGACGTTAGAGTGAAACCGTTCGATTTCTTACATCCAAAGACGCCGCCTTTTTGGATAACAGCAGTTAGCAAAGTGGGTATGCTGTTGGAGAGATTGCCCATTGTGCAAGAGATCGCCGGCTCGCTGGTCATCACAGCAACAAGAGGAGGTACTCAGCAGGCGGATGGTAATGAGTGAAAGAGTTGTGGGCCTGTTTTGCCAGAAAACACTGTATGGGGTGGTCGGCATTTTCACCATTGCCCTAACTCTTCGGCTCTGGGGTATTACCTATGGTTTACCCCATGAATATATCAGTGACGAGTCTTTTTTCGTGCGGCACGCTTTGCGCTTCGGCACGGGCGACCTGAACCCTCATTGGTTTACCTACCCAACCTTTTTTCTGTATCTCTTGTTCTTTCTATACGGGCTATATTTCGTGGTGGGCTTTGTTCTTGGAATATTCCATTCCCTTCAGGACTTTGCTACCCTTTACTTTTTAGACCCCAGCGCCTTTTACCTTATTGGCCGGGGAGCGATGGCCTTCATCGGTGCGCTAACCGTTCTGCTTCTTTACGGGTTAGGGCGTCGGCTGTACGGGCAACGTTCAGGTCTGCTGGCAGCCTTTTTTCTGGCGAGCACTTTCTTACATGTGCACAACTCGCATTACATCGCCGCCGTAGATATCCCCATGACATTCTTTGTCCTTCTATCGTTTTACTTCCTGATCCGGTTTTGGCAAGAGATGCTGGGCCGTTTCTACATCCTAGCCGGACTGTGTGCTGGATTGGCCATGGCTAATAAGTACCAGGCTGGACTCATTGTCGTTCCTCTGGTTTTGGTATATCTATTGCAATTTCCTCCACCACGTCGATGGCGAGAGGTTGTGTGGAATCGAGATCTACTTGGGGGGTTTTTGGCAGTAGCGGTGGGCTTTCTACTGGGATGTCCATTTGCAGTTCTCGATTTTCCAACTTTCTGGTCTTACATCTTGGGACTTTACCAGCAGTCAAAAATAGGGTGGTTGGGATGGAAAACGGCAGATACCAGCCCCTGGATATTACTCCTCACCACCTGGCTTCGAGATGGCTTGGGGCTACCACTTGAGATTGCCAGCCTATGTGGCGTGGGATGGGCGCTATATCGGCATAGACGAGAGGATATTCTGATACTGTCCTTCCTAACAGTCTATTACCTGGTCATGGGAAGCACCCGGTTGAGCCGGGATGCCTATTGGCTGGCGATTGTCCCCCTGGTCGTTCTCCTGGCTGCTCGTCTCTTAAATGAATTGGCAGAGAAATTACCTTTAGACAGACGTGTGCAAACCGGTTTGTTGGGTTTATTAGCCGTGTTGATTATTTTCCCTTCAGCTACCAGGTCGGTGCAGTTTGATCAGTGGTTGCTGCGGAAAGATACACGAACATTGGCCAAGGAGTGGGTTGAGCAAAATATTCCAGCGAAGGCAAGGATTGCCATGAATCGGGAATCGGGACCGCCCTTGTCACAGAACAGAGACGGCATCATGGAGGAGTATCGGTTGCAAATGGAGTTATCCCGCTTGGAGGAAGCAGGTCAGACGGTGGAAGCGCGCTCTTACAAGGTAGTCCCCTCAGAATCTGCAGCCCTCAAGGCCGAGTATTACGAATTGTTGCTGAGAATTCCCATCGCTGAACCGAGTTACTTTGTGGTCCGCCAGAGCAATGTAGCCAATAAACCGCTGTCATACTACTTAGAGAACGCCTTTGACTATCTGATTACCACCGATAGCAAATCTTACCTGGCTCAGGCCAGCCAGTATCCACACGTGGCGGACTTCTATCGCACCTTGGAGCAAAAATATCCTCGAGTAGCTACATTCTACCCTGGAAAGGACCATCCAGGGCCATTAGTAATTATTTACAAGTTACGCTGATGCGATGTCCGCCTTGACTGAACAGCAGTCAATATGGCACCGGTGGCATTGGATCTGTGGCTAAGATCTTTGTGCTTTAGGAAAAACAGAAGAACAGGAGATCATGAATAGGACTACACAATCGGCAACGTGTAACATATTAATCCGACCCTCACGAGGTTGGGCATCCTTGCAACTTCGCGCCCTGTGGGAATATAGAGAACTGCTTTATTTCCTTGCCTGGCGTGACATCAAAGTGCGTTACAAGCAGACAGTGCTGGGAGCAGCCTGGGCGATCATCCAACCTCTGACCACGATGGTCATTTTTACCATCATCTTCGGCCAATTAGCCAAAATCCCCTCGGACGGCATCCCCTATCCGATCTTTAGCTTTTGTGCCCTTTTGCCTTGGAACTACTTTGCAGGAGCCTTTGGTCGTTCCTCAGGCAGTCTGGTTGGTAGCGCGCACCTAATCTCCAAGGTCTATTTCCCAAGGTTGGTGATTCCCATTTCCAGCCTACTCTCTGGATTATTGGATTTCGCTATTGCTTTTTTGGTGCTGATTGGGCTGATGTTCTGGTATGGCATCGTCCCCACAGTCGCCATTCTTTGGCTGCCAGCTTTCTTGCTGATGGCTGTGGCTACCGCGCTCGGTGTAGGTCTGTGGCTCGGGGCTTTAAATGTGCAGTACCGCGACGTGGGCTACTTAGTTCCCTTTTTGAGCCAGGCCTGGATGTACGCTACACCGGTTGTTTACCCCAGCAGCCTTATTCCGGAGCGTTGGAGAGTTCTCTATGGATTGAACCCGATGGCAGGAGTGGTCGAAGGATTCCGTTGGGCACTTCTTGGCAAAGGTTCCGAGCCAGGGCCAATGCTCGCTGTGTCGGTGTTGGTGACAGTCGTGTTGTTGGTCAGTGGCGCATACTATTTTAAGAGGATGGAAAAAACGTTTGCAGACATCGTCTAAACGACGGACGACGGGAGACCGCTGATTATTAATTGATGGCCGTCTACGGTCTACCAGCGTTGGTCCTAACATGCCTTACAAATTTGAGAAACTCGAAATCTATCAGCTGGCACTGGACTACTTGGATCTGATCTATGCTCTCGCAGACAGACTACCCCGTAACGAAGAGTATAATTTACGATCTCAAATGATTCGAGCAGGGACTTCTATTGTGCTAAATATTGCAGAAGGTTCTACCGGCCAGACTGATCCAGAACAATCTCGGTTTCTTGGAATAGCTTTACGCTCCCTGCTTGAGACAGTAGCTTGCCAAAATATCATTGAACGGCGAAAATATCTTGATATGGAAGAATTAAAGATAATCTATGAAGTTGGCCAGAAACTATTTGCTAAAATTCAAGCGATGCGCAATGCTCTAGATTCAGATTAAAGCTGTCTGTGGTCGGCTGTCTACGGTCTGATTTATGAGTGATATTGTAATTATAGTCGAAAATCTGAGCAAGTTGTATAAAATCGGTGCTCGACAGAACCGCCACGACACCCTCCGTGACAAATTGACTGAAGTAGTTGCTGCCCCTTTCCGCCGTCTGTCCTCTGTTTTCGGTCATTCTTACTCTGTCGTCCGTCCTCGGTCATCTGTCGTTAATTCTTCTGTCCTCAGTCATCGGTCATCTGTCGTTAATTCTTCTGTCCTCGGTCCTCAGTCTTCTATCTTCGGTCCTCAGTCATCTGTCGTCTCTAACGACACCATCTGGGCCTTAAAAGACATTTCCTTCTCAGTCAAACGTGGTGAAGTCATCGGCATCATTGGTCGCAACGGAGCGGGGAAGACTACGCTGCTCAAAATTCTTTCGCGTATCACGGAACCTACTGAGGGCCAGGCTGAAATCTGTGGACGAGTAAGCTCCTTGCTTGAAGTTGGAACTGGTTTTCACCCAGAACTGACCGGGCAGGAAAACATCTATTTGAACGGTGCTATTTTAGGCATGAAGAAAGCGGAGATTGAGCACAAATTCGATGAGATTGTTGCCTTTGCCGAGATCGAGAAGTTTATAGACACACCAGTGAAACATTACTCCAGCGGCATGTATGTGCGCTTGGCCTTTGCCGTGGCAGCGCACCTTGAGCCGGAGATTCTGCTGGTGGACGAGGTCCTGGCTGTGGGGGATGCGGCCTTTCAGAAAAAGTGTCTGGGGAAGATGGGGGATGTGGCGAGGGAAGGACGGACGGTGCTGTTTGTGAGTCACAATATGGGTGCGGTGAATCATTTGTGTCAGCGTGCAATCATGTTGCATGATGGTTCAATTTTTGGCCAAGGATCTGTACAGAAGGTCATTCAGCAATATTTGAATCATACAATCCCCAGATCGGGACATGACAAAAAAGAGTTCCATATTGAGGAAAGGCCTGAAATACCATTCCAAATCCTTGGTGTCGCCGTCACAGATGCCCAAGGGGAACCCGCTGTCTCCATAGGTCTTTGGGAACAGGCTTACATAAGGGTGGACTTCTTGGTACGGAGGGAATTGATAGGCTCGAATTTAGCTGTTTGGATATCTCGAGATGGAACCACCATTCTTAATTCCCATGACATAGACCTCTCTCCCGAATATTTTAAGCAACGTGAGGCTGGATACTACCGTGCCATTATCCCGCTGCCCAGTGGCTTGCTATCTTCTGGCACCTATACAGTGAGTGCTGACGCAGGTATCATGATGTACACGGGCTCTATGGATATGCACCGTGATGTTGTGTCGTTTGAGGTAATAGCCGAGGGAGAGGATCTTCTGTACAAAAGCTACTCTCGCAGAGCTATGGTTATTGCCCGCCTTCCGTGGCGAATTGAGAAACTGAAGGACGTCCATGAGTAACCATTCCATGTATGTGTTCTGCAACGGCAGGCCTACTCATTGTTTAGTTCCCCCCGAATGACGATGTAATATGATCCATTCTATGCAGGAGGAAGGCGAAGTGGAATCAATACAAACATTATTCGATTTATCTGGAAGGGTAGCGATTGTCACGGGAGCTTGCGGGCTTCTTGGACGTGAACACTGTGATGTTCTAGCGGAAGCAGGCGCAAATGTAGTACTGGCTGACCTTGGATCAGAGCTTTGCCAGAATATAGCCCAAGATATTGCTAATAGGCGAGGTGTCAAGACCTTGGCTACAGAGGTTGATATTTCCGACAAGGGGTTGGTGGAACGAATGGTTCGTGAGGTGCTTAACGAGTTTGGACGTATAGACATTCTGATTAACAACGCCGCTCTCACCGTGAAGAGTGGCTCCGAGCAGGCTAAGAATTATTTTGCCCCCTTCGAAGATTATCCTTTAAAATTATGGGAAAAAGCGCTTCGGGTCAACTTGACAGGAACTTTTCTCTGTTTGCAAACAGTGGGCAAACAGATGGTAGAACAGAGCCGCGGTGTGATCATCAATATCTGTTCAACCTATGGTATCGTGGCTCCTGATCAGAGAATATACGCAAATGCTCGGAGCCCCTATGATCCTAAAATCACTTTCAACACCCCTGCCTCATACTCTGCTACCAAGGGGGCAATCTTGGCTTTAACGCGTTATCTTGCCACTTACTGGGCTCATAAGAACATCCGGGTAAATGCCCTAACGCCTGGCGGAGTATTTGATCAGCATGATGAGGAGTTTGTCAGAAGTTATTCCTACCGTACGCCTATGGGACGAATGGCCGATCGAACAGAGTACCGCGGAGCCATCCTCTTTCTCGCCTCTGATGCCTCGTCCTATATGACGGGCGCCAATCTCATTGTTGACGGAGGGTGGACAGCATGGTGAGCAAGACAGGCACAACCAATGGACATAGGAAATCACTAGGGGTTGAAGAAGTCCGGGCAATGGACAGGAGATATATGTACTTCAAGAGAGAGAGAAGGACAGAGATTCCAACATTGTTTCAATGCGAAGAAGGAGCAAAAATTGAAAATACTCTTTATCTATCCCAATGCCGAAGGATATGGAAGAATTCCCTTGGGGATATCTATCATTATAACCATTTTGTTAGAAAATGGTCATCAGGTAGAACTGTTTGATACTACCTTTATGAAAAGCGAGCATATAGATAACATAATCCGAGAGCGAGCGAAACTGGTATTGCCCGTGGGTAGATCCCACCTTTATGACCTGCATTCCACAGAAGAGATTGATGAGATACTAAGAGAGAAAGTGAGAAGAGTCTCCCCTGATTTAATTGCCATAAGCATCGTAGAAGACAATTATCAATATGCTGACCATTTGCTTGAGGTAATTAAATCTCTTTATAGAGGTATCCCAGTGATTGCCGGTGGCAATACTCCCACGGTGGCCCCGGACGTGGTTATTGAAAATCCATACATTGATTATCTTATTCAGGGAGAAGGTGAAGAAGGAATGCAGGAGTTTTGCGATTTGATGGAGAGGGGAAAATCCATTGAGGGAGTAAGGAATCTCTGGTATAAGAAAAATGGGGAAATAAAGAATAATCCATTGAGACCTTTTGTAAATATGGATACTTTGCCAGTTCAAAACCTTGATTTATGGGATAGAAGGCATTTTCTGAAACCATATTCAGGTAAATTATTTCAGGCAGGATACTTTGAAATGTCTAGAGGTTGCTTACATAAATGTTCCTATTGCATAAACAATACTTGTCAGAAGCTTTTGAGGGAAGCGGGTGAATTCCATAGAGAAAAGTCGATACATAAATTAATCGAAGAAATAAGAACTCTAAGAGACAAGCATAAGTTTGAGATGATTTTGTTTTGTGACGATAACTTTCTCATGATGTCACAGTTAAGGATGGAGGAGTTTGCTGAATCTTGGAAAGCGGAGATAAGTCTGCCATACTGGATTAATACGGAGGCCGAGACCATTAACAGGGCAAAACTGAACATACTCAAGGAAACTGGCTGTTGTGGCATTGGGCTAGGGATTGAATCGGGCAGTGAATGGCTCCGAAGATATGTGCTGAAACGTAAAGCTAGCAACGAACAGATAGAAAAAGCGTTCAAGTTAATTCATGAATTTGATATTAGAACAACAGCTAACAACATGATCGGTTTTCCAGGTGAATATGAGGAAGACATATTTGAGACCATAAAACTCAACAGAAAGATTATCCCGAAAAGTTGGGATTTGAACTTTGTGGCTCCGTACATCGGTACGGCTATTCATGCGGTTTCAAAAAGGTTAGGATATCTCGATATGTGGGATAAACCAGGGTTTGAGGGTATGGCCAAAAACATTTCAACAAGGCGCGGGCCGGTTATCAACAGTCCTCAGATTAGTAAAGAAAGATTGATGAGTATGTTTTATGAGTTCTCAGATTATGTAGAAGGTCGTTTGCCTATACCCGCCAAATTCATGAAACCCTCCCCCGGCAGCGATAAGAACGCTCCTCCCCGGGGAGAAATGGGGAAAGAAGTCGTAGAAGCATTTGACTCTGAAACTGGCGCAATCTGCTGATCAATAGACCAAGGTGATGGGAAATGAGCGGGCGAGACGGTTATATTCGCATTGGAGAACGCTGGATCGGTCCTGGGGAACCCTGCTACATAATTGCTGAAGCCGGAGTCAATCACAACGGCGAATTGAGAGTAGCTAAGCAACTGGTGAACGCTGCAAAGCAATCTGGGGCTGATGCTGTAAAATTCCAAAAGCGTAAACTGAGTGAGGTCTACCAGCAGGCCATCCTAGACGATCCGCACCGGGGTGAACAAGGACTGCAATACATTATCCCGTTGCTGATTGAATTCGAACTTTCGGACGAGGAGTTTCGGGAACTGTGTGCGTATTGCCGCCAGGAGGGAATCACGTTCCTTTGCACGCCGTGGGACAAGAGCAGCGTAGATTTTTTGGAAACCTTGGGCCTCCCGGCTTACAAGATTGGCTCGCCGGATATGACTAACTTCCCGCTGATTGACTACGTGGCTGCCACCCAAAAAGCCTTGCTGGTTTCAACCGGTATGTCCACCGAAGACGAAGTCCGACGCACGTTGGAATTCCTGGCCGAGCGCAATGTCGAATGTGGGCTGTTTCACTGTATCAGCACCTATCCGGTCGCGCCAGATGAAGTTAACTTGCGCTTTATGCAAAAACTATGCGAATGGTCGGGATGGCCCGTCGGTTTTTCCGGGCATGACACCGGAACGGCCATCTCGCTGGCGGCGGTGGCGATGGGCGCGTCCATGCTGGAACGGCATATCACACTGGATCGGACAATGCGCGGACCGGATCACGCAGCCAGTTTGGAACCGGACACCTTCGCGGCGCTAGTCCGGGCTGTGCGGGAGGTCGAATCTGCGCTGGGAGTTCCCCACCGCTGGATCACCCAGGGCGAGATGCTCAACCGGCGTGTGCTGGGCAAAAGCCTGGTTGCTACTGCCAACCTCCCGTCCGGGACGACGATTACGCGGGAGATGGTGACCAGCAAGAGTCCTGGGTTGGGCCTCTCGCCTCAATTCCTCGATCAACTCGTCGGACGGCAGTTGAAACGCCACGTGCGTCGGGACGAAACCTTCACGGAAGCTGATCTACGGGACGAAGCGCAGCAGCGAGAGACGAAACCGATGGATGTCGGCCTACCGTGGGGCATCATTGCCCGTTTCCCAGACATGGATGGCTTGGTGCCCCGCTTTGCGGGTAATGGTATGTCGCTAGTTGAATTCCACGTCAGTGATCGTGACCTCGATGCCGGTATAGATAGCTTTCAACAGAGGCATTACCCCTTGGGGCTTGTTGTGCATGCACCGGAATACTTTTATGACCACCTGATAGACCTGTGCGCTGCCGATGAGGAGCAGCGCCGCGCGTCCATAGGCCGCATTCAGAAGACGATTGACCTGGCACGTCGACTGGCACCCTGGTTTTCCGATGTGTCTGAGCGCGGACCGAAGACTGTGATCCATGTTGGGGGAATGTCCCCGGAACCGGGCATCTGCGATGTGGTGGCGGCCAGCGAGCGGCTGCTGGAATCACTGCAGCAGTTAGATACTATGGGTGTAGAGCTCTTGCTGGAGAATCTGCCGCCCTTCCCGTGGTACTTTGGTGGACGCTGGTTTGGTCATATCTTGACAGATGCCGCTACCACAGCGAATCTGTGTGCCGCGTCAGGCTTGGGCCTATGTTTTGACACTTCTCATGCTGCATTAGAGTGTCATCGAAGCGGCACAAGTCTGATGGAGTTTGTCCGGCGGGTCTTGCCGTACGTGCGCCACTTGCATCTCTCGGATGCAGCGGGTGTATCGGGCGAAGGTTTGCAGATCGGCGAAGGGCAGATCAATTTTGTAGAGCTGATACCGATGCTGCTGCAGACCAATGCCAGTTGCGTGCCGGAAATCTGGATGGGACACCACAGAGAAGGTGCTGGCTTTCAAACGGCTCTGGAACGGTTGACCGAAATAGTTTGGGTCACCCGAGCGCTGGTGCGCGCTAAAACGCCGGCAATTGAAGTTGAACTGCAGCGCTTGGTCGTGTCGCCGGCAGCTACCGTCGCCGCGGCGCTACGGATTATTGACGCGAACACTCTCGGGATAACCTTTGTGATAGACGAGCACGGCGTGGTGATAGGTGTGGTTACCGATGGGGATATCCGCCGCGCGCTGTTGGGTGGTAAGACATTGCGAACCCCTGTGGCGGAGGTCATGAATCGGGAGTTTGTGTTTGCACTCGACGACATGGCCCCAGATGATGTGTGTGCGCGGCTGTCTAACCGTTACCGGGTGATACCGATTTTGGATTCGGCACACCGACTGGTCAGCTTTGCGTCAATCTATCATAAGAATAGGCAATAGGTGACGTAATGAATGAAACCCGCGCAGGGTTGGCATTGCTCGCCCGTACCGGTTCTATTCGTCTTCCCCAAAAATCCTTGCTGGAAGTGTGCGGGCGGTCCGTGCTGGCCCATCAGATTGACCGCTTGAAACTTAGCCGACGAGCGTGCCCCTTGGTGCTGGCAACCAGTACGCTTCCCGGAGACGAAGTCCTATGCGCAATTGCGCGGGCCGCCGGTATTGTGACCTTTCAGGGAGCAATCCATGACGTCGTGCAACGCTTGTCTGACGTGGCGGATCGGTTCCAGTTAGAGTTTCTGGCTGTGGCTGGCGGCGATGATGTATTCTGCGAAGGAGAATTCGTGGATGCTGTGATCACGGAGTACGAGCAGAAAAAGGCTGATTTTATTATGATAGAAGGACTCCCCTTCGGTACGACTCCATTTGGCGTGAGTACGGCCGGCCTACGGCGAGTGCTGGAGATCCGGGCGGATGATAATACCGATGGGTGGGAACGTTTCTTCACGGACACTGGCCTTTTTCGTATTGCGACAATAAAGGTTTCAGAGCCTTTGCTGTGTCACCCCGAAATCAGGCTGGATCTGGATTACCCCGAGGATTTTGAGCTGGTGAAGGCGATTTATCAGCGGCTGTATCAGCCCGGTCAGGTGCCGACATTGCGACGCGTACTGCGTCTTTTGCTAGAAGAAGACCCAACTCTGGCGCAGATCAACCGCGCGGCGCACGAGAAATGTCTGAAGAATCGAGCGACCGTATGGCCACAGCTTCGATTGAAGGAAGGAATAAGGCCAACCAGTAATCAGGACAAAACCTAATGAACACATCAATCCATTGTACTGATTGGAGGAGAACAAATGACCATGCTGTTCAACCCATCCAAATACTTGGGCAACGAACTGGAGTATCTGACAAAAGTGCTGGAAGGGGAATCCTGGTCGGCCACGGGGGGGAGTTGGAACCAGACACTGGAACGGAAATTCGCTGAAAAGTTCGGTGTCAAGTATGCCATTGCTTTTAATTCCGGTACCTCCACGCTGCATGCTGCCCTGGAAGCAGCCGGGATACAGCCGGGGGACGAAGTGATCTCGCCCGCGCTGACGGTGATTATGGATACCACCGCGACCTTGCATGCGAATGCCGTGCCAGTATATGCTGATATCGATACGGATACTTTTAATATAGACCCAGCGGATGTGCAGAAGAAAATCACGCCCAAAACAAAAGCAATCATCCCGGTCGCGCTGTATGGCCTTCCGCCTGACCTGGAGGCCATCGTGGACATAGCTAGAGAGCATAATATAGTGGTCATTGAAGACAATGCGCAGTGTATGCTGAGTACCTGCCATGGCAAACTGGCTGGGACCTTTGGCCAGATGGCCAGTTACAGTTTTGAGAATACCAAACATATATCCTGCGGCGAAGGAGGCATGATTATCACGGGTAACGAGCAGTACGCGGAAATGGCCCGGAAAGTGGGGGGGCATGGTTTTAGAAATCTGCGCGCGCAAGAAGGCCGGGTCCGGTTGAACCAGGATGTTTTTCAGAACCCGTATTATAAACGGCATGATGTGCTGGGTTGGAACTATCGCCTGTCGGAGTTTAATGCCGCCGTGGCGCTGGCGCAATTGGAGCGAGTGGAGAAGTTGGTTGATTTGCGGATAAAATCGGCGGCACTTTTCATGGAAGTCATGGCCACCTGTGATTACCTGATTCCTCAGAAGGTTCCGCAGGGATATACCCATTCCTATTACACCTTAGGGGTGCGGTACGAGGGCCAGGAGGCCATCGGCGTGTCCTGGGAAGATTTCAGGAAGGCATATATTCAGAATGGCGGCGATGGCTTCTACGGCGCCTGGTCTGTTCCTTACCTGGAGCCGATGGTAGCTAAACGGCAATTCGGCAACCGATGTCCGTGGGTATATGAAAAGGTTGCGTATGCGCAGGGACTGTGCCTGGTGGCCGAACAGATTCAACCTAAGATTATGCAGTTCAAAACCAACTATCGGAATCTGGAGCTGGCCGAAGCTAAGGCCGAGGCTCTGAAAAAGACGATCCGACAGTTCGGGAGATGAGTCTGGTTACGCTATATCTGCCCGTTGCGTTCGAGACCTGAAGACATACTGGATGGGGGCTAGAGGTCAGACTGTGGAGAATAGAATTCAATCCCGCCTCATCTCGCTGGGTATCTGCACCCCCGACTCAATCCAGGAGTTCTATCCTCGCGTCCGGGATCGGGACGATGTACAGGTGATGCGGTGCAGCAAGTCCGGCGTCATTTTCTTGTCGCGATCAGATCATATCACCGAAACACGCTACAAAGACCATTCTAGTTTTCCTTACTACTGGTCTGCGTGTGAACGAAAACAGGCTGTTCTCGATTGCTACGAGGATGACATCCGTCGCGCAACGCAGTTTGACAGCTTGATCCGTAACAAGAGATGGCTCGATGTCGGCACCGGCGTTGGGGGTATACTTGATCTGCTTTCTGCGCAGGCGGCTGAAGCATGCGCCGTTGAGCCACAAGACTCAGCCCGGCAGGAACTGCTCCGATGCGGCTATCGGGTATACGAGGACGTCGGGGCCGTGGAAGACGACCACTTTGATGTTGTGACGTTGTTTCACGTCTTGGAGCATCTACCGGACTCGCTGGATGTTTTGCGGGTGACCGCTCAAAAAATGGTGGTGGGGGGGCGGATCATTATTGAAGTGCCGCATGCCAATGATTTTCTGATCACCTTTCTTGACCTGGAGGCGTTCAAGCGATTTACGTTTTGGAGTGAACATTTGATCCTGCATACCCGTCAAAGTTTGGAGATCTTTCTGCGGGAAGCGGGATTCGGGGATATTTGTGTGATAGGTTACCAGCGCTACCCGTTAGCCAACCATATGTACTGGCTTGCGAACGGGAAACCGGGAGGTCATAAAGAGTGGCCATTTCTTTTGGACGCCGAACTCGATAACGCCTACCGAAATCTGCTGGCACAAATGGACAAAACGGATACGTTGATTGCGGTCGCGCGGAAATAGCTTGCCCGCCTTCGTCTCCTGGCAGGACGGTGGGGTGGATATCTGAGGAACGAAGAGCAAGGCAATATATGAATTCCATCTCGCTGGGTGGGTAACACAGTGGCATTTATATCAACCAGGATGTTGAGCTCGTCCAGCGCCTTTCCAGTCTGATCCCTCTCGGATGAATGGCCAATCGAGACGAGTACAAAGCAGCGATTGTTTTCCTGGTTTCAAATGTATCGTCGTATATGACTGGTGCAAGCCTCATCATCGATGGGAGGAGAACATCTTGGTGAAAGTTGCTGGTATCCTGTTGATCGATTAAAAGATAACAAAGTAGTATGTCGCAGAATGGTGCTGTAAAGAAAAGAACAATACTGATAATCTGCCGTGGGCTGAGCGAAGTCTCCTTGTTATCTCAACTTAAGCCTGAACCGCAGTATTGTTACGTTATTGCCTCTGACGACATTAGGGTGCAAGAATTAGTCAAACAGTATCCGTGGGTGGATGACGTCTGTTGGACCGAGAAGATGGAATCATTATACGAGGTAGCCAGCGACGTTATTACAATTCTTGAAGGGGTCAATCTTTGGTTAAAGTCACTTTCTAATGATCGATTTGGTATGGCAAGGGATTTGCTGTTTTGGATTCGCCATGCCGAAGGGGGGGTAACTACTCAACGAATTCAGGATGCGCTACTACTAATACGGTCATATCTACGACTACTTGAAGCCTATAACGTGGAAAGGATTGTCCTTTTATATGGCTCAAGTCCCACCTGGGAAGATGGCGTGCTAATTCAAACAGCCCGCAGCAGAGGTATTTGTATCCAGGAGATAAGTTTCTTTGATCAGAAAAAGAGCTTAAAATATCGAACCAAGTTTTTAATACAGAGTATAGGTGCTTACTTTAAACTCGCAGTAAGAGCACCGCACCATGTTTATAGGGTTTGTAAAATTATCCAGGTAAGATACCGACAGCATAGCAACTTTACAGTAAATGCAAACGGCCAAGACGAGATTGTGTTCCAGCTCTGTAGTTCTGCAGATAATCATGTAGAAGATATCGTCCCATTGATGAAGACCCTTCAGCAGAAAGGATATAAACCAGTGGCACTATGCTGGGGAGCAGGTCAGGGTGCAGAAAAGGTCCGTAAAGAAGGATTACATGCTGAAGAGTTGGAAGGATTTATACCAGAATGGGTTCCTTTGGAGGTACCCTACCGGATTTTTTATACTCGGATAAAAGCCAATAGGAAAATCAAACAATTCCTCAACCTTCCAGAACTAAAATATCAGTCTGTAGCATTAGGGCCTCTTCTCTTGCCTTCTATCCAGCACTTTCTTTCCTCAGAGTTGGCCAAGTGGTATAAGCTTGATCGAGCCCTAAAAGAGTACTTCATGTATCATAACCCGGTTGCTATCAAATTATGGGGGGGAGTATCTCTCGCCGAAGGTTTCATTGCATGGAAGAATCTGAATTGGGCGAAAAGGCCGCTTATATTTGACTACTGGTTAGGGATTGGCATTGAATGGCCTTATTACCAGCCAAAACAAGATCCAACGGACTTATTCTTGGCCGTTGGTCCGATACAGAGGAGGCTTTATCTGGAGAGATATGGATTCTGCTCTGGTAGCATCGTGATGGTTGGTAAAGGTCGTTATGAACATCTAAGGGATTGGATGAAGACCTATAATGGAGAGATGTCCCGTTCTTACCTGAACATACCCCCAGGTTACGTCTTTCACATCTTTTATGATCCCACTTTTCTGCCCAAAGGATTCCTTACAATACATGAGCAAGTTCTCATCGCTAATACTTTGCTAACCTTTGTAAAGGGACATTCATCTGTTGCATTGATCATCAAACCACATCCAATTCATCAACCTGGTATTTTAGAGCATATGATAGAGCACTATTCTTTGCCTAACGTCTTCCTTATTGAAAAGAGTATGCTACCTTACCACGTGCTTAATGCGGTAGATTTAGTCATCATCAAACTTTCTACTATTGGTCTTGAAGCGATGTTGTTTGGAAAACCGGTCATTTCTTGCATTCTTGATGGTGAGGAACGATGGAAATATGTTTATGAAGATGCTGTTGAGTATGTTCAAACCGTTGACTCACTAAGAAGATTGTTAGAAGAACTGGTTGAGGATGCAGAGTTTCGTTCGCGATGGACAGAGATTCGGCTGGAAAAACAAAAACAATTTTTAAAACAATACTTTGGTGAACATTCACAACCTCCTACAATGCTTGCAGCGGAAGCAATAGCCTCACGTCTTAAGGGCGTAAGTGTACCGCCATGAAGAAGGTTCTTCTCATCAATCCTAAGAGAACAGCGGAGAACACGAGTTCACCTTTCCCACATCTTGGGTTAACGATACTGGCTACGATTTTGAAGAACAACGGTTTATCGCCTCTGGTGCTCGACTACTCTTTTAATCACGATGCGCCGAATGTTAGACACTTCGTCAGGGAGCTTGATCCCGACGTAGTGGGGGTCACTATGTGGACTTCCTGTGTAGATGTGGCTAACGAAGTTATTGACAAAGTAATAGAGGTCAAAAAGGTCCCAATCGTAATTGGTGGGCCTCATGCTACATTATATTACCAAGATCTATCGGGTGATACACGGATGAGTTATATAGTGACAGGGGAGGCCGAGGATATAGTTGTTGATGTAATGAGAGATGCTGAGATTCAGCAGAAACCAGTAATCGTTCGTAGCTCGACCCCTGACATCAACAAACTCCCATTTCCGGATTTTCGCTTGTGCTACAATTATCAGAAGATGACCACAAAGCCGATTCAAATGAGTCGGGGATGCCCATTTAATTGTAGCTTCTGCGAAGTTTCTACATTATCCAGTAAAAAGGTGAGGGTTAGAGATGTTGAGGCTTGTATTGAAGAGATTCGGCAAGCGAAAGAGATATTACCCAATCTTAGGCAGATCAGGATTGTAGATGATGCACCGACTGTACAGATAAAGCGTTTTATCGAGTTCCTGAAGATGTACATCGGCGCAAATATAGGACTTGGCATTTACATAGATAACATGAGAGCAGATGGGATTTCAGAAGAATTGCTTGACTTGCTCAAACAATGCGGTGTAAGCCACATCTGTCTTGGCGTCGAATCAGCGAATCCAGAAGTATTCAACGCAGTTGATAAAGGAGAGACTCTGGAAGAAATTGAACAAGGAGCTACACTCGTAAAAAAGAAGGGAATACCTTTGGAGTTATGCTTTGTGCTTGGTCTCCCCTATGCTACGTATGAGAAGGACTTGGATTCCATCAAGTTAGCGCGCCGGTTAAAGCCTGACTGGGTATACTGGAATATGTTCGTGCCTTATCGGGGAACTCGAGCGCGGAAGTGGTTTGAAGAACATGGGCGCCTTTTCGGGGAAGAAGGGTTTTCCTCGTTGATTGATTACAATCTGGATATGGATAATCCGGCGGTAGAAACGGATGACTATACGTTATGGGAGAGGAAAAGAGCATGGATCAAGGCCAACTTGCAAACTGGCACTTTTCACTTCCGTTTGAGTCTGATGCCCAAAATCATCCGCTATGTGATTCAGTACCATCTGTATAGTGATTTCTTTGTAATGTTGACCACACAAACTGTCAGGAAATATGTCAGAAACCGTCTCAAATACTTCGTGCGAGGCATCCCCGGGGCGAGATATCTTTATGGCGGATTGCACGTGGCGTGGAAGCGTCTGGTCGTCAGGGCAATTGCTTCTCGATGATCCAGCAGAGTGAAAGGCGCTCAATGCGAAGAGTTGGTTGCAGCAAATTCTTTCGTCAACTGAATGCGCGCTATTTATTAGCGCCATCGATCACGTTGTGGCGCACAGCCGAGGCCGAGTTGCTACGAGGACTGATTTTTCAGCCGCCTGTCCTTGATCTGTGTTGCGGGGACGGCTACTTTGCTTCACTTATTTTTCCCGATTGCCTAGATGCAGGCTGTGATATATCTTCACAGGCGGTTAATGCGGCTCGCAATCGTGGTTTCTACGAGGAGGTGGCCCAGGCGGACATAACCCAGAGCATTCCGTGGCCTACGGATCACTTTCAGACGATCATGAGCAACAGTTCCCTTGAACACGTAGCGGATATCAACGCAGCTCTCAGAGAGGTATCGCGGGTGTTGCTGCCCGGAGGAGTGTTAGTTGCAACATTTGCAAGCAACTATGCCTATGATTGGTGGCCATGCGGGCCGGAAGCAATGGAAAAGTATTTGCGGTACCAACCTGTGCACAACCGATTCTCGTTGGATGAATGGGGCACCCGTATGGCTGCAGTAGGACTGATCCCAGTCAAGCACAGATACTATTTCTCGCGTGCGGCCACAAAGTTTGCTATGTGGCTGGATTACCATTTTAGCCGGGCGTACCTGACCAACGATCCTTGCTTGGCATATCTTGTGGTGCGCCAACTATTGCCTCGTGTTCCTCCTAAGATTCTCAAGGCGTTTTGGTGGACAACGCTTTCCTGGGTTAGTCTTGAAGAGGTAGATCCTGGTGGAGGCATTCTGATCCTTGCTCGCAAGGAATGAACCCAGTCCCATCAAGCAGATTGAGTCCAGCACCTGAGACAGCGGGAAGGCATGAAAGTTTTATATGATTTTCAAATTTTTGATATCCAATACTTTGGTGGAATATCTCGCTATTTTTGTGAGTTAATTAGTTATTGCTATTTCAATAAGACCATTGAATGGCAACTTCCTATTCGATATAGTAATAATGAGTATATTAGAAGTCTTCCTGCTTTTCAGAATACTATTTTTAAGAAGCCAGATTTCTATAAAGAATTTCTTTGGGGAGCTGAATTTAGGGGTAAAGAGAAAATTTTTAAAGTTAAGAATAAGTTTTTTCCCAGTTTGAACCCGTACGAATTTAATAAAGTGTTATCTACCAATCAACTCACAAGAGGAAATTTTGATATTTTTCATCCCACCTATTATGATGATTATTTTTTAAATAATATCGGGGAAAAGCCATTCGTACTAACAGTTTATGATATGATTCATGAACTCTATCCTGAATTATTCGCTTTAAATGACAAAACCTCTTTACGAAAGAGAAGGTTAGCAAAAAAAGCGAATAAAGTTATTGCAATTTCTAACAATACCAAAAAAGATTTGATAAATTTCTATGGCATAGAAGAAGATAAAATATTTGTCATATATCTTGCGAGTTCACTAAATAGTGTTTTGAATTTAGTTAAAATTGATAATCTTCCCGATAGGTACATTTTATATGTTGGTGATAGAAGCATCTATAAAAATTTTTACTTTTTTGTGCAAAGTGTTTCTCCGTTATTGATGGATGATAAAGATCTTTTTATTGTCTGTACTGGGAATAAATTTTTGTATAATGAATTAGAATTCTTTAACAAATTAAGGGTTCAGAACAAAATAGTTCAGTATTACGTCAATGATGCTTCTTTAGCATATTTATATAGAAATGCACTTGCATTTGTTTTCCCTCCTTTATATGAAGGTTTTGGGTTGCCTGTACTCGAAGCTTTCAGTTGTGGTTGTCCAGCTGTTGTAAGTAGAATAAGCGCCCTATGTGAGATTGGAGGAAATGCAACAATATATTTCGATCCTAAAGATCCTTCTTCTATTTTAGAATCCGTAAACAAAGTTGTATACGATTACAGTTTAAGGAAGGAACTAATCAGGAAAGGATATGATAGAGCAAAGATGTTTTCCTGGGAGAAGACTGCAAAAGAAACTCTTAAAGTTTATGAAAGTGTTCTGGAAGATGCAAATAGATGAGGGGTTATAGGTTACAGAGCTGCAGATAATGGGAAGATATAGTATTGGCCGATTAAGAAAGACTATGGTCGTTATATTTACTTGTTTGTCGGGCTTCTCAGTCAGCAAAGGATTGGTTTCTATTATAGATTCTGGTTTCGGTGTGGGAAACGTAGTTGGAGCCTTCTTCCCTACGGTTGTGTGCTTGGTAAGTCTTCTGTTTTTTGCAAGGCCAGACCTTTTTCCATTGGGGCTTCGGAGCAGAAAAATTGGTCTCAAAGAAGGACTTTTAACCCTTTTTATAGGGCTATTGATAGCTTTTTCTCCTCTAATAGATGTCCAGAGCCTTACACGTTTGCTTGTTCTTCTTTTAGCTTTGATTGGCTTATTAGCGACATTATATCTCATAGCAACCAGTGACGATGTATGGGGAATAATCGCCTTTCTTTTCACCATACCTTTCCTGAGTTATGTTCAATGGGAAATCCCATTTCTACAGCCAGGATATGGTGATTTTATTACGGTGTCGTACGTATCATTGTTATTAGTTATGGCTGTGGCCGCAGGTCGGATACTGAAAGATCGTGTTGGTCTTGTACGAACCTCTTTAGATAAATACGTTTTAGCTTTCATAATAATCCTTTTATTATCTTCGATCACTTCACCGGATCCATCCAAGAGTTTTAAGATGTTTTTTCAACTTGTAATAATGATATTAACTTTTTATCTTGTGAGTAATCATATCCATACTAAAAAAGACTTTATGCTGATGGTGGAGACATTGGTATTTTTTGAGGTCTTCCAATGTTTCATGTACGGCTATTTCCATTTGAAGGGGGTTGAGTTCTCTTTTATGGGCTTGATTGAAGATCGAGGTGGTGCGATATTAATGCCGAGGGCTCCTCAGGTTTTGTTAGGCCTAACCCCAATTAGCATTAGCCTATCAATCGTATATTCAAGTCGTTCCATGAAAAAGGTCTACTATATATTGGCTACCCTGGTTTTTCTTTCTTTTATTCTCATTACCCAGACAAGGACATTCTTGGTTACACTTGCAATAGGTGCTCCCATGATACTTTTTTATAGACGAGACAAACGATGGTTGCTCGTTGGGTTAATTGTCGCGATCTTTGCAATCCTTGCCTCTGGAACTTCCGAACTCTTTTTTCAACGGCATAAGGAATTGATGTCTCTCGAGGGATGGGAAAGGGCACTAAGCATGAGGTTAGATGGTTGGAGGGCTGCTCTGGGCATGATGCGGGACCATCCATTTACCGGGGTAGGACTTGGTATGTGGGAAGAGTTTATCCACCTTTATGGAACCCCCTTTAAATGGGTTATAGAAGGACAGAGAATTTACGTGTATATTACGAGTGCTCACCAAGCGTACCTGCAATATGGAGCTGAAGCTGGTGTGGGTGCTTTCCTCCTATCGCTGTTGATCATGCTTAAGGCACAATTAACAACCTTCTCTGCCATTAAAAGAGCTAAAGATGATGATATTCACACCATTGCTGTAGGCTTGGCATGGACCTGTATTGGCTCACTTATTTGGGGAATTTACTCCTCCCCACGTGGATATGTAGATTATGCAATAGAGTCTTGGGGTTTATTGGCTATTATTATTGCAATGGATCGTGTTGCTAAGGAACATACTCACCTAAATCAAGTTACAACGAACATAAACCGCACAAAAGGAAAGAAATTAATCTAAGGGCAATGAGATCGTATAAGGATTTGCCAGACTGAGAGTTCTATGTTAACCATTTTTTCTACGCCCAAACCATTCCGGGATCATTTCGGCATTATACAAACGAATGCTCTTGAAAGTTGGCTTCGTCTGCATCCGCCGTGTGAGATTATTTTGTTTGGTGATGAAGAAGGAGCCGCAGAAACGGCGTCCCACTTAGGAGTTCGGCATATACCGAAGATAGCACGCAGTGAATGGGGTACTCCTTTGATCAGTTCACTGTTTGAGGAGGCCCAGAAGATAGCTATCAATACAATTCTGTGCTATGTCAATGCGGATATAATTCTAATGAGCGATTTCTTGGATGCTGTGCAACGCCTACGTAAGAAAGCGTTTCTAATGGTTGGCCAGAGATGGAATCTCGAAGTGAATACCTTGGTGAACTTCGATGATGCCGACTGGGAGTCTAATCTGCGGGCTGAAGTTGATCAACGGGGAGTACTTGAAAAACCTGATGGCCTTGATTATTTTGTTTTTCCTAAGGGCACGTTCTTCGATATTCCACCGTTCTCAGTAGGGCGTCCCGGTTGGGATAATTGGATGATCTATCACGCTCGACGCCTTGGCATCTCTGTAATTGATGCAACCCCATCGATGACAGCAATTCACCAGATCCATGACTATTCACATCACCCTCAGGGTAAAGAAGGGGTCTGGAGGGGACAAGAAGCAGAGGCAAACCTCAAATTATTAGGTGGAAACCAATATGCCTTTACCTTGTGGGATGCTGACAGAATTCTGGAACTGAGCGGACTGAAGTTACCCCTGACCAGAACTCACCTGAAGAGGCGCTTAGAAACAGTACCCATACTTTTTTCTAAAGGAAGCCTTAAGGCCATAAGCCTAAGGCTGATCGTCTCGGCGGAAATACGCCTCTATGATTGGCTATCTCGAAATCGTGTCAGTCGAGCGGCTTTAGCCACCGCAAAACAATTTTTTAAATTGACAACCAATATTACCAAATAGATCGAAGGCATAAAACCGTGTGTGGAATTTGTGGTCAGGTTGGATTAAGCGATAGAAAGCTAATTCAAACCATGTGCGATTCTCTCATCCATCGCGGCCCTGATGGGGAGGGACAGTATGTGGATGGAAATGTCGCCATTGGTATGCGGCGTTTGGCGATCATTGACCTGGTAACCGGTGACCAGCCGATAAGCAACGAGGATGGTTCGCTGTGGATTGTCTTCAATGGAGAGATATATAATTATAGGGAATTAGGTGAAAGGTTAAAGGAGAAAGGTCATACATTTAAAACCAAGAGCGATACGGAAGTAATACTTCACGCTTATGAGGAATATGGCGTAGGCTGTCTCAAATACCTCAATGGCATGTTTGCCTTCGCAATCTGGGACGTGCGAAAGAGAGAGCTGTTCTTGGTCCGGGATCGGGTGGGTATCAAACCACTTTACTACTGGGAAGGACCGGGTTACCTTCTATTCGGTTCAGAAATTAAAGCGATTCTCCAAGACCCAAGATTTAAAAGGCAGATCAACTTTACCGCTCTTTACAACTATCTCAGCCGCCTGTTTGTTCCCGGTGATGACACTATGTTTCAAGGTATCAAGCTATTGCCCCCTGGCCACTTTTTGAAGTATAAGAATGGTGTGCTGAGAATTGAGAGATATTGGCAGCCAGATTTTTCCCACAAGGTTTACTGGACTGAGGAGGATTATTGTGACCGCATTTATGCCCTTTTGAAAGAATCGATCAAACGGCAGATGATTGCTGATGTGCCGCTTGGTGTTTTTTTAAGTGGTGGAGTTGATTCGAGTGGCATAGTAGCGTTAATGAGCGAAGTTTCTAACCAGTCTGTAAAAACATTCTCTTTGGGTTTTGAGGAGGATGAGGACTCACTGTTTAGCGAGTTGCCTTATGCCAAGGCAGTTGCAGAACGATTTGGTACCGATCATTACGAATTTGTCGTTAAGGCAAGCGACCTCATCCAAGAACTTCCCCGAATCATCTGGCACTTCGACGAGCCCTTTGCTGGGGCTCTGCCCCAATATTTTCTCTCCCGTCTATCCCGCCAGTACGTTAAAACTGCACTCGGAGGACTTGGTGGAGATGAGCTATTTGGCAGTTATGGACGGAGTGTACGCCTTGAACAGGCCATGAATGGAAGCCGATGGGTCTCTATATATCAGAACCTCCCCAATCTTTTGCGTAAAGTTATCGTAGAGAGTATTCTCGATAATATTCCTAATAGTGGTAAGATGGAGAAGTTTCGTAGGCGGGCAGAGGCGGTGGTATACCATGCGGGAATGGTATACGCCAACTACTACTGTCCTTTCAACGACGGTCTCAAGAAAGAATTGCTCCAGGGATGGGTCTTGGAAAAAGTAGATTATACGCTCACCCTGGACCGCCTCTTACAGGGGTATTATGACGAGACGAATGCACAAGAACTTATGGATAAGATGATGTGGGTTGACATGCGATCTCAGTTGGTCAATGAATACCTTCATTATACTGATATTCTTTCCATGGCTTGGTCCTTAGAGATGCGAGTCCCATATTTGGATCACGAACTCATTGAGTTTGTTGCCACCATTCCTTCAGCCTTTCGAAGCAGACCCGAGGAGACTAAGTATTTGCTCAAGAAAACCCTGGCCCGGATTCTACCCCCGGAAGTACTCTACCGCAAGAAAGGTGGCTTCTCCCTCCCTTATGGTTCTTGGTTGCACAATGAATTACGAGATAGTGTTCACCATGCTCTCTCACCAAAGAGAGTTAAAGCACGCGGTTATTTCGAAGCGGATTTCGTATCTGGTCTGATGCGAGAATATTACGAGGAAGGTAAGGCTGAGCATACCTACCGTTTATGGTCGTTATTAATGTTTGAACTTTGGCACCAGATCTACTTGGATGACCATTGCTATCAAGAGAAAGACTTGAAGTCACTGGAAGCATACATATACCCGTTTTCTTAACGGAGGCTTAGTCAGTGAGAAGATGATAGACGCTGAGTTGATAGCCTTGCTGGCCTGTATTGGTGCTGACAGCATCCGCTCCCGATATCTGAAAGCGAAATAGATAGAAGTAAACTCATCAACCCATTTTTTCACTGATGATACTTTGATTGAATTATTTAAGAAGTACTTTGTGCGGATTCAATCCAAAAAGGCTGAGGATACTCAAATCTTCCTACGAGCATACAAAAGAGAATTTCAATAGCGAACGAATGGCATCGAATTGTCCAGAAACGAAACCAGGCTATAGATATGTGAAATGTAACCTTTGTGGAAGGGACGATGCGAAAGAGTTCGCTATTGATTATAGTGGCTCGGAAACGGTTTTACATAATAGACGAGTGCAGTGCCGTGAGTGTGGCTTAGTTTATAGTAACCCACAAGCTACAACTGAGAATCTAAAGGACTTTTATTCTAAAACCTATCCTAATGTTGAGGCTGCATGCTCAGCAGAATATGGGATTAAGGAAATCGTTAGTATGCGGCATTTTTTTACTGACTTGAACCTGCGAATTCCGTCTCGGGGGAGATTTTTAGATATCGGTTCCGCTAATGGTTATCTGCTGGCAGTGGCCCAAGAGTTTGGTTGGGAACCATATGGTCTTGAGCTTTCTCAAGTTTTCGCCACTTTTGCAAAAGAGCAACTCGGTATGTCCAATGTCTTTATCGGTGAACTGCAAGAGGCTAATTTTGAGGATCGATTCTTCGATTGCATTCATATGTGGCATGTACTGGAGCATGTATCAGACCCGTTAGGCACTCTACGTGAGATTTACCGCATCCTCAAAGACGAAGGTTTCTTCTGTTTAGGCGTACCCAATATTGGTGAACCGTACAAAATTATTGGTCGCACAGTAGCCCGGCTCAAGGGAAATATACCTGCCATATCAACGGGTGACTTTCATACCTATGACTTTACGCCGACGACGCTGAACCAGATGCTTAACAAAGCTGGTTTCAAGGTCAAAGAATTGGCGATCTATTATCGGCCGTTAGGCGACACCTATTACTATGGACCAATCACGCATAGGGCGTTAAAGGTTTTCCTTTACTATCTGGGCAGACTTCTACCCAATCGCTTTGGCAACTTTATGGGAATATATGCTGTCAAAAAAAGCATGTGATAACATGTTGTTCGAAGAAGGTTTCTATCTGGGCAATATTCGATGACCCGATGTTAAGCAAGTCGAATCGATCTTCCCAGATTTTAGATATGGTAGTTGTCAGAATTGCACATGGGCGTGCATGAAAGATAGAGGTGGTCTGTGATAACTACACCAAAGGTGAGCGTTATTATTCCTACATTCAATCGAGCAAACTATATCACTCAATGCATTGACAGCGTGTTTAATCAAACCTTTCAAGATTTTGAAATAATTGTGACAGATGATGGGTCAACGGATGATACCAAAGAAGTCCTTAAGCCATATTTCGATAAAATTAAATATATTTATAAAGAAAATGGAGGATGTGCTAGTGCCAGAAATTGTGGTATCAATAATTCAGCTGGCGAGTATTTAACCTTTTTGGATTCGGATGATCTTTTTGAGATAAGGAAGCTAGAAACACAAGTTCCAATCCTAGAAGAGAATATAGACGTAGGTTTCGTTTATTCAGATAGTTTAATGTTTTTCGAAGATTCTGATCTAAAGGAAAGATTAGTTCATGCCATGAGAATAAAAGATCATGGTATTAACTTCGCAAAACAATTTTTCCCATATCCAAAGCTTTATATGCCAACAACACTTATTCGTAAAAGATGTATTGAAAGTGTTGGTCAATTTGATGAAGAACTAAGACATAATGAAGATACGGATTTATTAATACGTATTGCCTTGAACTGGGAGGTGAAATTTTCAGAATATCCTTCGGCAAAGATTAGGCACCATCCTGGAAGAAAAAGTTTAGATAGAATAGAAATTTACAGATGTCTTATAAAAAGTGCAACTAAGATATTGAATTGTTATCCGGATTTTCGAGATAAACTGGGTGAAGAAGCAAATATAAAAATAGCTGATTTACATAATCGCCTTGCTCATGAATACCTTGCCAATGATAGGTATAAAGAAGCACGTAGAGAGTTTTATTCTTACCTAAAGACTATTCAATCATTCAAATTTAATGCATATTTTTATGTCTTTATAATTTCACTTGGAAGTAGTTTAACAAAAATATCGTTAAAGGTAATACGAGTTTTTAAAAATATTATGAAGGAGGTGTATCGTGATAAACTACGAAGGGCAGATTAATGTTGCTATAGTAGGAGTAGGAGGAGCTGGACAGGCTCACATTGATTATTTTAATTCGATAGAGGGTGTTAATGTAAAGGCTTTATTAGATCCACAAAAAGATCTGCTGGAAAAAGTTGTTCAAAGAAAAAACCTAAATGATATATTTATTACTGCGCAATATGATCAGATTTTAGAACTCAAAGATATAAATGTTATATCAATATGTAGTCCTGATCAAACGCATTTTGAATATAGTAGTAAAGCTTTATATGCTGGCAAACATGTATTATGTGAAAAGCCAATGGTTACATCAATAAGCGAGTGCGAGCAATTAATCAATATCGTGGAGAAAACTGGGTTGGTCTTTACTGTTCAACATCAGATGCGTTTTGTTCCCTTGTTTTCAACAATTGAGTCTATAATCTGTTCTGGCCAGATAGGGTTGCCCTTTGTGCTTGAGGCTGATTATTTACACGATCTTAGAAAGCGAGCCAATCAATATGATAGTTGGCGTTTAGATCCTGCTAATTACCATCCACCCTTTTTGGGAGGAGGGTGCCATTTTATTGATTTGTTCAGGTGGTATACCAAAAGTGAGGTGAAAGAGATTTTCAGCTATGCTAATAACCTTTCATTTAAAGAATATCCAGAAGCAGATACTGTTATGACTATATTAAAATTTGAGAATAATTGCATTGGTAAGATACTCACATCATTTGCATGTAAAAGACCCATGGACTTTCCTATTAAGATTTATGGAACAAAGGGAACCTTAGTCAACAATCTTATGTTTATAGATAATCAAATTAAAAAAATAATCTATGAGCCACCAATTGGTAAGAAAGCAAAGCTGATATTATGGATGCTTCAATACTTGAATGTTCCGTATAAAGAATTCCCTTTTGATTTATATGAACATAAACTCGCATGTAGGAATTCAGTATTAGATTTTATTACAGCTGTTCGTACTGGGAGAAAACCTTTGGTTGATGTTTACGAAGGTGCAAAAACAGTAATTGTTTGTGTTGCTGGAACAGAAAGTTACCGTAAGAACAAGCCTGTTCAAATAACAGGTTTGTAGCCACAGCTTATGAATACTTTCGGTTGGATATGTTAAAGGACCAGCGGAGATTGAGTTTTTTGGATTATCAATTTCTTTATATGAAAATAATTTATGAAGAATAGCAGTTTCATTATTTATAAAAATGGTAAATTTTATGTGTCATGGAGGAAGACTACATCTTTATTAGCTAATTATCTTTTAATGAAAGAAATAATTTTGTCATCGAGGTATGTTCAAGGAAGAGTGTTAGATGTTGGATGTGGAAGCAAACCATATCAGTTAATTTTTCAGAATAAAGTAAAAACATATGTTGGAATAGATCTTGATGGAAATCCAGACTTTTTTGCCAGTGCCTTATATCTTCCTTTTAAAAGTCAGACATTTGATACAGTACTATGTACAGAAGTTCTAGAACATGTACCTGAACCCTCCATAGTGATTAAAGAAATAGAAAGGGTTTTAAAAAACAAAGGAATTTTGATACTGTCCTGTCCTCAGATTTATCCAGTTCATAATTCCCCCAATGATTTTTATAGATTTACAAAATTTGGGCTGAGAGAAATAGTTAAGAAGAATGGGAAATTTAAAATCGTCGATTGTTACCCAATAGGCCGAACAATGGACGTTGCGGTAGATTTCAGTAGCAAAATTCTTTCCTCAATCCTGAATAGAAGATACATTCCTAAAATATTGCGGTATTTCATTGTTGGTTTCCCACAAAGAATGTATATCCTTTTTAGGAAGAAAGGAAATATAGGCAGTGAAAAATTTGCTCTTAACAATTTCCTCATAGCGCAGAAATGTAACAATAGAGAACATCAGACGTGACTATCACATAGGGCATGTAAGTCATATCTACCTACCAATAACAAAGACTTTTATTCAAAATCAATTTAGTTGAAACCACAACCATGAATACATATAATAATTATTGTCGAATTATGTTCAAGGACGCTTTTTGATAATGATTTAAATTGTTAAATCCGAAGAGCAGTGAATAATTTGGGTTTTCCCATTATTAGGTAAAAGAAAATGATTGATAATCAATTAATAAATCTAATGGCGTGTCCCATTTGTAAGTATTATCCTCTAGATGTGAGAATTTCGAAAGAAATAGGGGGTTATCGGGATGAAGAAATATTTTGTATATCTTGCGGCAAGACATTTGATATAATTTCAGGTATCCCGGTCATGCTTCCAGATTTTATTGGTCGAAATCTATCATCAAGAAAAAGAAGTTGGCGTAAATGGAGCAATAAGCTACAAAATTTTATCGAGTGGCGACGGTTAAAATGGAATGTACCACAAGCCCAAAAATTTAAGATTCAAAGGAACGAACTATACCATAATTTCTTTTCATTTTGTGAGCTTCTCCATACAGCGGAAGGGTATATCTTGGATATCGGATGTGGCGATGGGGTCGTTCGTAGCTGGCTTGGTGAAAGTTGTATCTATGTAGGTATTGATCCACTTCCCATCCCTAGTATGATAAACCAATTTAGGATGGTTCAGGGGGTTGGGGAAAGATTGCCTTTCAGGGATGGGATTTTTGACCATGTAATAATTATGCAAACCCTAGACCACTGCTTTTCATCAAAGTTGCTAATAAGTGAAGCTATGAGAGTATTAAAAAGAAACGGTTCAGTTAATATCTCTCAATTAATCAATCGCCCAAGGAAGAGGCTGCCATGGAAAACTAGGATGAAAAAAAAGGTCAAAGCCATTTTATTAGACGAACCTTTCTATGATCCTTGTGACAGCAAAACATATTTCTATAGCAAGGCAACACTCACTTCCTTGGTCAATAATTATTTTCATGACATCAAATCTGAAACAGTGATAATGCAAAATCAAACCTTCCTCCATTTAAGAGCAAAGATTATTATCACAGCGCAAAGTTGGCACATTTAGGCCTAGGTATGATGTTTCTTCGTTGGTGGGAGCATTCCCTATTTTTTAGAACGCTTTTCCTTTGGGGTACTCACCCACCAAATACGAGTATTAGCGGATGGGCACCATATTAGGATCAGGCTTCTTTAGAGAATGTCCGGCTCATTTTTTGCTAGCATAAATCAACTCATGCAAATATAATGTGATTTACTTTGAATCCAACAAAACCTTGAATTGTTAAAGCCATTCCCCTTATCATTTGAATTTCGAATGATTAAGGCTTGTACGCAAGAAATGAGCCGGATGTCCTCTTAAGTTGACTATTGACTGGTTGACAGTTGATTGAATATTAATGATCGGGGAGAAAGGGGATTCATGAGAAGGCCGACTGTTGCCCATGCCAGGCACAATTATCTCCCTATTTCAGAGGTCTTCATTTATCAACAACTGATCCACTTGCAAAACTATGTGCCCATCTTCTTATCAGAGACTGTAGAGAACACGGATCTATTTCCACTAAAGAGGCTATACGTTCTGTCCAGATTGGCCCGATGGTCGCCACGTCGGGTGTGGAATGCTTTGGCCTTTAGGTTGTTGCGTAGGAGGACGTATTTTGAACATATCATCAGGAAGAAAAAGGCGGTATTGATTCACGCGCACTTTGGCAACGAAGGGGTCCGGATGCTTCCTATTAAGAGACGATTGAACATCCCGTTGATTACAGCATTTTATGGATATGACGCGTTTAGACTCCCTCGTCAGACCGGCTGGCTATTGGCATACAAAGAGCTTTTTCGCGATGGAGATATCTTCCTGGTCGAGGGTAATCATATGGCGAGAAGATTGTACGAGCTTGGTTGCCCGGTCGAGAAGGTGCGTATTTGGCATCTTGGCGTCAATCTCTCAGAGTTTAATTCTTTAGAGCGTGTTTGGGCACCAGGTAAAGAGAGAATCAGAATTCTTTTCTGTGGGAGACTTGTTGAAAAGAAGGGGATTATGTATGCGCTTCAAGCAGTGCAACATGTCGCTAGAGGATTTCCAGACATCGAATTTCGTATCATTGGCGATGGCCCCCTGAGAGCAGAGGTCCAGCAATATATCGCCAAACACAGCATGCAATCATATGTAACTCTCCTCGGTTATCAACCGCATATTGTGTACGCCAAGGAGCTCCGGAACAGCCATATTTTACTTCAGCCCAGTGTTGTAGCTCGGGATGGGGACTGCGAGGGGGGGGCTCCTGTGGTGCTGTTGGAAGCTCAAGCCTCGGGAGTGCCTGTTATCTCCACCTTGCATTGTGACATTCCTGAGTATGTAATAGATGGTGTAAGCGGATTTCTAGTGCCAGAACGGAATGTCGATTCCTTGGTTGAGAGGTTAGAATATCTCATCATGCATCCACAACTATGGGCACAAATGGGTAAAGCAGGGCGTGAGCATGTAGAAAAGGATTATGAGATCAGAACCCAAGTCAGAAAACTTGAGGACATATATAGGCAATTGGAGGGTAACCCTGGGAACCGATAGACCAGCCATTGCAGGTGGAAGGCCTGTACGGGATTCCTTTTTGATTTTCGGGAGTCCCTTGATTGAAGAGGAAGAGATTCAAGAAGTGGAGAATACACTGCGTTCTGGTTGGATAGGGACGGGCCCTAAAGTTGCCAAGTTCGAAGATATGTTCAAGGAGTACATCGGTTGCGAACATGCGCGGGCCGTGAATTCTTGTACGGCTGCACTACACCTTTCTCTCATAGCTGCTGGTGTCAAGGCGGAGGACGAAGTGATTACCACTCCAATGACATTTGCCGCGACTGCAAGCACTATCATCCATGTGGGTGCGAAACCTGTATTTGCGGATATTGATAAAATCACGATGAATATGGATCCAAATCATCTAAAAGAGCGAATCACCAAACGAACTAAAGCTATCATTCCTGTGCATTTTGGTGGAAGACCTTGCGATATGGATGCAATCACGGAGTTGGCCAGACAACACGGTCTTGTTATTATTGAAGATGCTGCTCATGCCCTTGGCGCAGAATACGAAGGAGATAAAATTGGCAATATTGGGGACCTGACCTGTTTTAGCTTCTACGTCACAAAGAACATAGTCACTGGTGAAGGGGGAATGGTGACTACGAACAGAGCAGATTGGGCGGACATGATTGAGGTCTATGCACTTCATGGAATGAGCAAAGGTGCATGGAAGAGGTATACAGATGAGGGTTTTAAGCATTACCAGATAGTTTATCCAGGATACAAGTATAACATGATGGATATCCAGGCCTCTATCGGGATTCATCAATTACCCAGAATTGAGGAATATCTTAAAAGACGGAAAGAAATCTGGCAAAGATACGATAAGGCTTTTTCCCACCTACCAGTCATTATTCCTGCTCAAGAGGGAAAAAATACAAGGCACGCCCGACATTTATATACCTTACTCTTAGATATAGAATCATTAAAAGTTAATAGAGATACTGTGCAGCAGGCACTGTATGAAGAAAATATTGGTACTGGTATCCACTTTCTTGCTTTGCACTTGCATGACTATTATTCAAGGACTTATGGCTATAAAAGGGGTGATTTCCCGAACGCTGAATTTGTCTCGAATAGAACCATATCGTTACCTTTATCAGCCAAACTAACAGATAGAGACTTTGATGATGTGATTGAAGCTGTAAACAAAGTACTTCGCTATTACAGTAAATAGGCAATTCCCCTATGAAAAAAGTCCTTATCATCACCACACACTTCGCTCCGTCTCGACATGTAGGGGCGAAGCGGCCAGTCAAAACCGGCCTTTTTCATAGCCTTTCGGAACAAGCTGCTGATTCGTCACTGTAGTTATCAATCAAAGTATTTGGGTTAGAAAGAGTCCGAACGACCATGGGAACAGTAATTGGCCGACTAAAAGCAAGCATCTACCAAAATAGCCCCTCTCTCATTCGCCACCTATTGGACATCTGCAGTGCCATTCTAAGAGGACAAGGGGATTTGGGGAGGTTTCATCTATACTGCCTGCGTCACTTGTTCACACAAGCGGTGCATCGTGGTAAGCCTCGAGTGGAGTGTCCGCTCTGTAACTGGAAAGGCTGGAGTTTTAGGGAGTACTGGGCGTTCCACGGAAGTAGGGTTATTTATAGGTCAACTGAAGAGCGAATCTGCCCAAGATGCTACTCAAAGGCAAGGTATCGCTTGTATTTATTGCACTTTCAGCGCTCGACATGGGCGCAGTCCAGAAAGAGGCTGAAAGTCTTGGATTGTTCCTCTCCCAACACATTTCATAGCGCCCTCAAAAAAGTAATAGATACATCTTTTATCATAACATCTGATCTCTTAATAGGGTGTCATGTTCAGAACGATTTGACCGCATGTGCATTCAAAGACGGCTCGTTTGATATAGTTGTTTGCTCGCACATCTTGGAACATATACCACGATACCTCGCAGCGCTTACCGAGATTCACAGAATCCTGCATGAAAATGGAAGAGCGATTCTACAGACACCTGTCAACCCCAACCTGCCCGAGACTATTGAGTTTGATGAATCAAACGCAGAGTTGTGTGGGCATGTTCGGGAATTTGGGCGAGACTTTTATGCTCATGTATTTGGAGTAGGATTTAGGATCGCTCCAGACGCTATTTCCTTCATGAATACACTCAGTAAAGAGGAGATTGACCGTTTTGGGCTGGTGATTGAAGCTGGTCAGCCCCTTACGGTCTGCATGAAGATATAAGCCGGCATGCCTGTATCAGCTTTGTTCCCGGTTATTGTACTGGGTTGCCTGGATAGAGTTTTCTACAACAGGGTTGTGTGCAGAATGTCTGTCTGAATCTGAATTCTCAAGTAAACTCGAGATTCTAGGTGAGAAAAATCCTGATGATTACCACCCATTTTGCTCCGGACATCCATGTGGGGGCTAAGCGAATGACCAAGTTCGCCAAATATCTCCCAAAATTCGGGTGGCAGCCGATCGTCCTGACCAAGGAGGTGAGTGAGTATCATGGCGTGGATGAATCTCTGCTCCAGGAATTGCCCCCCGATTTGCCCATATACCGGGTACGGGAGTGGCGCTTGTTTAGAAACCAAACATCAACTGCTCCAATAGTGGTTGTGTCAGCGAATCAAGGTAAGCCAGTCAGTCTAGGATTGCACCGCCGTCTCCTACGAGTCGCTGACTTTTTCCTATTCTACGACTACTCTTGGCTTGTGCCCGCTTTTCTGACCGCTCGACGGCTGGCCCGAGAGCATAGTATTCGTGTGATTTATTCGAGCATCCCCAATCCAGAAGCCCACCTGGTGGCCTTACTACTTAAGCTGACCACTCCCGTCAAGTGGATCTGCGAATACCGCGATCCCTGGACACGGCTGCCGGTGACTTTTTATCCGCCTGCTTCACCATTGCAGCCACTGGTTGAATGGGCTTTAGAGGGCCAGGTACTCGCCAGGGCTGATCGGTTGATCTTTGTGGGACCTAAATATCGCGACCGTGTGCTGGAAGGCCGTCCATCGTCCTTGGCAGCTAAGGCGGCGATACTGTATAACGGCTACGATGAAGATGACTTTGGCATGAATCGCGATGAGCCGAATGACAACTCTTGTTTCACCATTGGGCACATTGGCACTCTTGGGAGATGGGTAACGCCAGAGCCTTTCTTGCGAGCCCTGGGACAGGTAATTCGCCAGAGGCCAGAACTGCGGTTCCGCATGCGCGTCCGTTTCATTGGCGAAGTCAAATACGATTCGGCTATGGAACGAGCGATTCCTAAGATTATCAAGAGGGAGGGGTTAGATGAGATCGTGGCTCTGGAACCATTCCTGCCATACCGGGACGCTTTGGCTCAAATGGGGCGATGTCATTGCCTTCTGTTCGTGCGCAACTATCTACCGGAGGCGCCGAACGATGCGGCGATGGTGGTTGGGGCCAAGATTTTTGAATACTTTCGTGTGCAAAGGCCTATTTTAGCCCTGGTGCCGCCGGAAGGAGACGCGGCGCGCCTCGTTCGTGAACTTGGAGCTGGAGTAGCGGTGTCGGCTGAGGACCTAGAGGGGATCGTTCGATCAATCTTAGAAATGTACGAAGCATTTTGTCGAGGTGAACTGACTGTGCATAGTGACCTAGTACATATCCAACAGTTTGAACGTACAAACCAAACCAAACAGTTAGCCGAGATTCTTAATACTGTTGTAGAGCTGGAACAATGACTTTTTGGCTAACCAAGAAACTGCATTTTGGTAAAGATTACGAAGTCTCCGAAGATAGAGCGCTTGTTGCAATTTCATCAGACAAGTGCTGTAAGTGGTAAGGCTGCTTATCTTGGGATATCAATTCATCTTCGTCTAATAAAAAAGATTGATGAGGACTTGACCGTCTTCGCAGGAATTGTAAGCAGAGCAAAAGTACTACATGTCCGACTCTTCTATTACGTCGGATTGGTAACGTATTTCCTCATCCGCTGGTGGCGGCGAAAAACCTTTAGTAAATACAAGGTGAGGCGTATTCTCATTCTGGCGGTCTACTTTGGCGTTGGCAATATCATTCTGCTAACGCCGCTCCTCCGATCCCTCAAGAAGAACTTACCCTCTGCTTATGTTGCTGTGCTCACTCGCTCCAGATCGGGACAGGATATCTTAAAAAGCCTTCCTTTCGTAGATAACGTTATTACTTTTCATGTCCCTGAGCCAATCAGCCTGGTAAAAGAGATAAGATTCCTGCGAAAGGAGGTTGCGCCTCAGAGATTCGACCTAGTCATTGGCACTTGCTTGGAAGCATTGGTTGATATGCCCTTCTGGGCCTGGGCGACTGGCGCTCCTTACCGTATCACTTATCACCAGGGACCTGCGCGCTTCCTCAATACCTTCACTTTAGAAGCCGATAACTCGAAGCACGAGGTCGAGCGATATCTGGATATTGCCCGTTTCCTGGCCATCGAAGCAAATCAACCTGATTTGTGTCTGCTGACCTCAGGAGATGACGAAGCGTTCGCCGACCAGTTCCTGTCCCGCTGTCAGGAGACAAATAGAGGGCCGCTCATAGGTATCCACCCGGGTGCCGGGGGCACCTCTATCTCCAGCTTGTACGAGAAGCGTTGGCCCCTGGAACGGTTCGTAATATTGGCCGATATGTTATTGGAACGTTATAATGCAAAAATTCTCTTCATCGGTGGACCGGATGACCAAGATTTATGGAAACCAGCACAAGAAATGGCCCGCTATGATCATCTTTTTGCTACATCTCAGACCATTTTACAGACAGCGGCCTTAATTAGACGCTGTGACTTGTTCATCAGCAACGATAGCGGGCTGATGCATGTGGCGGCAGCGATGAAGGTTTCCACGGTGGCTATCTTCGGTCCTACCATTCCCGGGAAGAACCATCCGTGGAGGACTAAGCATACCTTGATTAGAGAGGATTTGCCATGTAGTCCTTGTTATAGCTGGCCATTTGAGCCCCCGTGTCATGGAAAAATGGAGTGCCTCCAAGCGATTTCAGTGGAGAGGGTACTGAGAGCAGTAGAGGAGTATCTGGATTGAGACCGGTCATAATCACAGATGGGCTACAGGAGGCGTGGGCTGTCGTATTAGCAAATTTCGGCATAATCGTGCCTGCTGAGAAACCAGAAGCGATAGGCACGGCCATCGTTAGACTACATGATGAACCACCCTATGCTGCGAGGTTGGGCTAAAACGGTAGAAAAATTTACTTAAGTGAATGTTAAAAAAATTGTAACTCCAACATTTGAGGATAAAGAAATGATCGCCCTTGTAAAAGTGGCAAGCCCAGCCTGGATGCAAGCGCCGCCTCTGGGTTTACTCTATGTGGGTGATGCCCTGAAAAAGGCGGGGTATGAGGTTGAAGTCTTTCATCTGAGTACAGAGCAGATCCACGAGTATGCCTTAAAGATTGTTGCAAAGAGCCCGCTCTTTGTCGGTTTCTCCGTCTTCACTGGCGAAGCGATCAGAGCCTGCGCTGAAATGTGCCGGGAGATAAAGCAGAACTCTAAGATTCCCATTGTATGGGGTAACGCTCATCCATCCTTACTGCCCCACCAATGTTTGAGCGAAGAATACATTGATTTTGTTGTGATCGGCGAAGGCGAGATTACCGCCGTGGAATTAGCTCAGGCTCTGGAACAGAAAAGGGAGATAGCTTCTGTAAAGGGTGTCGGATATAAAGATGCCAATGGAATAAGGATCAACGAGCCTCGTCCCTTCATACAGAATTTGGATGAATTTGCCATGGATTGGACTTTAGTGGATGTTGAGAGATACCTGCTATGCTCGTGGGAACTCCGGAGAATGATAAGTTTTGTGACTTCCAGAGGGTGTCCCCACCAATGTGGTTTCTGTTATAATTTAAATTTTAACAAGAGGAGATGGCGAGCACACTCGGTTGATTTCGTGGTCTCACAAATACAGTTCTTGAAGGACAAGTGGGAGGTTGATGGCGTCTTCTATTGGGACGATAATTTCTTTGCCAATAAAGAGAGGGCTTTTGAGATCTTGGAGCGGGTTAATCTTCCCTATTACGCAGAGGCGAGGGTTGACTATATAAACGAAGTCTTTGTCAGGAAGTTGTCCCAGACTGGATGCAGATTGCTTCTTCTCGGAATTGAATCGGGGTCCGATCGCATATTGAAGTTGATAAACAAGAAACAGACGGTTTCAGACAACCTCAATGCCGTTCAAATCATGCCCAAGTATCCAACTGTCAGAATCTCTGGCTCCATTGTGTTCGGTTTCCCAACAGAGACTCGTGAAGAATATCGAGACACCTTACAAATGGTCTTGAAAATGTTTGAAATCAATCGCTACATGGACTTCACAACTGGTTTCTACATGCCTTATCCAGGAACGGATCTCTACGACCTTGCCATTCAACAAGGCTTCGTGCCGCCCAACAGCACAGAAGATTGGGAAGATATGAATCGGTGGAATGACAAAGTCGAGATATCCTGGGTTGACTGGCTAAGTGCCAAGGAAGCTCGCGAGATGAGACAGAGGATATTGGTATTGGGCACATTGTATAGATACAATATCCCCGTATTCAAGGAATTACTTCGCTGGAGAATAGAAAAAGAATGCTACCGATTGGATATTGATATCAAGCTTTTGGTTTGGTTGCGGCAGTTCTTCTCTGGCGGTAGCAATATCCTTGCTAGGCTTGGACGAGCAATGCTTCAGAGATACTGGCAGGTGCGGGCAATACAAAATACAAGGTTCTTGAGCCAAGGGGTCGGAAAGAAATAAGTTCCCGTCCCTCCCTCTATTTTTTTGGAGCAATCCGCCCCAAAATTGGGAGGTTATTCTTTTGGAGGTCCTAAGTTCAATCTGTGAGATTAGTGGGGAATGCCGTAGCCTTTGAGCATAGAATTGTTGCTTTGATCTAAGGGAAGAGGGAATGTTTGGTTCTGAATTGGCCCTTGGTACATTCTCTGATAGAGGAAAGCTCTTTTGTTCGCTTTTCGGCCACTGGCATATAGGTCATCATGTGAGAGCCATACATTTACGAAAGATTTTGACCCGCGTTGATGTTCCTCGGACCATCCTGGATGCAGGGAGTGGTGACGGCAGCGTATCGTTCTACCTGGCGAAGAGGTATTCGCATGCCGAGATTGCGGGCGTTGAGATAGACAGGAGAAAAGTGGAAGAGTGCAATCTAATTACCTCCAGATTGGGGAGAGGCAATACGCTATCTTTCATCCAGGGTGACTTACAGCACTACAATCCATCCCGAAAGTTCGATCTAATCTGTTGCATAGATGTCTTGGAGCACATCAAGGACGACGAAAGAGTTCTGCGAAATCTGTGTCAATCCCTAAGTAAAGATGGTATTCTACTGCTCCATGTGCCAGGAAGACATCAAGACTACAACTTCCATTTTGGGTGGCTTCCCCCCGCATCTGGAATGATGAAGGACCATGTGAGAGACGAATACACCGAGAAAGAAATAGAGCGCAAGCTGGAGCTGGCAGGCTTTTGCATTGAACAAAGACGATACACCTTTGGGTGGTTTGGGTCGTTAGCGCGAGAACTGTTCTATGTATTGGAGCAGTTTAAGGCAGAGATGTCTTTTCTGGGAGCCATACTGAAAGCTTCTCTTTTCCCCCTGCTGATCTGGTTGGCATATCTTGACACCCTAACACAGAATACTCAACAGCATCAGGGCTTCTTTTATAGACTGCGTGGAACAAACGACCTGTGAAGTGATCCACAATATACTCTATTTGAACAGAGTGTCGGAAATTGGGGGGGCCGAGATAAGCCTGCTTTTGTTGCTGGAGCGCCTGGACAAGGCCCTTTTCAACCCCATAGTCGTGTTACCTTGCCCAGGCCCACTGGTAGATCGTCTGACAAGACTTGGAATAGAGACAGTCCTTATGCCTCTAAATACGCTGCGTCGGAGAAATCCTTGGCCCTACATCAGGACTGTATACCAACTTGTGAGGCTGATCAAGAGTCGAGAAATTGACCTGGTTCACATCAACATTGAGTTTTCTTATCAATATGGAGCTGTGGCCGCCCGTCTGGCTGGAGTCCCCTGTGTGGGACACATCCGCAATCTATGGAACAAATGGAACCTTTGGGAGCGTTTATTGTCCAACCCTAATGTACTGATAGCAAATTCTCGCGCCGTCGCTCAAAACTTCCAAGTCCATGCATGGCGACAGCAGCGGATTGAGGTAATCTACAACGGCGTGGACCTGGAGGTTTTTGATCCAGCATCTGTGGACGGATGGCGGCTACGGGAAAGGTTGAATATACTACCGAAAACATTCTTGATCGGGGTGGTGGGACGCATTGCCCCAGAAAAAGGACAGCACGTGTTCCTGGAAAGTTTGGCTATGATTGTTCCTGCCCACCCGGAGACGCATGCCTTGATTGTGGGTGATGCCAGGATAGCCAGGGTGGACGGGTGTGAGTGGTATTGGGAATATCTGCACGAACGGGTAACAACCTTAGGATTAGAGGAACGAGTTACCTTTACCGGTTTCTTAGAAGAGGTAGTCCACGCATACGCTGCCCTCGATGTGATTGTTCTACCTTCTGTGGCCGAACCGTTTGGACGGACGTTGATAGAAGCCATGGCTATGGCGAAGCCCGTAATCGCTACCCGTGCTGGGGGAACAGTGGAGGTAGTAGAAGATGGCGTGACAGGATTATTGGTCTCATCAGGAGATGCCGAAGAACTGGCGAGTGTAATATCACAGTTTGCAAATGACAAAAGCATGACAATGCGAATGGGAGAGAAGGGGCGGGAACGGGTAAAGAGGCTGTTTGACATCCGAGAAAACGTGAGAAAGATCGAGGAGATCTACAAGAGCATGTGGAAATACCCGAACGTCACTTCAGACTAACGGTGAAAGGAGCATCGTGAATCGAGAAATTCTTCTCGTTGTATTTATGAACTCTGCTGCTTTGGACACTACCTGTTCTGGCAACGTTCACCGTTTGCCCCTGATACGTGCTCTATCTGAGCAATTGAATGGCACAGGCAAGGTATTGCTTGTCGCACACTATATTTCTTTGATTTCATCTCCCCTGCAAGAACCTGGGCGAATTGTTAGGCAATTGATAAATTCTCAGCCCCAGCAGTATCTGCCCAACGTCTTCATATGGGTTCCATGGGTACCCTGGAATGTTTCTCTGGCGGAGCGACATTCCTTGTTATTGGGTGTCTTCAGGCAGTTTCTCCAGCACTCGCTTCGACGTGCCATAGAGATGTTGAAATTTGATCGAGGTATCAGAGTCGCATGGCTGACACATCCTTATCATTTGTACTATCGTGGGCTGGTAAGTGAGAAGTTGACAGTATACGAATGTTACGACGATTTTGTCTGGTGCCGTTCAGGGAGGATGAATAACCGGATTCGGGCAATAGAAAGACAGTTGGCCCGGGAGAGTGACGTAGTGTTGGCAACGGCGCAAACACTTTACCACAGGCTGAAAGAGGATAATACCAATACCCACTACTTTCCCAACGCTGTGGAATTTAGCCTCTTCAGCCAGGCGATTGATCCTGCCACACCGGTAGCCAACCAATTGACTACTATTCCCAAGCCGGTCGTCGGCTTTATGGGTAATCTTTCTGATTGGTACGACTTTTCTCTACTTTTGGAGTTGATAACCAGCAGACCGAAATGGTCCTTCGTCTTTGTGGGGGAGGTAGCGGCCAATGTGCATGAGGAAGCGGATCGGCTGAGACAATGCTCGAATGTCTTTTTCCTGGGCTGGCAGAAATACGAAATGTTGCCCAGTTTTCTGAAAGGTTTTGATGTTGCCATTATGCCCTATAAGTTGAATACCTTGATGCAAAGCGTTAATCCTAACAAGATGTACCAACTCATGGCAGCTGGGCTCCCTATTGTCTCAACACCTATTCCCGAGGCACTTTGCTTCTCCGAGGTTATCAGTACTGCCAGCGATGCTGCTGGCTTTGCTCAGCAGATCGAACTTTGCCTGAGCCAATTGAATTCCTACAGACGAGAGCGACAGATGTCCATAGCGGCCAGGGAATGCTGGGACAAGCGGGCGGAAATGGCATTGTGGTTGATCGAAGAAAGTCTGAAAGTGCGAAATGTTCTCTCGGCATAACAGAGTCAGTCCCCAAAAAACTTTTTCTGGCACCTTCTACGATGAAACATATTTCACCAACATGGCCCCTGTCAATCGGCAGATGTTTCGGGAAAGTTGCGGACGGCGGCTGCACCCACACCGCCTGTATTATGTGGAGTTGATGGACCTTGAGCCAGGGATGAAGGTGTTGGACTTGGGTTGTGGCGCTGGTGAGGTGCTAATGCACTGTGCTCTGGAACGCGGCATCGAGGGGTGGGGCATTGATTACTCCAACGCTGCTATTCAACTGGCAGAGGAGTTGAAAAAGCTGCTTCCACTGGACATTCAGACTCGCGTCCAGTTTCATTTGGGAGATTGTACCGAACTCGGTATTTTCCCTGACGGTTTTTTTGATCGCGCTTTGTCTTTTTCTTCCATTGAGCATTTATACGACTGGCAAATAGAGCGGATGCTGGCGAAGTCTACTGGGTGCTTCGTGATGATGGTTTATTCATTATCGAATCCCACCCCAATTGGAATGCTGAGCGTCTGGCCTGGCCACTGGCACGGCGGTTACTTCATTTGTTGGTTGGCTATGAATTGAGTTGCGAATCAGAACCCGAGGAGGGAGGACACATTAACATTCAAAGCCCCAAGAGCTTACGGAATCATCTGGAGCAGGCTGGATATGTACCCCGAATCATCTTGCGGCCGGGAACAGAGTTTGTGAGACAACGGCCTATCGTACGGTTAATTGGTCAATTCTTGGTACGTGCGCGGCCATTTAATGTCTGGTTTGCCAATGAGTTGGCTGCGGTTGCAACCAAGAAGGCCATGGCGTACAGGTAGATAAGGTGATCCGTGATCAGGGAAGCCAGTTTGCCAGTGCCCAGTGGCGGGCGTTCATAGAGGCAGTTGGGGTTGTAGGCATCAAGACCCGGGTGGCTTACCCTAACTCCAACGGTTGGGTGGAGCGGTTGCACCGCACGCATCAAAGAAGGTCTCATCGGAGGGGCTCTGGATAATTACTACCGGGTGCCGGAGCCCGTGATGGACTGGAGTCGCTATTACAATTAGGAGAGGCCTCATTAAGCGCTGAACTGCTTTGTGTTTAGTGAATTACTATGGGGGGACCATACGGCCCGCTTTGCGGAATGAGAATGGAACCTACCTGAGCCGCCGAAGCCCGTGAAATGTACTGGCAGGCTTGTTCACAATGGTAAAGAATAATAAGAAAACTGTAAAATGCATTTTAATTGAAACGATATATCTATTCCCAATTTATTCTCTATTAAACAGAATTCACACAGTGTATGTTATATGATTTCGTGGTTTTTCTAGACACTGATTGGGAGGTAACCGATCAAAAGAACCGCCAGCATTTCTTGATTGCTGAAATGGCGCGGCAACTGGAGGGGCAGTCGAAAATTTTGGGTGTGGAACGTCCTATCTGCCCCTTGACCGGCCCCTTCCGCATGCGGGAGAAGTTTATTCAGCGGTTGCAAGGTAAACGAGGATTACGCCGGGCGGGGGTTAATCTTCACATCTATACCCCTTTTGTCTTGGTTCACAATCTCATCGCCGCCAAAGTTCCCGGGGTC